>Ga0116229_10005210_pt1 | contig 21263 bp, 19 predicted proteins | sample S1TSphgellanicum_3_FD_87313 | JGI IMG/M metagenome (GOLD analysis project Ga0116229, IMG submission 87313) | Host-associated microbial communities from peat moss isolated from Minnesota, USA - S1T2_Fc - Sphagnum magellanicum MG | ecosystem: Host-associated > Plants > Peat moss > Unclassified...
CCGAACATGTCGGACGTCTTTAGCCGCTGTTACTTCCTAGGTTGTTGTTGCTGTGTTATAGCGCAGCCGCCGCCTAGCCTTCCTTTTAGCAACCCAGTTAGCCGCACAGACAACAAAAACAACAGCACACGAAGAAGGGGAAAAAAGAAAAAACAACCCAGCGTTGACGCACGCCACCCAACCGCCTAGCCACCTAGCCTCCAACAAAACTAAAGCCACCCTAAGACCTACTACTCCCCCCTCGCCCCCCAAAAGTCCCAAAGCGACGCCGTCACCAACCGGTGACCGCCGTCATCCGGTCACGATCCACGTCGCTTCAGGTCCCGAAACCGCCTATAACAGGTCACCCGGTTTTGGGGACAGGTTCTCTCTCGCACTCTCTTTCTCTCCCCCTCTCTTTCCTTTTCTTCCTTTCCATCTTTACCGCAGCCAGCCAGCCAGCCAGAACCTCCCCCCCAGAGACGTACCCCTTCCCGGCGGGCAGTAAGTAAAAGAAAAAGGAGAGTGAAAAAGACGGGAGCCGCCTGTGTCTGTCTTCTGTGCGCTGAGAGAGAGAGAGAGAGAGAGAGAGGGGAGAGTCTCGAGGCCCACCTCCGCGTCCCTCGCCCGCACTCTCTCCCCATCTCGCGTTCTGTCTCTCCGTCTCTCTCTCTTTCTCTTTGCGCGCCCCCACCCCATCCACCCACACATCCACCTACTCCTTCTCTTTCTCTTAGTCCCTTGCCTGCTTCTGGTTTGATCGAGATTCGCTATTTGTTTTGTTTGTTTGTTTGTTTGTTTTGTTTTTATTTTATTTTTTTGGGTTTGGGTGGTTTGGGTGTGTCTTCTGGGTCTTGTTTCTTCTTCTTCTTCTTCTTCTTTTGCCTTTTTCGCAGGCGGCGGGATTTGAAGCGAGAGGTTCCCCGGGGGATAGATGCTGACTGGCCTTTTGATGTGTACACTGTTGTTATTGTTGTTGTTGTTGTTGCGGTGATTGTAGTTTTGGGACGGCCAGGGACTTTTGTTGTTGTTGTTGTTGTTGTTGTAAGTTTGTGTGGACGTGTCGGGGGTGGGTCTTGTGTTGTTGCTGTACTGGTGGTGTGGCCTTGTTGTTGTTAGATCTATTGGGTTTGTGAGGTTTGTAGGTAGTGTGGAGACAAGAGGGGAGACTGTAGCTCTCCGTGTCTAGATTTGGGTGGGGGCTTTTTGATTCTTCTAGGCGGCGGCTGATGATAACTGGGGGGGGGGAAGGGGGCGTGCTGTGAATCTGAAGAGGACGGTTATGTTGTTGTTGGGTGTTGTTTGAATCTGCGAGGTGGTTGGGGGAATCTCTCTCTCTGGCTACAAGCAAGCAATCAATCATTTGTGGGTCTTTGAAGAGAGATGGAGTACGGGTCTTTGGATTAGGGGAGAAGAAGGAGGAGACCCACAAACGAATACAAAACAACCAGGTACTTACTGTAGCTCTCAAATCTACTTTGGATTTGAAGGTTTGAAGGGGTTTTTTTTTGGGGTTGGGTTTCCCCTTTTGGGTCTCGGGTTCTAGTCCATGTCCGTATGGATTTGGGTTGGTTTTGGCTGAAGAAACATATAGGAGGAGGTTTGCTACGCAGCGGCAGCCGGCTATCACTATTGCTAATCTCGATTTCGTGTCCACGTTGATTGATGATTTGTTGTTGTTGTTGTTGTGGACCTGTGTGGATTTGCATGTTGTTCTTTGCTGTGTAGTAGTTTTGTAGGTCTTGCGCCGTTGTTGTTACTTACGTCCCTTTTATCTTCTTCTTCTCGTGGGAGACTCTCTGTGGAGCTACAAATCTGTTTGCGACGGGTTGTAGATTTGTGGACCTTGTGAAATCCTCCAACCCCCCCCTCCCTCCCTTGGGTTTTTGATTCTCTCGTGTCTCTTGCTTTGTTTGTTCTTTCTTTGATTGCTTTTGAGACCCAACAACATGTCTCAGATGCTGTTCAAACGATTGGGCAGCAGTAGCAAGGTCTTTGTTTGTTTGTTTGTTACTGTTGACTATATGGTGTTCTACCTGGGATGATGGAGCTTCTTCCTCTGCCAAGGGCCTTTTGTCTAGCCCTTGGTTCATGTAGCTGGACTTCCATACTGTTGCTGCTGCAGCAGCTGCCTCAATCAGCAATGGTTTTTTTTGTTGTTGTTGAAGATGGGGTATCAAGTCTGGAACCTCAATCTTTTGGGGATGGTCTCTCTGGGTTTACCAAAAGATCTTTAGGGTGTTCTGAGCTATTCCAATTGCTCACCAATTGATCCTCCTCCTGTCACTGTGATCAATCCAACAGCTCCTTCTGCTTCTTCTTCTTCTTCTTGTTCTCCTATTCTTCTCACACAAAGTCATGATTTGCTGATTGAATCTTCTCACACGAAGACAGACAGACTCAAGTCTCTTGTCCAATTGTTGTTATTGGTCTGGGCAGCAGCTTTCCTTTTTCTGGTGCGTTGCAGTTTTGATCCCTTGTTGTTTGTGAGCCCCATTGTTTGTCTCTCACTAGGTGGTCACTCTCTCTCTCTCACTCCAAGTCTGAGCCTGCTGCATTTGTACCTGTTTCTCAAGCTAGAGAATTATTTGACATCCCCATATAAAATTTCCTTCAAGTTGAACTTGAGTTGAGCCTCTTGTAGTCATCACTGAAGTTGTTGCCACCCCAGTTGACACATGATTCCAGAGCATGGAATTGCTCATCCATTTCATCGAATTCCATGCGTTGTTATTCCAGGCTTTCTTTGCCACATGTCTGCAACCAAACTGAGGGTTATAGTGATGATGCACCACCCCACCACCTAGCAATCAGGAATTGGGTGAGGGTTTTGGAGGGCTTTTATTCGTTATACAGATTTTGTGCATATGGGCATGATACTCATACTTACAATGATAGGGCTTTCTGCTAACAATTCTGTACTCTCACACATTGGATTCAAATCGTGGATATGTTGTCATTGCTGTTCAACAATAAAGAGTGTCAACAGCAACAGGCTTGAATGCCTCTAGTCAATTGACATGCATGCAGACAGACTTGCAGTGTACCTGCAAGTGTGGGTATAGCGGTGTATCTACAAATCCTTGCAGTGGATGGACCCACAGGTAATTTGCTGCAATTGTGTCTGCATTTGACATTGTTGTGCTACCATTTGGTTTGAGGGCTCAGAAACTTGGCTGTAGACCAACCCTAATTTCTTTTGCAATCGAGTTTTACTTGGCATTTTTAGGGCGAAGGGTTTTTTTGTCTTGTGGTGGGGCTGTTGTTCCAAATGGTTCTACAGAATAATTGAATTGTGAATTGGCTTAATCATCTGTCCTCTTGGGTTATGGCAAATGTGAGAAAAATGCCAGTCACTCAGCCTTGAACCCCTTTCAAATTTTGCGATTGGGTTCAGCTGAAGGTGATGGGATTGGAACTGAAGCTGCAAATTGGTTGTGGAAACAGCTGCTGCTGGGGAGGATCATATATTTGATGAGGAATGTGGATTGTGATATAGGGTATTTTATGGTGCATCAAGGAGGAGGTGATTGGAGACTTGAGCACTTATTACTGTGACAGCAACAACTGTTCAGGACAGCTTAGATGCAGGCAGGCAGGCAGGCAGGAGACTCTTCAGAAGGATCACTTGAACAAAAGCATTCATTGTTTTCTGCTGTCAGCTGCAGCAGTATTGTTGATGATGATGTAGCACATTCTGCTTGGAGGAGAAATATTTGCTCAATTGGAGATGATATGAGCATATTCACAACAAAAGGATATGGTGGACAACGTTTCTGGGAGATGAATGGTATATGACAGTCAGGATTTTAAGTACTTGATATCTAGTTTGAGAAAACTGCAACACAATCAGGAGACAAATGGAAAAAAATCTCTCTTGTATGAGGGACATTCTAGGGTTGGGCATTGCGTGGAGTTTGATTGGAGCAGCCCGTGAAAAGATTTGGACACCTGGGTCAATGCTCATGGACATGATGTTACTGAATGTAGATCTTTTTCCACTTTGCTTTAGAGCTTTTCGGGTTTGTAATACAAAACTTAGATGGTAGGTGTAAGGCCTGCCAGTAGCTTGGAGGAGTTGGAATTACACAAAATTTGCAAATTATAGATAGGCTGACAGGGATTTTTTGACATGGAAATGGTGAGCGTGGTTGCCACCTGCAGCTGATCAGCTATCAATCAATCAACTGGTGGTATCAGTTGGGGTACCCATTTTGGGTTTTTCTTCATTCAAGGTGTTGGATGCATAATCAAAGTCAATCTGGGAGTCATCAGCACGTGTCTCAAAATATCCAATAAGGAAAGGTACATTTTGGTGCAGCCAGCCAGCCAGACCAGATCGATGGAGAATGTGGACCCAGCACTGGGTGTTGTAAGTTTCACCAGTTCTCCCATCTTTATATTGTGCTTCTGGAAGTGGGTACCTGCATATTCCAGCAATTTCACTGGTTACTAGTGTGCCCACTGATCAAATGAGGATGGAAGGTTCCATAGGAGAACTTTTCTTGTTTTGATTTAGGGTTTGGGGGGGGGGGGGCACATGGGGGTGTTGCAGGCAGTAGCAGAAATGGAGAAAGGATTCCAACCTTTTGTGGGCGAGGGTACCACAAGTCCGAATCGGCCATTGGTTGAACGTTTAGTGCAACATATTGTCACAAGATTTCCATCTTTTGCACGAGCACTTCAAAAACGCTGCTTGGGTGCTTGTGGTAAATTGGTGTGTGCCTGACTGACTCTTCAATTGTTTACCAACACAATGCTGTACTTTGTCTTGAACTGTCTATGCTTAATTGTCCATGAGGTGTGCGAGTTCTCATGGTCGTGTCCTTGAAGGAACTGATGTTGGAAATTTGCCTGTAAAACATGGATTGATTGTTTTTGACTTTCAAATAAATGACTAAGTTTTTTTGCTTTTGAAAAATGGTGCAGTCGTTACCGGTGATGTTTGTTTCCCATTACCTTCAGGGGTCAACAGGGACAATTGTTCTCGAGAACCCTGATGGCCGAACATGGAGAGTGGAATGGTCAGCATGGGAACAATCAGGCAGGAGGCTCGCCCTAACTGCAGGCTGGCCAGAGTTTGCCAGGTTCCATGGTGCCAAAATCGGGGATGTTATATTATTTGAAATTCTTGACAACTCTCGTTTTAAGTTCCTGTTTATCTCTCCTGCAAACACCAACGGTGGCTCATCTTCTGAGGTCAAATTTCTTCATACCCATGACCAAAACTTGGGTCCTCTGTTTGAATTTCAAGTGTTGAAGATTGAATTTCCATCTATATGAATCAGAAATAACATCTCCAAAGCTTGATTGACTTCTGAGGTTTTTTATGCTGAGATGCAAGCTGGTGACAAATGTTTTGCAGGCTACTGTGCCCTTTAGAAAGGTACCACAGATACTGGACTATGGCATAGAGGAAGCCTTGCAAAGTGAGGGAAGTGATGATGGTGATGGTGATGGTGGTGGTGATGAACCATCATTGCCTTCATCGTGTCCTGTGGATGCGGGCTCAGGAAAAGATCCATCTTGTCCTGCAATCATGAATTGTGCTCAAATTTCCACCACCACCCCTGTGTCATCATCACCCTCCTTCACAGACATCTCACACTTGAAAGCAGCAGCAGTTCAGCAAACCCAACCTGTGTGCACTGAAGTTGGGACAACAGCTTCTTCTGCAAATCAGATTCCTGGATTTCAGTATCCGAAGGGGGTGAAGACAACAAGTCAGAATCTAGCAAAGCTTTTCCGAGAGCCAAACCCAGGTCCTAAGAGATGGCAATCAGACTTTCAGCAAAGGCAATCAGCAACCGAGGCAAGCAGAATGAATCAGCCGAAGTCTTTTTTACTTGGGTCACCAGCAACAGTCACATACAGTTCCCCATCACTGTCTAGAAGTCTGACACCTGTGATAATGCCTGATCCTGTATCCTTGCCTATCAGTGCACCACCCCACCCAAAAGCTTCTGGAACCTCTCCTCTTCTTCCGTTTAGCTTGCCTCGACATTCATCCAAGATTCTGCAACCATCTGCTGCTCAACCTCTCCCCAGCTTGAATTTGAATCCTCTGGGAGTTCTACCATCCTCAAGTCCTCTACCGATTCCAATTGTTCGGCTGAAGAAGCCAGTTCGAGGTGGACACAGGATTGTCCCGGGGGATGGAAGTTTGAGCCATATTTGTCATTCTGTTATGTATTCATGCTCTCAATATTGCCTTCAGGGATTCCAGTTTTGTCTTTGGCATATTCTGGAAGATCCAACAGCACCTTACAAGCAATGTGATTTTGTTGAGGTTCCATCTGGTGACCGTTGCCGGTTTCCTGTTTCTCTTAAAGCTGGTGATGCACGGTAAGTGTTTTTGTTCTGAACCCATTTTTGAACAGGTGGTGTTTTTGAGTTTTTCATGAGATTGTGCTCTGGTTTTGGGCCTTCCAGGATCTGCTAATGTTTTCAGAATAAGTACAGGCCAGTGCTTGTATTTCAAAGTCCTCAAACACAAATAGCTCAATGAAACATGTAAAAATTTCTAGCAGAAGTTAAATTTTTCTAGATAGATGATTGTGAATCTGTTGTTTTGCATGATGAAGTTCCTCAGTTGTAAGTGGTGAAGTTTTTGCAGGTTTTGCCAAATGCACAAGCATGTGAATGGTTTCACACTCAACCCACAAACTCTAAGGAGACAAGAGGAAATGGAAAATCCACCTCTCGGTGAGTTTTCCATCTTGGTATTAGCAGCAACCGTTGCACACCACATGGATGTTGTGAACCCACCAAAAATCTGGGCATCAGCAATTTTGAACCAGCCAGAATGGTCTGTACAAGCTCCTGAAGCTGCAGCTGCCACCACCACAGATATCAAAGATGAACTGGGTCCTTCTGTCTCTCCTCAACAGGCAGCTAAGGATTTTCCAAGACCAGCAGCCAGAGCAGCAATACATACAGAGAGCTCCTTTCTTGTCAAGAAACCCGGAGGTTTGTCTTTCTCAGAATTTTCTCAAGGAAAGAAAATAGCTTTGTGGGTTATGCACATTTTTCTCTGTGTGTGTTCTTGAATGCCCCTCGCTGTATGTAGCACAGGTTAGATCAGTCATCCTTTATGGGTTTTTTTCTCTTCTGTAGGAAATGGAGATGTGTGGTTGAAGGATGATGGAGGAATTGGGATCAGTCAAGTACTGAAATATTCACCGGCAACAGGCGATGGGAAAACACCCGAAGGTGTGGAGTTGTCTTTGCCAACAGCAATAGCAAAGAATGGTGGTTCTGCTGCAGGAAAGTCAGTGACAATTTCAGATGAGTTGGAGCTTTTCCGAGCTCAACTTGGTAATCGGTTAACAAGCCATGGGATAACAGTTCCATATTCCAACCTGCCACAGGTGATAGCAGCAGATGCTGCTGCTCCGAATCATGAGAGTGGTTCAAGTCTCACACTTAGACTTGGCAGGTTGAATGCAGCAGCAGGCACAGTTGTTCCTCCTGGATCATGGGCAAAAGCTCGGGTTCCTCCTGTGATTCCAAGCTTGGTGGATGTGGGTCCTGTGAATCTGACCCAAGTTGGCCTCTCTTGCAACATCAACAATGCATTGCAACAATTTGTGACAAATCCTGGTAGTAGTGGAAAGCGTATAACAGAGCAGCAGCAGCTACATATTGTCCCGATCATGGATTTAGGAGGTTTGGATATGACAACTATGGGTGTACAATGTGGTCCCCGAGAGCCTCGAGCCACTCCTGGATTGGCAATCAAACGTAAATCGAAGCTTCCTGTACCAAGAGACTGTACCTCTTTAGGACGAGGACAGGTAATGAATGAGCTGAATATATTTTTTCTTATCAAACTGTTTTGGTAGAGAGAGACTTTGTTTCTTTCTGGCTTTTTGTTTCCAGGTTTTCATGAATTGGGTCCTTGATGTAATGTCTGGCCTGACTTCACCAATGACTTGTTTCACTGTACGCAGGGGCGGCGGGTTTTTTTCTCACGGTATGTGGGAGTCCGGAAGCGACCTTGGGGAGCTTATGGGGCTGAGATTCGTACCCCGGAAGGAAAACGACTGTGGCTCGGGACTTTTACAACAGAAGAGGCAGCTGCTCGTGCCTATGATGATGCTGCTCGCATGTTTCGAGGAAGAAGTGCAGTGACAAATTTTGTCCAAGGAATAGGCTTTGAGTATGGGTCACATTTACCTTTCACTGCAGACTCACCTTTGACTTTTGTAGATGACAATGATCCAAGTTTGAGTAATAACACCTCCTCGGAATCTCTTACTAAGAAACGTAGGTCACTCAACAACAGTAAGAAAAAGGATGACTGTAGTACTAGTGGAAGTAAAGGTGAGAACATGAATGTGAAAACAAAGAGCAGCCCTGGGAAGAGCAATGTCAGTTCCTCTGGAAGTTTCTCAAGATCAAAGGAGGACGGTCTTCAGATGGTAGACAATAAACAGAATGGATTCATAAGTCCAGATGTAATCAGTGCTGAAAAACTTAATTCAGAAGTATGTCTGAAGGCTGATGAGTTGCCAAAACAAGATGATGGCACTGCAACAACTTGCAGAGAGCAGCAGCAACAGCAGCAGCAGATGGCACATGGAACTGGTGAAGTCAGTTCTAGCAATGGGTCTGAAAGGAGCAGGTCTCCAAGAGCCAATGATTGCCTACTTTCATCAAGCAATTTTGCAGCAAGTGAAGAAGAAGAAAAACCGCAGCTAGAATTAGTCCCTGCAGCATCTAGTGGTGCAAATCCTAATTTGACTTTGAGTGGAATCCTGCAAAAGAAAAATCTCAAGATGATACCAAAGGTGGCCACTGACATTGGGTTTACTGTAACTCCTCCTGACGGGCGGTCAGGAACTGAGCAGGGAACCACCAGAATTGACAGGATCAATGTCAAAGAAGAGGAAGTTTCTTCACCAAGAGCAGATGATGAGTTTTTTGTTGAACTAGTGGGAAGTGCATCATCTCAGGGGGATCAGTTACAAGAAAAGACCCAGGAGAATGTGACAGAAAAGGTATGTGAAAAAACTGCACCATCGCCCTCAACTGGAGATCAAGAGCTGAATGAGCAGGAGCTCGCAATACTATCTGAGCTTGGGAACGGCGATAGGGATTTCAGGTTGACGGGTGTTCGGAAATCACAATCAGGAAGGTTTGAAGCAAGTGTGTATGACAGAACAAGACGGAAGAAAGTTTATGTCGGGATGTACAGTTCAATGTTGGAAGCTGCCCGAGCTCGAGACCAGAAAGCCATTGAGTTAGGGGCAGTTTCAACTCTCAACTTCCCTGAGACAAATAAACTTCCGGTATGACCAGTCATATCATTGGTTTTACTGTTTTGGGATTTGTTTTGCTTTTGGGAATTTGTGGGACATTTTGTGGACCTTGCTAAACTGTCGCAATTGTTTTCTTTCTTTGGTATCTTACATTGTGGAGCTCATGGGAATACAAATAGATTATATGGGGTCTTGTTGAAATGGAGCCAAAAGCTACAATTTTAGAGGTAGGAGTGTGTGTTGTAGTTCAGGTTTTTGTGGAATTGGCTCCCAAAGAGAGGACTTTGTTACAGTCCTAATATCTTTAGTTTTGTTTTTGGCATGTGGGCTTTCAGGGAAAGGAAATGGCAGAGACAAGTAAGAGAAAACTGAGGGCTGAGGAGATTGCTCAGTGGTTCAAGAGAAAGCGCATGGGTGGCAGTGTGCGCAATAGAAGTGATCAAGTTGCAGAGAAAATCACAAAACGGAAAGCAGTACCTGAGATGGTGGAGAGTGCTCCTGTTCCAGTAAAACGAAAGCCTCAACAAAGAACCAAACAACCTGGTGGTGGTGGTGGGCCATCCACATCAGAGACAAATGAGCTTGAAACTCTTGGCTCTGGACAGAATGATCAGAAACAAAGCATGGATGTGAAACAAGTCAAGACTGAGCAGCATCCTATCATCTCCAAAGTTGTGGAGAAAGTTTCAGGTATAGATGTTTTTTTGAAACATCATTATCTCACTTGGTTCCTCAACCTGGCAGTAAAGATGCATGAGAAACATGTTGTGGTCTAATCTCTATGTGCTCCTAAGGTGTGAGTGTGCGGGCTTCATGGACCTCTCTGACTAAGTTGTCAATATTTGCTTTCTTTCAGCCAAAACAAACAAGGTTGTTGCAAACCCATTAAAGACAAATGCAAGCTCACAACAAAAACCCAGCACTCCTATTGTGGTTGTCAATGGTTCCGACCCTGGTGTGCTTCTTCATAAGAGGAAGCCAGAATTGGATGTGAATAGCTGGGATGCAGTGGACACTCAAGAAGTGAGGAAACCGGCAGTCAACACAAAGAGAAGAAGAAAAGCGAGTCCACAAGCACTAAAGGAGAAGTCTTTGGTGGCGATACAGAGTGCAGACCATGTACAAGCAAGGTCCTCGTATGATGATTTCAATTATCGGTATGTTTCAGCAAATGTAGCTGGTGTTGATAGTTTGTTGATGTGTGATGATGTTTTGCCTCCTCTGATGTAGCCAATGTTTATTGTTCATGATGGACATGATTAGAACTCATGATGTGGCTTTTTACTGATTTTCTCAGGATTGCCAGAATTGGCTATGTGGAGTCAGATTATGCACGTGTTTATAAAACTACGTCAAAGCGACGGGCAATGATGGACAAAAATGGGTCTGCGCCAGCTCCAGCTGGTAGCATGACAACAACTCCAGAAAATCCTGTGTTGAGCAAAATGAAGAGCAAGAATCAAGGAGATGATGGTGTGTCTGGCAAACATAAGAAAGAGTCTTCAGCTGGTGGGATGGCAACGGGTAGTCTTCTTCCAGACAGTTTGAAGAGTGGAAGAAAGAATGAAGAAAGTGAGTTTGACACAGAAGCAGGCAGCTTGAAATTGTCATCAAAAGAGATGACAAAATCTCGGGTGAAAAAGAAAGCCCGTCGTACGTATATGGGAGTGCAGGCAACCCCAAGTGGACGGTTCAAGGCAAAGATTTATGTTCCTCGGACAAAGAAGCATATATACATTGGGATTTTTGACACCCCAGAAGAAGCTGCTCATGCTTATGATGAAGTTGCTTTCAGGAAACGTGGAGCAGGAGCGCCCCTGAATTTTCCTGAGAAGTTCAATTCTCTGAAAGCAAAATTGAAGCCGAAGAAAGTGGTGATTCAGCTTACAGATGCCGGGGATTTTGAGGCAATGTGTTACGACACTAAATCGAAAAGCTATCATTCAGTTGGTGTCTTCAGTTCAATTGAGGCTGCTCGACGTGCAAGTGAGAAGGAGGCTGGCCCAGTGACAGAAGTTTCAGGTCTGGAAGCTTCAGGGAGAGATGAAGGTGGCGAGTCGTCGACAAGCAAGGTTTCTGACTCAAAATCCGACACACCCAGTGAGAAGAATCCACATCAGCAAGACAGGAAGAAGCAAGGCTCTAACTTGAGAACAGAAGGACCCAGTTTCACCAAAAGGAAAGCGGCAGAGGTATTGGGTACTGGTGTCATCCGAGGATCATCGTCCCGGACAATGAGGTCAGTGAAGGGATCCACATCAAAGAAATCAAGTCGTCGAGGAGCACTTACTCGGCGAGCAGATTTTCGGGGAGTATATTGCAACGGTCAAAAGTTCCAGTCAATTTACTACAATCCCGCAACTAAAAAGCACACATATCTTGGCACTTTCTTAACTGCTGAGGATGCTGCACGGGCTCATGACCAGGTACTGAGAGATTGTTAGGATTGAAATTTGCTCAATAGAAGCCAGTTTGTCATTGATGTCAGATACGTTGGTATCCTCCACTGAAACGTGCTGCTGTTTATTTTGTCACTAGGTTGCTTTTGGGCAATTTGGTGAGGAGGCAAAGTTGAATTTGCCAGATGAGATTGATTCCTTGAGATCATCAACACGTGAAGCAGCACAAGCTTCTGAGGATGAAGCAGGGCATCAACTACATGTGGAGGAGGAAGAGGATGAAGAAGAACAAGAGTTACCACCATCAAGTTCCTCCCTTGCAGGTGATTCTGTATCTGAAGGAAAATGGTCCAGCAAATCCACAAAATACATTGGTGTCTATGCCAATCGGAACACATTTCAGGCCATTTTTTGGGATAGTGTTCATAGAAAGCACAACTATTGTGGAAGCTTTCCGACTGCAGAAGCAGCTGCTCGTGCTTATGACCTTGAGGCAATGAAAAACCTGGAACATGGTGTGAAGCTAAATTTTCCCCCTGACAAATCAGAGACATCAAGGGGCCCCCAGCAACATGAGCAACAACACCACTGGGGAATTTTTGAAGCAAGAGGATCAGAAGAAAGAGAGAGAAAGAAGCATTTGAGGCAGGGGGGGAGAAATGATACTACTACCCATTGTAAAGAGGGAAAATCCCAACAAGAAGAAGTGGGGGACATGTATACAAATCCTCGAAAGGCAAAACGGCGATCTGGGTTTTTCCGAGAAAGAAGGCCTGAGGTCAAAGTACAAAACAATCATCCCCAAGTGCCAGCTTTCGAGGCTTTAGTGGGTGAGCTATTGAAAGCTAGTGAGGTCCTGGAAACAGCTGGCTCCCATTAGAATCTATCTATCCTTGAGAGGCTTGAAGAAGCTCTTGGAAAGTTGGTGAGTCTTATAAGTGGGTTCAAATGGGTTGTGAGTGCTATTGGTTCAAATGGGTCAAGACAACTGCTGCCAAATGTTTCCAACAGCAATAATGGGTGAGCATGTGTACAAACCTTTACTACTGTCTTTCAGAACCTGAAGCACTTCCAAGCTCCAAATTGTGGAAGCTTCCAAGCTCTACAAGGTACAGAGTTTGATTGTCAATATGGGACCCCCCATGGGAAACCCAAGTTTTCCCATCGAGATAGGATAATTTACAGAATTTGTCAACACTTTGAAAGCACTTGAAAAAAAAAATCAAAACTGACCCACCATCAAAGAGACAATATCCATGTGAGTAGTGTTTTTCCAGATGAAATCATAATAAGGAACTTTGTGAATATATGTATATATGTGAAATGGTCTCTGTTGCATTTCGTAATCTTCTGGATATCTGTGCCTGCATTCCATGTCTAGTATGCTCCTATGACATGCTGCAAAGTCAGATGATTTCGAAGATATGAGGTGTTTGGTGTAATGGGGTTCATTGTTCGGTGATGGGTGACTTAAAACAGATTAGGATTTCAAGCTCAGATCTTTGATTGCTGCATCTTTACTTCTAGAATTACAAAAAAAAGGTTTTGTAAAGCCCTAGGTGGTACACTCATCAGGTCTTAAGTCACTCAAAACGGATTAAGAATGAGGAAGATATGAGGCTGGAATTAGAGAGAGGTCTAGAGCTATTTTTCCAAAAAAATTGAAGCAAACTATCACTCATCCTCTTCCAGTGTTTTTTTGTGTTGCTCATTTACTTTTCATGTTCAAAAAATATTTGTAACCCTGCAGTTTGCGCATCCAATGACACAAAAATCACTCAATTTGGCTAAGGAACTATGAAAATATTGGAAAGTGTTCAATGATAAGTACGTGTTCAATGATGGGCCGTTTTATCTTAACTAAAATGTCCACTAAACATCATGTTCAAATCATAACTGATGATCACATCATGTTCATATAAGGTGTTATTTCATGGGCAATTGGAAAGTGAGCTTTATTTCTGTGATTACAAGGGTGGATTCTTTTAGTCATCTCATTAAGCCATATTGTTCAATCTTTTGTTTAGCTCCAACAAAATCGAAACTAACAAAATCAAAATTTGATCATTTATAGACTTCCAATCCATGCACTAATGTCATGTAATGTCAATTGTTGAAATACATATGTATCCATATAAACCTCGACAATTATCACCCAATCATCAAGTTTACAAATGATTGATAGAACGTAATATAAACTTCTTTGGCTTGCATAATTATCAACTTGTCAATTTGAACCCAAAAGAAATTATTGTTGTTCTTTTATGTATATATATAAATATTTTTATAATTATAAACTTGGAAACTTAGTACTTGCCAATTTACAATTCATTGGATATTATTACTTGCATTTGTGTGTCCATTTATGTTAAATATCAAGAGAGTTCAAGCAAAATTTCAACCTCCCTACACATCACTTACCTATCAAAAGCAAATTCACAATGCATCATGTCAAGGTATAGCGCCCCAATTAGGTTCATACGATCCTTCCATGTAATCAAAATAACCAAGTCTACCTACAATTTTTGCGGGGTTACAATTGTTCATGGGAATGATAATGTTGGTCCATTGGGCCCTTTCTATGTGGTAAAAAACAATGTTTGGCAAAGATAGCTTGGAGGCAAAGAAGGCGATCAAGTTATCACCACCTACAATGTCATATAGTGTCACTCGACTTAATGCAAACTCATTGTTATACAACTTCATCACATAAGAGTCCGGCATCATTCCATTGGGCACCATGCCATAAACGCCTGTAGGTGCCCAATCGTCATTAAGAATCACTTCGACTAGGAGAATTTTCCCGTTTGAGATCATGTTCTTGGTTATTTGTCGAGTTGCCGCATATATTTTGTTAGCTCCAACTCTAACGACTTTTGGTGGTTCTACAATAGGTATATTATTCCATACACTTTGCACCGAGAAATCGAAAACCAAACGTTGGGCATGGTTCAAAGTAGCATTTATGTAAAAGAGAGCTGGTGTTTCAACCTCATCCATTCTAGTGACAACCGGTTGGATCCGAAATCCTCCAAAATACACATTTCGATTAATAACAACACAACAAATATGGCCGCCTGTATTAGGTTGATGTGCGGGTCTCGCATGGTCAATACTATCTAAATGAACCCAAATATTTAGTTGAGAAGAATAAATTGCCAAAACCATCTTATGAATATTATTTGAAGCGTAAACCCCAATTCCATACATGGCATTCATTTGTGCACGTTGTTCGGATGTGAGTTGCTCGTAAACCCAACCAATAATTATAAGGTGGTAAATGTCCCTATTTGCATTTTCAAAGCTCAAAACACCCACCTTCCCCGTAATCACCTTGTTCACAAGAGGGGGCAAAATTTTGTATTCCTTTGTTAGTGCATTGCAAACCACGAGTAGGGACTGGCCTTTCAATGAAAAATTATGTGTTTGGTTCCAAAATTCATGGTTAGGAACCTTGTGTCTGGGATGTTTCTTTTTCTTGCATTTACTTGAAGGCTCTTTGCCACTATCTATAACTAGAAGGCCATTGCTTGCAGCAATGACATGATCCATAAGATAGTCATGGATCCAATCTAGGCTTGGAAAACCAAACCAACCAATGTATGGGTTCTTCTCACACATGTTTAGGTTTTGCTCGCGTGTGAATTGATCAAAAGCAAGGACCTTGTGTGAGAATCGTTCGATCACTACAGGAAAATAACGCTTGTATGTTCTAGACTCTCTATGTAGAAACATGAGGGGTGACCACAATTCAACTCTAAAGTTGTTTATCATCACATGATCTTGAGAGTTCAATGGTTGTTGCATTTCATCCCAAGCTGTTGCCAATTTTTCCATGGGCATTAGTACCATGCAAGTGCCTAACAATCTAGGGTGAAGAAGTTGGTCCCAATTCCTTGTTGGCAATTGTTGGCAAATAAAAGTTGCTTGTTCAACGAGATTTGAAGGTAGACAATTTGGACTCAAGATGGACATAGCTTCTTCCTCTTGCATGTCCATTGCAATTATTTTCTCTCTATTATTATCTGAAGATGGCCCAACACTAGATTGTGAATTCCCTGTTTGAAGTGATATGTTATTAGAAGTCGCATTGGTTGATACACATTCATTGTTTAGTGAACAATTAGGTGCAAGCATATTAGTAGGTGTTACATTCAAGGATGGGCTTGGAGCACCCGTTTCTTGACTAATTTCCCTTGTATGAATTGGTAATGATGAACAAGGAACACCTTGATTAATTTGATCAACTTGCCCTATAGGAAATGGCAATATTGGATATTGAAGAACAATTTGTGGAATAGCATGCCCAATACTAGTTGGTGCATCAAAAATAAGGTTTGAAGCAATTGATGGGATGGTACCGGGAGGAAAACCATAAGGACCTAAGAGATTAGGATCTATGGAAGTTTGTCCTTGTGAATGAGGCACGTTGTGTGCCGTCCCAAACTTTATACTATTATGTCGTGGCCTTCGACCTTGCCTTTTGAGCAAAGGGGATTGCCTTTGTGAAGGCATTGCCAGAGGTGCTTTCGATGCGCTCAATGAAGGACTTGGTGTAACATCTAACATAGTTGTGTCAATTGACAATGGATGTTCTTGTATCATATCATCATCTTGTGGAGGTGGTTCCCATGTGGTCCAATTATGTTGTGGAAATGTGGAAGTTAACATTGAACATGCATAATTTATTTGTTCATCATAAGTTGTTAGATTTTTAGGATTGTTTGGAATTTTAGGACCCATGGTGCCCAAATTCATGACATTTGTAGGCAAGGGAAGTCTTCCTTGACTTGGACTTGCATTTGAATTTGGAAAATAACTTCCCATCACTTTAGATGCTTGGTGATATGTCGCAAGTTGAATGTATTCTTGAGTAGATATTCTTATGCTTGGATTTGGTGTGGTGGTGATAGAATGATCAAGATTGGGATTAAAGATGGAAGTTGGAAAACTTGTGGGTTGAGGTTCTTGTGTATGCATAGGTTGGGAGGGGTTTTTGCTTTTGGTGGATTTTTGTCGAGCGTATATAGTTGACCTTGATTTTAAAGGACTATTTTGGCGAGTCTGTGATTTAAGTGATTTACGATTTCGATGACCAATTGATCTTGATGAACTTGCTTCAAGATTCATAATGCCCATTGGTGGGATTGGATGCAATTGAGTGGGAGATGTGGGTGAACTTGGATTATAATTTATTTGACTTACAAATGCTTCAATATTTTTAGGGATTGAAATTGCAATATTGTTGTTTGGTTGTGAATCATTAACATATTGGTCATTAGATGCATTAGAGACTTCAAGCAATAAATCTTGCTCCTGAATGTTAGAGACTTCAAGCAATAAATCTTGCTCTTGAATGTTAGAAACTTCAAGCAATAAATCTTGCTCTTGAATGTTAGAATAATCTAATGGGACTTCAATATTTGTTGTTGGATTTTCCAATCCATCAACTTCATGGGAAGCCATGGCATGTCCATATAACCAACTATAATTGAAAGCCTCTTCCCAATTACGAGGAGTCTTTTGTTCCCCAATGTGTTGACTAATTGCATTAAGCCTTGGAAATTCATTTTCTTGTAGATTTGGCACCACAAGTTGTTGGATGCCTGCAACAAAATTTGAAAGTTTTCAATGTTTGTCATCAACAATTGAAATTAGGGTATGATAAGGTATTGATGAATTTCATAACTCCACTTTGACATTTTTACCAAAAAGGTAAGAATGAATCACACCCTTGAATGTTTCAAATATGTGAAAATTTATTCCATGAAATCCAACCTTCTTGTATTTCAATTATTGGTGGTTGATCCAAATGGATCTTTAAGTTTGGCAAAATTGTGTTCAATTCATCAAATTCAATAGTGTCTATATTCAAGTGTGGAATCCCAAGATCATCAAATTTAGAGCTAGATGGAGGTAAATCTAAATTAGTTGGTTTTGGGATAGTATCATCCATTAACCAAGCTTCAATATCATTAAATGTGAATTGACCACTATCAACAAGCCTTGTCTCAAGGCTTGATGGATGTAAATTTGGAGTTGGAATTTGAGCTTCAACATTATCATTGTACCATGTGTCATCAAGATCTTCAATTCTAAGCGGACCTGGATCATCAAGCCCATCTTCTTGCCAATCTCCCAGTGTTTCAATTTCTTCACCATTCAAAGTCTGGTCTAGATCCATTAACATATGATTTGCCATATTCTAATAATAATTAATTAGCTTCAAATTAAATTGATTATTTTTTTATCCTTTTAATTCATTTCAATAACTTGTTTTCTATGTTGCAAACACATGTTGAAAACATTGTTGCCATCTTTTGACACAAAGTTTCAAATTTCAAAATATTTGCACACTCGATATTCATAAATCAATGTTAGATGATTGGGTGGTCATTTGTTGTGATTTAGGACTTCCCATAGAACAACCTTTCATTTTTTTTATAAATTAATAAATTAAAGATGAAAATTTTCTTGAATACACGAAAAAAAAATTGCATTTGATTTACAAAAATAATCACATCATAAATGAAATGCATCTATTAAATTATAATTTACAATTGTAAATAACCTAAGATGATTTTGTTAAGTTTAATACACTAATTGTCCTTTTAATTGTAAGCTTAGTTTATATAAAACGTGCAAAGTCTATATTAAATATTCCATTTTCAAAAAAAACCTTGATGGGTTTATAGATTTGTTGTATGAAAACCTTGGATTAATAACCTTAAGACATGTAGATTTAAGTTGATTGAGTTTGACAAGCCATTTGAATACCAATCTTTTTGATAATCTTCATTCCTTGTTCAATTAAAGTTGATTTGAGTATTTTAATATGTGATTTACCGTATTCTCAACATGGAAATCTCGAGATTTGGTTAGTCTAGGTTACTCTCATGTTAGTATTGCAATTGATAGCATAAATTTTGTTAAGTAAAGATTGCTCATGTGTGAAAATATTGTTTTTTCCGTAGATCATAAACATGGGGTTTATTAAGTAACTTGATATTATTACAATTAGGTTTATTGCACATGACATTGTGTTTTTTAACTTCAAAAGTTAACAAAACACATAATCATCAATGAATAATGTGTAATATGGAAGCCTATTGCAAATAATTCATCTACTACCAAATACAACTATAAGGATCATTATGTGATTTTACCAATAATTTAATGTCTTATTTAAGAAGAAATTATGAAAGTTATAAAAGATCACATGTGACAATGAAAAATAATAGTCATGTGAAAACTCCGTTATGTTAAACATGTTGAAAATAAAACAAACAAATATTGACAAGGTTTTATTAGATGCAACAAACTTCCCTCAAGTTGTCATATGAGCAATAATGTTGTGTCATATCTATAATATTGTCCAATGTTCATAATTGAACCTCTAAGGGGGCCTGCATGGAAATAGTAACAATGATAAATGTCTTCAATTATGCCAAATTTCCTAAATTTATTTCTCATGAAATATTCACACAAGCATAATGTAAGCCACATACAAATGCATGCCAAAAACATTTATTTGAACATCTTATTCTAACCTATATTTTGTGTACACATTTTGCATTGTTGTAATTAGCATGTTGCACATTTTTTTCATATTATAAGGGGAAAATTGAATTGAATTATCAATCAAATGCAACATAAAAAGGTTTACTTTGTCAATCAAATATAATTGTTACAAGTTTTACCATTTTCCATACAATATTGCATCTTCTTCCATCACTATTTTGAAATCGGATCTTTCCATTTAGTTTAAACTATATAAATTGCCTTTTAATGTTATTTGAATTCATAAGATTTTACAATTCTTTTTGGTTCCCAAGGGTTTTATTTGCCCTTGAGTTGAAATTCAACATTAATATGGAGTGGTTGGTCTAATATTGGAATTTATCCACACATGCATGCAAATGGTCTAAATTTTTGTTTAGATACATGGAGAAATGCAAAAATGTTTATCTCATATGCAATCTTTTCAAATGTCTTGTAAATGAAATCATGAAGATCATGCGGCATTTCACAAATGACATAATGTACATTGTTTTGACTTAGGATATGAAGCATTTTACCACATCTTTTATAACACATGAAATTGTTGAAACACCATTTCTTCTTGTTACATATGTGTTCATGAACACTTTGTTTTTCTTAGTGTAAGAACCATTATGATTTGTAACTTAATTAAATGGAACTATCAAAATTATATGTTTATGCTAAAACATGAATTTAGAGTTCATGAATTATAATTTAAATGTATGTGTTCAGCTACCATATTTTCCCATGATGGATAAAATATTGGAAACTTTTTGCAAGATGCAAAAAAATTTGGAGAATTTCCATTTTTGACCAAATTGGTGAATTTGTCTTTTCACACACAAAGGTTCAACCACGTGGTAGTGTCGTTTTGGACTTGAAGAGACATTAAAAAAGGTTGAAATTTCCCAAACCTAATAGTTAGGATTAATTTTCCCTAGCTTGGCAATGGATGTGCCTTCAATTCACCAATAGATGGGTGCATATTGCCTCACTTCATTGGTTGCAATAATTTCTTTTGCCTAGCGATTTACTTTGCCATTTTTGGCCTAGGTTAATGGTGGGGACGTGAACTATGAGTGTATATTCTTGTACTAGACAATGGGTTGTCAATTGCAAATTTCATTGAATAAACCTTCATTGGACAATTCCAATGAGGACACACTTAATAGAATCTACCATTGATGGCCCATTCACTATGCTAAAAGCCATGTTAACACAATCAAATTCCAAAGTTATGTGTGGGGTAGGCTCAATCGATGCATCCTCATCCTAGGCCCCTTATTTTGAAAATGCCCCACCCTAAGGCTATATTCAACACTTGCCTTGTCCTAAGTCCTTTTAATTTGAGGATGTCCCACCCTAAGGTTTTACCTTACACCTACATCATTTGAAGCCCCTTAAACTTGAAGTTTTATCGTATGCTTCGACCTAGACCACTTATTTTGAAAATGCCCTACCTTAAGGTTTACCCTACACCTACTTCGTCCTAGGCCCCTTATTATGATAATGCTACACCCTAAGTTGAGGCTTTGCCATACACTTGGCTCGTCCTAGATCCACTATTTTGAAAGTGCCCCACCATGAGGTTTTACCTTACACCTACTTGTCCTAGGCCCCTTATTTTGAGAATGGCTCACCCTCACCCAAGGCCTTTTACCCTACATTTGCCTTGTCTTTGACCTTTAAAAAAAAAATGCCCCACCTTGAAGCTTTACCATACACCTCCATCCTAGTCCCTTGATTTTGAAATGTTCCACCTTAACTTGAAGTTTTACCCTATGCATACCTTGTCCTAAGTCCCTTAAATTACTTGAAGAAAAATTCTTCATGTATTTGGAAGGCACCTTATATGCATGGATATCCCTCTTTTGAAAAAAAATGGATATTATGCTATTCATTAAGAGTGAAAAGGAAATTATGTTTATTTGCAAGCGTAAATCTCTCCCCCTCTTAAGGAATAGGTGTTAAACCCTCTTTGTCCTACACCTCATGATTTACATATGTTTATGTTCATGATAAATTTTTGTCTTGTGTTTTAAGATAGTTAAAGCTTATGGGTGGGGCATGTTGAAAATAA
>Ga0116229_10005212_pt1 | contig 21259 bp, 13 predicted proteins | sample S1TSphgellanicum_3_FD_87313 | JGI IMG/M metagenome (GOLD analysis project Ga0116229, IMG submission 87313) | Host-associated microbial communities from peat moss isolated from Minnesota, USA - S1T2_Fc - Sphagnum magellanicum MG | ecosystem: Host-associated > Plants > Peat moss > Unclassified...
AATCGCTTGCAATAGGTCCATTGTTGTGATGGGTGGTGACCTCAAGGGGTGGAAGTCGGGAATTAGATAGCCTTACTACTATTGTTCGACTTAGGATGCAAGATGCTTGCATCCTTTGCAATGTGATTGAAATTTTATGATGAAAAAAAATAACCAAGACAAAAAAGAAGAGGGCCTTCTTGTCTTTTCAAGCTCCAAATGACATTGGCACAATCCTGTAAAAGACATAGAAATGCATGTAGTAATCCATGTATTGTATGAAAACTAGCATTTCCTATAATGGCAACAAAGGTGTTGCGAATCACATTGTGGGTTTATGTACATTTGTTGTTATGAACACAATATAAAAGATGGATACCCGCAGGATCGATGGGATGTATGCACGCACATCAAAAAATATTTGTAATTAAAAAATGGGATACTCCAAGTCTTGTTCAAAACATTATCAAATAAACTAAAGAAGATAATCCAAAAATTAAGAAAATTGATCAAATTTTAACCCAAACATCCACCTCTGGGCTAAAACATGATAAAATTCAAGAATGATGGGCTTCAAGCATTTTGTCAAAAAATATGCTAAAAAAGATATGATAGTGCAAATGTTTTGAAATGGAATTTTGAAGTTGAACCATTTATTATCTAATGAGTTGTTCAAACAAAGGATAAACGCATGCAAACTAAGGGTGATAAAAAATTAAATGTCACTTTGAAATGTTATTAAAAAAAAAGATGTTGTTATCAACTCATGTTAAGGTTTCATGAAGGAAGGGACATTGATTAACTATAAATCTAACAAATATGATTAAAGTTATAAGAATTCAACTCCTTAAATAGGTTGCTATTTAAGGCAATGACGATCATCAATACGAGCCTTGCCATCAAAAGTTATTGAAAAAAAGCTTATTCATAGATTAAAAGTTCTTTTGAACCATTAAAAGATCTTAAACCCAAGAAGTGCCTAAACACCTTTTTGATTTGGGCACATTTTATGTTCAAATGTGTTCTGAATTTATCAAGAGTCTATGGCTTCAAGCACATAATCACATAATTCATGTTTTTTAGATTTATCCAAAGTCTATGGATCTCAACTATTCATCACATATTTTTGTCATTGCATACATTTATCATCTTTTCCAACAACATTTTTCAAGCCTAGTTATTTTTCTTCTTTACCCTTTTCACCTACATGATTTTTTATTTTTAAATTTAAATTATTATTTGGGATGCCCATCATTCCCATAGATGTTATAACTCAAAATGAAGAAAAACGTCATCATGTGCATGCATTATGACTTTAAATATATATATATTTATTTATTTATTTATTTTATTTTTTTAATTTAAAAAAAATTATTGTTGTTTCATTTTTTTCATCATCACATTGATTTGTTTCAATTTTTCATGATCATATTGAATTATTATCATTTCATTTTTCATTGAATTAATGTTTCAATTACTCATGATTATATTTAATTTTTTAATTTTGAAGATTCCATTTTGACAAATGATATAATTCCCAAGTATTTCATCACGTTTTTCATGTTTTTTTAGAAAAAAATTTCTAACATTTTCTTAATTTCATCACTTTTGAAAATAATATAATTAGTGTCAAATTGGCCTTCGCACTATGGCATTAGTTAGTTCAACTTGGAAGAGGTCCCAATGTTTTTTTTGGTGGCAAATTGTTGCCACATGATAACAAAAAAATAAATTGGAGGTTGCAACCTATCCCAAGGTTTTTTTTTGGGGAAAAAAAAAAGCAAAGTTATCATATTTCAAGAAAACAAACACTAAGTTTGCCTTCCTTAAACCATAGGTCTTGTATGTCACCAATATAACGCAAGGTTTTCAAAAAAATCTATTTTTCTCTTTGATCTCTAGCCAAATTTGACTACATCCTCTTGTGGATTGATTGCTAGTCCATCTTTCTCAAAATTGAGAAAAAAACATTAAAGAGTAAATATGATGATGGACACATATAAAGATCATTTTTTTAAAAATATAAATTTGTCATATACCCTTTCAAACTTTCCATGTCCTTTATCATTACCTTTACCTCTTTCTCACATTTTTAAAATTTTTTTTTCCTTTCAAATGAAGATTAAAATTAATACTGAAACTTTTTATTTAAACTATTAGAATACAATCCATAAGAAAATAATTTTTTATTAAATATTATTATTAACTTCCATCTTCTTAACCATTATTAGATTTATTTTTCTAGTACAACTGAATCTAAATTATCATAGAATTAAAATTTTAAGATTAATTTAACTATTCAAATCAGGGTTTTTGGTGATGAATTTTTGCCATTAGAAGACAAAAAAAACATTGTTGCAACATCTTTAAGGGATTTTTCTGAAAAAAATCCCATAAAGATGTTGCCATACTTCAAAAAATAAAATGTTGAACTCAACATATTTAGACCACAGGGGCAAAAAAAATCCAATAAAAATTGATGGCCAAAACCGTCTTAGGGAAAACAAAAAAAAAGGCCAAAAAACGTGCAACCTATAGAAACCAATGAAGAGAGAAAACGAAGTTATCTCACCTTTTAATGCTGCATGAAAATCATGAAATTTAATAATAATAAAATATTTAGAACAAACATTTTCCACTAACACAATCTTCCTCTCTATAGCAAAAACTAAAAACAATATTAACACATTGCTTAAAAAAAATAAATGCAAAAAGACAAGGATGAATGACCTCTTGATCATTTATCGTGAAAAAATCATAAGTTCTTGTATCTCACCAATATATAGTTAAGTTTGAAAAAAAATTACTGTTTTTTTTTTCACATTAAACAAATTTGGCTAAGTGTTCTTATGGATGATCACAAGTCCACTTGCCTCACAAATTTTTTAATTAAAAAAATCTATATATAATAATTATTATTATTATTATTTATTTAAAAACCTTTATTAAAATACATTGCACGATGAAGTCTATTCCCATAACATGAGTTAAAGGAGGAAATGGGTGCGCAAAATCTAGCTAGGGTTGCAGAGATTTCAGGAGAAATTCAAAAGACTTTGCGAGGATTTTTCTTTTTTGCGTGATCTGCAGTTCGCGTGAGCGTTTTGCTTATCTATAGGGCATGTAGATCAGTCGAGATGCACAGTAGTATGTTGTGCTGTCTTGTGCTACTTGCCGCCATTTTGTATTTGAAACCCTGCCGGTTTCTCAGACAAAAAGCTTACAGCAAAACGTGTCAGCAGCAATTCGCGCTTTTCGAAATCCACGGGCTGGTTTCAAATTATAGGTTTCCGTGGATGCCAAGAATAGAGGTAGATACGTATCCGTTGTTCTCTAGGGTTTTCATTTTCTGTTGCAGAGAATGGAAAGCTTTGCTTGAACGGGTATGAGATCTGGGGAAGTTTGTTGCGGAAGAGGTTTTTTCCCTTTTTTTAAATTTTTTTTTGGAGATAGATGTGTAGTAGCAGTCCTCTTCTTAACATGGTGACGATGGATGCACAGAGCTGGGCTCCACCCCGCGGCGGGCGACATGTGCAAGAGGAGGAGGACGGGGGTATTGCGAAGCGTTGTGTGTCCATGGAGGTGCTCTCTTCTCTCTGGAGCGGTGGGGAGAAAAGTAGCAGATCATATGCTTCCACTTCTTCATTGGCATGGCCGTTTTCCTTTCTAAACTTGACGCCTCTGCTTTCGTCCCGGACGTCGTCACGAGGTGGTGGTGCTAGTTTGAGAGCTGCATCGAGCAAGCCCTTGAGTGGGAGCATCATCGGCCTCGTGGTTCAGGAGGATGCAAACAGTGCCAGCAATCTCAGCAATTCTTCAAGTGCAATTGTATCCGAGGTAAAACCCTTGGCAGCAGCTTTGCAACACCTGAATCCTGTCTATTACACTCTATTCATCTTTTGCCGGACAAAAATGCGTTTTTCTCAGATGTGCAAAATCCCCAGAGAATGTGAAAGAGAATTACAAAACCTATGCATACCTAATTGTTGGCCCAGTACCTTTTACTGCAGATCAGTGCTCTGGAGCGTTCAGTGGAGGTTGAATGCGAGGGACATGATGGAGTTTCTGATTTTGGAGCACAACTGTTGACAGATACATTAACGACAGTGCGAGTGAGTACTGTTTTTTTCAACCTAACATTGTTGGTGATGAACATGGTGTTGTATTCTTCCAGGTGGATTTCTCATATGCATTTGCTCTGACAAGAGGTGAATTTTGTTTTCCAGGTTCCACTTGGTACTGTCAAAATATCAGAGCCACACCTGTTGGATGCCATGGTGGTTGCAGGAAGGCTTCACAGTGCCCCTCCTGGAGCAGTCCTCCTACCCAGTACAATTCCTGTGGCCTCCACATCAGGGAAGGTGGAATCAGGCTTCTGGATGGAAAGGCGGAAAGCCCATAGCCATTCCATCTCTCAATCACCAGGCATGCTATTTGTTGTTGACGTGAGCATCATCTAATTCTCCTCCAAATTTTCCTGCTTTCTACATGTCTTGCAATCCCCTGAAGCAGCACAAGGGGTTTTAGCATAGGACAATTGTGGAATTTGTGTGTGCTTATTAGTCTGGAGTGAGGAGATTTTGAAATTCCACTTTTACCTTCAAAGATCACTTTCTGTTTTTCCTTCTCATTATGTTCCCCTTTCTTCCTGGTTTTTGCTATTTGTCTTCTTCTATTTTGTGTTTTGTTGAGATAGCCAGCATTATCAGAGAGTCTTCCTGTTGCTGCTGGTCTTGTGACAGCAGCTTATTATGTTGGGTACTGTTTGACATTGACTTGCACCACTTCCAGGAGCTGGTCAATTCGCTGTGGATGTTAATGGGTCAATACTGTAGATGTTGCCATTGAAGGTCACTGTACATGCATATGACTGTGCCATTGTTCCTGTGTTGTCTCTCCCCAGATTTTTGTATGTTGTCTAGGGTTGGGGTCTCCTCTTTTTCCTTTCAAGATTTGTATTTGTAGTCAGATCTGAAACCTCTGTAGCTTTGTCATTTTCTATTTAGGTTCACTGAAATTGTAACTATGGAAAAATTCTCAATACTTATGATAATGCTCATATAAAGGTTCTGGGCAGTGGTTCTTCTTTTTTTTTGGTGAATTTATGCCACTTGGCAACAACAAAATATGTAAAAAAATGGTAATTTTCGTTTTTCAAGTGTAAATTGGACAAAAAAACGCCATTTCTTTTAGAAAAATTGCCAAACTTTTGAAACCAGAGAACTGAAAAAAAAAACACTGGTTGTGGGTGGTTTCTAGAATGAAAAGGACAGGTTTGCCTTCATTGAGTTGGAGCAGGGAAAAAAATTTGAAGACAACATTGCCATTGGTGAAAATCACTCAGGTAGAGATTAACAGTATTGCTCTCTTTGTATGATGCAGAGGCCTATTTACTGGTCAGATATTACTGCATTTTATTTGTCTCTGTTTTTGGAAGAGTTGTGTGCAAATGTTGTGACATGTTTGACAGAATGTGCTTTGTTGTGAACAGTGTCTACTTGTATTGAGCAAGGGAGCATAGGTGATAACAAGTCTATATGGCTGTCAACATCACACAAGCTGGATGTGAACCACATGCTAGCAACACAGTATGCAAATGATCTCAAAGGAGGTAATTGACATTGTTAAATATGGTATACAGTGCACTCTCCTTGCTAGCAATAGCAAGTGATGTTGTCTCAGCATGGGTGCAATGGAGGTTGCAGATGGGACATTGTCTGTAATGTGACAGGTTGCAAACTGATTTGCAACTTGTTGCTGCAGGAGCTGATTTCACTTTCAATACATCTCACAAGTTTGTGCCAGCTTCAAGACTATCAACTTGGTATTTTGCTGACTTTACAGCTGCTATCTTCTTGCAATTGACCAACATGAATGAATAACATCTGCTTTGCATGTATATTGCTGTCAGTTTCTCAATTCTTTCCTGGCTGTGCCACAGTTTCCATGCAGACTCTGTAGGGGATCCCACTCTGGAGGTGGAATTGGAGCAAGGGAGGGAGGCTAAGAAGGTCAGTGCTGTCTCTGATCCAGATGCATCTGTGTGGGTAGTCGAAGTAAAGGGAACATGTTCTTATCTGTACAGATGGATTGTTGGTTGATTCAGTATGATGGCAAAGATATGAAGCAAAGGTTGCAGGTAAGTTGTCTCACAACAGAAGGACAGTGCTCTGTTCCATGCTTATGATATACTGTTCTGCCCCTTGGTTTACTTGGAATTGTTTTTGGTGATACAAGAACACAAAATTGAAGGGTTTTGCTGACATTTTGGCACTATTTTGATGGAAAAGGTGTTGGAGAGTGTGGTTGCCAACTTGAGGACTGGGGATTGTGTACTGCGGCTCCAATCCAAAAAGCTTTTGAAGCACAATATGGCACTAACTAATTCATACATGACAAATTTGAGGCAAGTTGCATAGTGTTGTTTCAGATATCATCTCTGGTCATGGCTCTAAGAAATTTGTCAACTACCAAGGGGTTGATGAAAATGATTGTCTATATGGATGTCTTTATTGGAGTCATAATTTCAAGGAGGAAACTTGTAGTTGTCACCTTCTCCTGAAGAGATGCAGCAGTCATTCTTGTGTTGATGGTGCAGAGGACAGCATTCACTACGATTGGAGACAACAACACCGTTTAAGGGCTCTGGAAACATATCTAGCAGGTCAGCTTCCCAATGAAATTTTTTTTCGTGCATTTGGGTTTGTCTTTACATTGGGCTGATTTGACATGGACTGATGCTGCTCGCAAGCAGGCAACATGGGTGTCTCAATTTAAATGGTAAATAAGAGACATCTGGAAGGGTTAATTGGACACTTGGGGGGAGAGTAGATTGGGGGTTTATATGAGATATTGGATCTTGTAAAAGTGAGGGTACAACATGTCAGACAGGCCCTGTTTTGGGTCTTGGATTGAGCACCCCTAGATTTGTCACAGCCTCATCTCCGAAGGGGATTAATGGTGGCTAAGGGTGACCTTGGGATAGAGCAACTGGGCCAAACAATTCAGATGGCCAGACCTGTCTGCTCTTGCTATTAGATTCTCATGTCAAAAAGTTGGGGCTTTGAGAGACATTATGATATTATTGGCAAATGCTTCTCATGTGGTTGTCACCTTCTCCTGTGAAACATAAAAGGTTTGGGACAGGTCCATGCCCCAAGCTAACATCAGTGAAACCCTTGTCTGGCACAGTTTCATCACCAACTTTCAAGGAACCCAAGAGCTGTGTGTGAAGGGCTTACATCGGATTGGAGAAAGAAATGTCCTTACAATGTCTTACATAACAGATTTGAGTGAAGGTAATCAAGTAAGGTGAGTACTTGATGACCTAAAGTCAGGGATATAGCTGTACACCAGATGTAAATCAAGTCACTGGGCCCAATGTTGGCTTTACATTACTGTACAAATGCTTCTTTCAAGTGTCATATGCTTCTCAATATGACTTGGGTTTTCACTTTGTGTAGCATGGAAGCAAAACATTCTGTGAAGGGAAGTATAGAGACAGCTTTAAAGGTCACAAATGACCTGCATGGTGCACTTCAACTTTGTGTAAGCAGTTCGCACGTAAGGGATTGTAATCGCTGGGGATTGACATACAGGTGTGCTTTCTGTTCACCCATACTCTGTCATTTTGTTATCCAGAAGGTATTTGTGATGAACTTAATTGCCAATTTGGACCAGATTACTTATTGGATCATAATGCATGCACAGGAATTGTTATGGCAAAGAGCATTCTTTAGGTCTGGACTGGAGGCATGAAGTGTCTCCCGAAAAGTATTTTTCTGTGCAGGCATCAACACAAAACTGGAGATGGAAACTATCTGCAGATCTCCACATTCCTTTGGGCATGCCCCCCAAATTGAGGACTCCATGCCTGTAGTTTTGAATCATCTATATGGCCTGGATCCTGTCCTTATAATCTCTAGTTTCTCCAGAAGTAGTTTATATGCATTGTCATCAATGTTGAGCAGTCTCTTGATATTTTCCATGCTTTGTTGGTGTGCATTGAGTGGCAATCTATTCATTTGACTGTGGAGGGATCATTGGTGATGATCCTGTGGTATTGGATTCGCAGCACGAACATGTGTGAACTGGAAATGAACTGTCTTCAGTTGGATGAACACTACTGGATAATGTAACTGTTTTCAGTGCACATGTGAAATCATCCATCAACCTTAATCAGATTGATTGGACCTTTTGGGATTAATGCACTTTTTTGCACATGATTCTATTGGCAGAATGGCAGGTAAATTGAAAGTTGTGAATTCTTCAATATCATTTAAGAGCTGCTGCTTTGAACTGAAAAAAATTGGTCAAGAAATTTTACATACTTTCACTCTTGCTGGGCAGTGGAATTAGGCTAAATTATGATTTGTGGCAATTTGCCCCCTCCTCGAGCATATAGTCTTAGAACTCTAATGAGGTAGCAAAATATCCAAAACTAATTTCTGACCTTGTTCATGAAGAATTGAAAATGGTTTAATCTCTACCTCATCTATTACAATGGTTTACACATGGAGGTAGTATCATTACCAAAATGTTACCACAACAATCCCAAAACTGCAAACCTTCCAAGCTCTCATGGGGTCAGTCCTCATGGATTTAATGACCATAGCCTCAAATTGACAGATATATAAGCTAGTTACATCAGTGCTTGGAAGTAAAACTCTGCCTCAAAAGTACTCTCATTTTACTCACTCTTTTTGAGTGTTTTGTACTGTGAGCATAATCTGGCATATTCTGATGGGTACAGATTTGATCACCAAATGTCAAGCCTTGTTTGCAGAGGCTATTATGCATGTCAACAAGAAACTAGAACCCTTAGCACTTCCAGTATTCTGAAGGGGATGGCCATATTTACTGTAACAACATAATGCTACCCTCCGACAATTTCTAAGTTTTGACTCTGTATTACAGCCCTCTTGTCTTCCGTAGATCTCAAGCAAAAGGGTGAGATAGTACGTATCACCTGATTGAGAGACCAACAATACCCTAACGAGCTAAGTAAGAAGCTATACCCTAACAAGTGACTAACACCCTAACAAGCTGTACCTTGGATGTGGAGTAATCATCTAGCCTCAATCGAAACGCCTTTCATGTCTCGGCTTCCAAATATTGCAGAAGACTCCCATTCCAAGGAGGATGCCAACATTTTGGAGAGTGCATAAGTTATGTCTTTCATGTTGGGACGTAATGCAGGATCAGAATCCACACACGTCTTTGCCAACTGTGCCACACTACAGGCAGTGTCAAGTGGATATCCATTTTGCAACAATGGGTCCATCCAAGCTTGAAGCTTCTCCTTATAATTATCCCCTTCAAGAACCTCCCCAACTTGAGATGAGAGCACCCTTTCTTTCCATTGTCCAACGTCACCTTCACCAGGCCTTATGATTGCCTCCTGGCCTGAAAGAATCTCCAACAGGACTACACCAAACGCAAAGACATCAGCTTTGGGTGTGACCAAACCGTGTTCAAGATACTCAGGAGCCATGTAACCCTGTGTCCCTACAATATGCCTGGTGAGCATTGGCCCCGCTGCTGAGCCATCTGCCGACTTTGCCATACCAAAGTTTGCTACTTTTGCTCGAAAGTTTCCATCAAGCAGTATGTTGCTACTTTTCACATCTTTGTGAACAAAACTTGGATTTGTGTAGTTGTGGATGTAGTCAAGGCCCGATGCAACATCCAAGGCTATCTGAACTCTTGTCGTCCACGGCAAGAATGGAACACTTCGGGAAAAGTTTGATGTTGGGTCTGCCTCTTTATGCAGGCAATCACTTAGAGATCCATTTTCCGCATACTCATATACCACGTACAGATGCTCTGAGCTTAGACACATGCCAACCAGCTTCACCTACAAGCCATTCCCACTCAAGTTGAGCTTCATAATTAGAGCAGGAATAAAACACAATCTCATAGTGCCAGAAAAGCTGTAGGGTGTACCTAATACATATGGCCTGTAGCACTAGCTACCATTCCACATATTTTTGTGCTTAGAAAATAGAGACATATCCATAGTGAAGACCCTAAACCCTAACGGTGTTTTCAACTTTCTAGGCACCAAAATACAACTGGTCCTCCAAAGGACTGGCTACCAACAATATAACAGAATCAGCAAAAACAATTCCAAAAATTGGATCTGCTGCAGAAATTCCTTTCTGAACAAGATTGGTTTTCAATTGAGTTCCACCGAACTCTTCTATTGCAAATGTTATGAAACAGATTTTGTGCTTGGGTCCTCTTCTCCCCTTCTTCACTCTTAATGTTGGTGATTTCTACAATTTCAAAGAGGCAAGAGTTATTATGTACTTGTTCCAAGGTTGTTCAAGAGCTTGCTATGTCAACAACACTTCAAACCTGATGGATAGCCAAGAAGCTGAAGAAGAAGAGGGAGCAAAGCTTTTGAGGAGAAGAAGAAGAAGAGAGTGTGAGCTTTAGAGAAGAAGAAGAGGGTGAAAAGCTTTGGAGGGGAAGAAGAACAACAACAAGAGGGTGTGAAGCTTGTACCAGATTTCCATGGTGAACTTGAGTAAGAATCTTGAGCTCCTGTGTCATGTTGCCTTTCATTTGCTTGATGGCAACTAAAGTTCCCCGCAATTCACCAAGGAAAACAGATCCTTGAATCCGTTGTGCATCACTGAAATCCTTAGTTGCATCTCGGAGTTCCTCATATGAGAAAACAAGCGGCTTATCAGATCCCACCACATCTGACATCTCTGCCAACAACACATCTTGGAAGCCACCATCATACTCTTTGATGGTGTCAGACTGAGCAGTTTTTGTAGCAACATCAGATGCCAATAGCAAACTTGAGGAGGCATTAGCTCCTCCTCCATGTGCATCAGAATCCACCATCATCATCTTCTTCATCTTCCTCCGACACACAAGTACCAGACAAATCCCTATTAAGGAAGCCACGACCAAACCTATACCAAGGCCAATTCCAATTCCAACATACAAGTTCTTGCTGGATGTTCCATTGCCAGAAGAAGAAGAAGCCGACGGAGGCAAAGAGGGAGGAGAGAGCTGAGTTGAAGGAGATACAGCAGCAGTAGGAGCACTAGAGGAAGATCCAGGAAGAAAGGAAATGGAAGAGAGAAGAGGGAGTCTGACAAGAGGAACAAGAAGAGTGGAAAACGGTGATAGGGTTGTCGTAGCATTGATCTCGTTTGCTGCTTCTAGATCTGCAACAGAGACATTGAAATAGGAAGACAAGTCCCCCAATCTTGATTCCTGTGGGAAGACAGCGAAAGAAAGCAGAAATCTGGTTCCAACTTGTCTTGTAGAAGGACATGCACATCGTAATGGGATGGTGCTGTGGCTCCCAATAACGAGATCTGTGGCCTCTTGCAGAGGGTTTGCAGCTTCTATGGCTTGATAGCTCGTCAAGCCCTCGTATGTGTTGTTGGCAATGAGAAAGAATGTGTTGCCTTCGACTATGGTCCAAATGGCAGTCGCTTCGTAGGTTCTGCTTACATTTCCTTTGTAACTTCGTCGCACGCAGTTGCAAGCAAGCGGGATGAAGAGAGGAGTCCCCGGAGGCAAAGAAGCTGTGGAGTTTGCCGTGAGATTGAGACCCCCAGTACTACTACTGATGTTTGCAATTGCTTCTGCAGTTGTGTTGAAGAGACCGCTCACATAAGTCAGATTCTCTCCACTGCCTTGTGTCCTGTACAAAGCATAGGAGGTGCATGACGGTGATTGAGCTGCACAGGTGTAGCCATCCACATTGTTGTAAGCTTGTTGAGCATTAGCTCCATGATCCATCATCATCATCACAAGAAGTATTGGAAACAAAAGCTGCTGCAGCTGCAACAGCTTCAGCAGCTGATCTTGTTTCTCATGATGTGGATGCTGGTGACAGTACTGAACCGGCCGGCCTGAGCTGCAAACAACACTAGAAGAACCTCCTCCTCCTCCTTTTCCTTTTCCTCCTGCTACAATATGCAGATTCCTCCTGCTATCTGGCGGCGACGATGCATGAGCTGCTGCTGCAAGATTCAAGCTTTTCAACAAACTCCGACACGAGTCGTGCTGGTAAAAATCCATAACAAGCGACTGCATCGACCTCGACCTCAACAGGTTGCAAAATCTTCCTTCACAGGTGCATGCTGAAGTAGCGGAACTACTAGACCTAAAGCTGCAGCTGCTAGTTGTTTTTTTCTCTGTTGCTGAATTTTTTGCTTGTTTTTCCGTCTTTCTAGAAACAGCAAAACGGTGACAAACTTCTTCTTCTCTCCATTGAAACTAGACCATAGAAACACAAAAGCTAGCTACCCCCCCAAAAAAAAAAAAAAAAAACAACAACAACAACCTGTAGTAGTACTAGAAGTTCTAGCCTTGAAGCTTGTTTTCTCTAGAGTTACAGATTTCATGCTTTTTCTGTCTTTCTAGAAGCAGCAAAACGACAACAAGCTCCTCTCCATTGTAAGGCCAAAGAAACAAAAGCTACTCCCAAAAAAACAAAACAACAACAATAACAACAACCAAAAAGCTGTAGCACTAAAAGTTCTAGACTTGCTTGTTTTCTTTTCTAGCTGTTTTCTTACTTTTGCAATTTCCTAGGAGAAAGCAAAACAGCAACAATCTTCTTCTTCTCTCCAGTGAAAGGGACATAGAGCAAAAAACCAAAAATAAAAAAAAACAAGCAAAAGCTAGGAAAGGAAACAAGCAACAAGTGAAGGAAGCCAACAAAACGGGCAGGAGGATATGAATATGAGAGCAAGCAAGCAAGCAAGCAAACGCATGATTTGTCGGAATGATAGAGAGAGAGAGAGAGAGAGAGAGAAAGGAGAGAGGAGAGAGGGGAGAGGGAGAGGGAGGGGAGGGGTCCGTCCGGGGCGGCAGTGAAGAGAGTCCACAAGAGAAAATTTAGTTGCAATTCTGACACTTTGCAGCACTTCTTGTGCGATGTGGGGGCCATTGAAGTGCTGCAATGGAGAAGAGCCCCAACTCAACTCTTTAAACAAAAGGCAAAAAACAAACCAACTCCTCCCCCACCCCACCCCCCCAAAACAAAGCATTTGGTTTTTTTTTTAAATGTCTTGTCACCTACTCACTTCACTTCAATTGGGTAGGTACATATGGTAGTACATTGTACCTACTTACCTACCTACCTACCTCCCTTCTCTTCCTTGAAGTTTATAGTGTTTTTTGGTTTTTTTGGTTTTCTTTTTTTTTGTTTTTTGAGGGATTTTTTTTGTTAGGCAAAGTGGTGATCATCCATAGGAAGAAGATGTAGAAGAAATGGTGATCCACCTTAGGATGATTTAGCCAAATATGGCTATCATCCAGAGATAAAGTACAAATCTTTAGTTATCTTTCTATATTTTTGGCTACACAAAATGAAAACCAAATATATGAATTTGGTAATGTTAATTTTTCTCTTTTTCTTTTTTCTTCACCTTTTGGTGACTGAAAACCTCAAAACTCATTTCATTTTTTTTTTAATTTTATTTTTTTTTTCTTTTAGGTGAAAATTGGCCAGTGAAAAAAAAAGGCTGCAAGTTGAAGATGACATGAAAAAATTGATAAATAATATTCAACAACAACAAGCATTTTTCTTGTGTGTAAATTTAGGTTTGCAAACCACATGGGATAAATCTGAAGTGCTATTTACAAATGTATTGGGCAACCCTTGGGAACCTCTTGGGAACATGATGAGAACACATTGGGAACAAGGAAAAAACAAAAATTTCCCTTCCCTTCATTTCTCCTTGCCCTGAAATTTTTTTAAAAATTGAACTTATCATGTGTGCACGCTAAGTCTTTTCATTGGTTGCATGAAATTTTTACCTCCAAAATTATTCATCGCCATTTTTAGTCTAGGGGGGCACCAATTGTGGGACATAGTATTGCAAGCACCAAACATGTGCATATAGAGCAAATTTATTTAAAATTTTATGTGATTTTAACTTTTTCATATGAATTTTGATTGAAGTGTTTTTAACTATAAAGTTGTAGCCCTTTTCAAGACCTTTTCCAATGATAAGTCACAAGTTTATATGAAAATGAACATGAAAATGATTGTGATTACAAAACGATTTGAAACTTGATTATTTCTTGAGGAACTTGAACCTTTCCCTTGAGAAAATACATTGCTCCCAAGAGAAGTTGTCCTTCTCCTTGAAAAACGTGGGCCCTTTCCTAAGGAAAATAAATTGTTCCTCATGGAAGTTACCCTTTTCTTGGGGAACTTGGGCCTTTCCCTGGAGAAAATTCAATACTCCTTGAGAAACTTTTCTTTCTCCTTGTGCAAATTGCTTTGTGTAATATTTCATTTGTTTTTACAAATTTTTTTTGTTTTTTAGAAACTTCATTTTGCTCCATTGGGAACTTACATTTTTCCTTAGGGTAATGAATTTAAGACTAACAATTAATCTTCTTTTCTTTGAGGAAGTTGCTTTCTAATGGTAATTAACTTTGAAATTTTATTTAAATGTTTTATGTATTTTTTAATCCATTTCCTTTGTTGGCAAAACAAATTTTTAAAAAGATTAAACCTTTGACCTTTGGAAGGGAGGATTTTAACCATTACGTCATTTTATTTTAAAATTGTTGTGTAAAAAATATACTTATAACATAGTCATTATGTGGGTACAATAAAATATATATATAGTTTTTTTCATGTTGGGCATTGTATTGTAAATGCGTTGAACTAGGTGCCACATTTAACTCATTACCACTATTTAATGTTTGTGGATTTTCAAAGAATCCTAGGTCCTAGGAACTTTGAAACCTCCAAAGGTGAAAAGTTCAAAAAACCTTGACAAGCAAATAATCAACAATGGAATTTTTTTGAAGTTTTTTCAAAGCTCCTATTAGGTTTGTCAAGTCAAAAGTTCAACTCTAATTTTATTTATTTTTAAATTTGGTACTTGTGATGTGTTTGATAGAATGTTAAACATTTTGTAATTTATATGTTTCAAAGTTGCAATTTTTTTGCATTGTTTAACATTCAAAATGGGACAACATGAAGTGCAACATATCATAATTACATAATTACAAGATTGCTAGCAAGTATGAAAATCACAAAATTGCATTTGACATACCCTTTTTGTTTCATGTTTTGTGACTTTTTTGTTTAGTGTAGAGGTTGCAAGTTGTAAAATTACATTTGCATCGATAACAGACCAAGGACCATAAACCTCCTTCGATGAACTTTCAAGACGCTTCATCCCAAACTTGTTTATCAACTTGCTTATAGGCTTAAAAGTGCGCTTTAGACTACAAAGAAAAAAAGTGATTATGTGCTTGCTAAGGCCCCAAAATTTTCACAAGCAAATGACAAAAATCGTGAACATAAGATTTTAATTATGCATGAAGGTGAGAACTATGACCTAATTTCTAGTGTGTGTGGAGCACCATTGCCATTGTTGCATGGAAGTGGAACCAAGCAACTTGACGTGTCTACCACATCAAAAAATCTAAAAGTTCTACATGCATAAACTAAGTTTTGGAAACCTTGGAACTATATTTCTATCACATGGGTTTTTTATAACATAAATGATGGTAGGCCTATAGATTTGATTCAATGCTCAATTAATGCATTGCATTGTTTGCTAAAACAAATAAGTTGGTCCTACAATAGCTAATAGGGGCTTATCACCTACTTCAAACCTAATGGCATCCTAACCATGGAAAAACATATAAAAGTTAAGCAATTGAATCTTCGTCAAAAGTTTGTTAAATAAATGAACATCATAAAAACATCCCCATTGGACATCCAATGACCTAATAAAAAATCTCTAAAATTGGATGTATCTCTTAATCTAACTTTTTTTAATTCCATGGATCCATTTTTAAATGACCACAAGTAACAACGAACATTTTTACAAGATTTGGCTCTTTCCATGATCGAATCTTGTTTACCATATTGAATAGTTAAAATTGTTTGGCTACAATGTTTAACATTGCAAGTATGTCCATGAGTGGTATTCCTTTCAAAGAAGACCTTCACAAAACAAATACTAGCCAAGTTGGTGGAAAAGACAAAGAAAACTTGTATGTATTACTTGCCTTGGAAGAATGCATGTTGGCAACAACTTTTGGTCTTTGGATGTCAATGGGTGCCCACGACACCTTTGCACTTGTTGTCAATTTCATTTACGCATATTGGTAGCCCAAACACAATACAATTTAAGGTTATTTGAAACAACCAAAACAAGTGGTCAAACCATGGCTCTAAAGCTTCAAGCACTGCTTAACAAATTTGGATTGAAAAAACAAATCTATACTCATGTCAAAAATGAAAACCTACAAAGTTTCTCAAAGTAAGGAGGAGGATTTCGGAGACTATTATGAATTGTGAAAGCTCAAGATTGGAGGAGCCTTTTCAAAGCACATGTTTTGGGCATGTAATGTCAAAGGTGTGTTAATATGGGACAACATATAACAAAGTTTGTGTGGGCTTACATAACATTTTTGTCATATTTGCCTAAACAAATTTTTTAAAATACATAACATGGCTAAAAGCATTTGTGAAAGGATGTCAAGATTGGATGAAACTTATATTGATGTGAGTTTGCCACCTTGGAAACTAAATATCTTTGTGGAAACAAGGTGATATTCTACCAATTTTCATGAATTATTAAATTTTCCCAATTTTGGCATTTTCTTATGTTTTGTGAGTTATAAGTTTTGGGTTTTAGTGGGAAGTATATGTGATCTTGTAATCTGGAAATTCTAGCCCTTCTATTTTGTGAAATTGTAGGTGTGATGGAGATTAGTTGGATGGCATGATTTGTTTGATTTCATTCAAATGACAATCACTTTTCTAGGGTTTCAAAATGGGCAACATGTTTAGATTTGAATTGCTTTATTATGTGCCATTTTGAGACTAATGAAATATAAGAATGTAAACAACTTTCATAATATAATTTCAAGGTCATAATTGTTTGCTACATTTTGAATTTGGTAAACTTTGAACCACCAAATATCTAAATTATTCACCTATACAAAGACCTTTTTTCACAAATTTGTCTTCCATTTTTACACATGTTGGTTGGTTTTGGATACTCACCCAAACTTTAGTCAAATAAATACATAAACAATTTGTTGGTTGGGGCTCATATCAAAGTCAATAATGATGGGTGATAATTTAAATCGATATGCTTGGGGAAGTTTTATGAATGGGTACAATTTTTGATCTTTAGTTCCCCAATTTTTTGTTACATGGCATTATTAACCTAGGTCCTTGTATATGTTGGTTGCATCTAGTAATTTTGATTTGACAATGAGAAGATTTTGGTTTCACAACATTCAATTATGATTTTGATCTAAGATTTTGAAATTTTTGATTTTAGTTTATTGTTGAAATCCCAATTCAATTGCAAAAGGATTTCCCATGTAATATTTTGTGTCATTTTTAGATTTATCATGCAAATGTGCCTAAAATGGAACTAGATTTTGGGGCAAGTGGTTTAGGGGTCAACATAGTTAATTGGGTCTTATAAACAATTGAAGAACATCTTTTAATATTGGTGCTTGTAATGATGTAAAAATGCTTACATGAAGGTTATGGGGAATATATTCAGGGCAACAACTAGCAACTTATGTGCCTTTGTGTTTATTTTTCTTTTATACACATTTTAATAGTAGTTTTCACATCTTCCAAAACAACATTCATTGTGTGTTTTTCTTTTTCAATCTTGATAATGAATTAAAACCTTTTTTTTGTGCAGGTTTGTAAATAGAGTTATCATGTTCCAAAATGCACTTTTAGGAAGCTATTGTAGTATGTTATAATCAACAAACATAACCTCATGTTATTGGTCAAGTGTTTCCATTATTGACATGGAATATGGCGCAAACTATTGTCGATAAACTTTTTTTTTATTGCCTTTGCATGTGTGTTTAACCATTTCCATCGACATTGGTTGTTGACTAACACATTAACACAATAATCATTATGATTCTAAAGCTTTAAAAAGATATAATCAACCAAGTTATACCAAATAACATGATGGACATGACTGGATGAGTGGGTATCATGACATTGAAATACTTGAACTTTCTACAAATATTTGTAATATATATTTTTTTTTAATAAAAAAATTGAAACCAAAAATGTTCATAATATGTTGTGTTTAATGTTGGAACCCTAATACAACAATTTACACCTTGTTTTTTTTATTCATTGGCAAAGAGAAAGGCATTTGTGTTGTAAATGAATATGACTTGAATGCATTATGCCCAATGTTGCTAAAATGTTATGAACAATTCCATCATGTTTCAAATGTTCCATGTGATTTTCAGTTTGTTCAAGTGAAAACAAATGCTTGGACATTTTTAAAATGGCATCATGCACTATGAACCCTTGAAAAACATGTTGATGGGGACATTTTTTTTAGACAATTTTAAGTTGACATCAAGGACATTAGTTGGCCTTTGCAATTGTGGAGTAAATATGAAACAACATTTCCTATAGCAAGGTGGTTGGTGTGGTAAATTTTGGGTATTGTTGGGTTTCAAATTGGCATAGAACTTATCTTTTCACTTGCAAGTATACTTACGATTTTTCTTTAGTGCAAATTGATAATCTTGATAATCACTTTTTATGAACAAAAATTGGACTAACAATCCAAAGTTTGGTTGCAATACTCAAAAGAACATGGAAAAGGTGTTTGAGCTTAAAACAAACTTGGTGGAAGAATTGGAAGAAGAATTTGCAAGTGCTTATGAACATGAAAAGGTTTCATGTCTACATGAGCAATAAGGGAAATCTATGTTCTTGTTGTCAATCCTCTCAATTTATATCCTACATTTGAAAATGTCACACATAAATTGATGCATGATTCAATGTCAATGTTTTGTTTGTGTCCATTGTGATGAAGTGTTTGCATGACATCATTTTGCTTCATTTTCCCTTTGGCACATGTAAAATGTATTTAACAATGCCAGTGTCATTTAAATTTTGAGCTTAGGTACTTCATATCAAAAAGCTCTTGAAATACTTAGTACTAAAAATGTATTTATTATTTACTCATTGAACTTTGACTTGTAGAGGGGTTGATGATTGTTCTATAGTTCAAAATTTTGAAAGGTGTGATTGATGGGGAACATTTAAGGCCATAAAATGAGAATTGTTGCATTAATATTTATTTCTTGCCTTGCATCAATTTATTGCAATATGTTGAACATGAATGATTTGGTCGATTGTTTCTAGGTTTAACAAACATGAACAAATGCTCAAGTTGATGTTTTACAATATGATTGGAAAGGTATTTGAAATAAATTACAACATGGTTTAGGGACAATTTTTTATGGAAAGCTTTTGCAATTTGTGGTTTTTGACAAGATGGAGGCAAGATCTTGGAACCAAGCTCAATATTGGGTTCATTAGAAGCATTTTTGGAATTCTTGAAAAGCCCTACCATTAATATATTGGCAAGATTGTGTCCACGATTATTTTACATATTTTCATGAATATTTAAATTTTTTTTGCCAATCCTACCTAATATGAAGATACTTTCAAAATTTGATGGACATAGATTATAGATTTCATTTAATTCCACTTTTTCAGGAATGTTCATTAGGTATACCTATAATAGGACCTTTTCCATTTTGACATTAGTTGTTTATATTGTTTTGGAATGTTCACCAAATGTTGTAATGATATTGAAAGTTCATTTTCTTGTGAGAGCTTGTTAAAACATTCCTTTATTTTAACTGTTGTTGGTTTTGAACTTGGCTTTAAGAATTGGTAATTTTTTTTATGCAACAAAGAATGGGTAAAATGTTGCAATGAAAATTGTGCTGACTAAAATAGATGAAATGCAAAAAATATTTAGTTGCCATTTTGAACATTGAAAATAAACTTGTGAATTACACGACTCAACAAAATCAATGTCAGAAAGGATTTCATGAATTGCAAAAACTACATACCAACATTTGCAAATTAGTGATTCAAAGATTCTATTCATATATCCATCATATAATTAGGTTATTTGAATTAGAGAATCGTTGCATATAACATGTTCTTTGCTCACAAGATAATCAACCTTGTTAAAAATCGAAGAGGTTTGAATTTTTTTAACGACTAAAACTCTATACATAATCTTCCTCTTAGGCTACAAGGCACCTTACAAATTATGTTCAAATTATGTCAATATTTTGAAGCCAAGGGTTGATTGGGGTTAAATTGTGCTCAACTTGGAAACTAGGGCTAACTACTAGGTAACATGGTTGCCATGATGTCAAACACCATAACCCCATTTGGACTTGCCCTTCCTTTTTCATGTAACATGATACTTTGTGATGATAACTTGTGTTGATCAGGGTTATTTTATTTTATTTTCAACTTTGCGATATCAAAAATTTGACGATTTTTTTTTCAAAACATTAGAAAAACTAGTCAAATTCGCACTAGAAAAACACATTCCTCAAAAAAACAAATTTGATCCCAATTTTTTTGTGTTCAGAACTTTTTAAAAAATAAAATAAATTGTCAAACAAAAATCATTGCTGATGCTTCTTGTGAAAGAAGCATAATTATTGATATGCAATTACAAGTCTACAAGTCATCTCATTGAAATTCTTATTGTAATGATACATGTGATGCTTTGTATATAAAAGATCATCATTTTTACAACTACATAAGCATCATGTGATTACTATGCCATTCTCATGCTATTATATCTTCTTCACTATTGTAAAGAATCCTTTTCGGTTGGGTGTTGTGGAAACTTGTGATGTGGGTGATGTTGTTTCATTAACTAGTTTGAGTAATAAATGGGGGATGACTGACTTGATTGGCTTGTGGGTGGGGTAAGTAAGTAGGGTATGGTGACCACACCCTAAACCCTAAACCCCATATATGGGTCATTCCTTGGTCATTTTTTTGTTGTGTTCCCAACATGTTCTCAATATGTTCCCAATGACATTACCCAAGTTCCCAATGTGCTCAATACATGTTCCCAATAGTACCCACACTTTTATATGGTTTGCCCAATAAAGTTCCCACCTTCTCCAAGGGGAGGCATTACATCTTCACATAGAAACTTCTATTTCGGGGAGCTTTCAAAGTTTTCTTCTTTATTTTTATTTTTTTCGTGATCGACCAATGAGAATTGCAAATTCTTGTTGGGATGGGGGGCATCATAAGGATGTGGGAGTGTGGAGGTAGGGCACCAAATTAAGCGAACAACTCGTTACTCCTCTAGCCAAGGGGGTCAATGTGAATCGATCACGTGGTGGACCGATGGATGGTGGATGGATGAAAAGCTAATTAATAGATACCGATACCTAATGTGGCATTGTTGTGTTCATGTTCTAGAAA
>Ga0116229_10005214_pt1 | contig 21252 bp, 16 predicted proteins | sample S1TSphgellanicum_3_FD_87313 | JGI IMG/M metagenome (GOLD analysis project Ga0116229, IMG submission 87313) | Host-associated microbial communities from peat moss isolated from Minnesota, USA - S1T2_Fc - Sphagnum magellanicum MG | ecosystem: Host-associated > Plants > Peat moss > Unclassified...
GCGTCCAGCGCCTGCACGTCGACGGCGCGATGCACCACCGCCTGGCTGCCGTCGAACAGCACCCGGGCGCCATATTCGTGCGCCAACGAGGCGATGCGTTCCGCCGGCGTATACGTGCCGAGCACGTTGCTCATATGCGTTATCGATACGAGTCCGACACGGCGGTCACCCAACAGCGTTTCCAGCGCGGCCTGATCCAATTCACCGCCATCGGTCACCGGTGCGACGCGCAGCTCGATGCCGTGCGCATCGCGCAGCATCTGCCAGGGCACGATGTTGGAATGATGCTCCATTTCGCTGATCACCACGGCCTGGCCCGGTTGCAGCGCGCTGCGACCGTAACTGTGCGCCACGAGGTTAATCGCCTCGGTGGTATTGCGGGTGAAAATAATTTCGTCGCGCGACGGCGCGTGCAGCAAGGCCGCCACCTGGTCGCGCACCGATTCGTAAGCGTCCGTCGTGCGCTCGCTCATCCAATGCAGGCCGCGATGCACGTTGGCGTATTGGGTTTCCATCGCGAGCGTCATGGCGTCGATCACCGCGCGCGGCTTTTGCGCGCTGGCGGCACTGTCCAGAAACACGAGTTTTTTCCCGCGCACGGTTTGCGACAGGATGGGAAAATCCGCGCGGATGCGTTCGACATCGAACGCAGTTGCCGGAAGCGGTGCAATCTGGTTCATGCCGCCGGCTCCTGCCAGCGTGCGTGCAGGACATGTTCGAACAGCGCGCGCGCGCCGTCATGCTGCACCAGTGCCAAGGCTTCCGACAGGAACGCGCGCACCAGCAGGCTGCGTGCCTCGGCGAGCGGAATCCCGCGGCTGCGCAGGAAAAACAACTGATCGGCATCCAATTCGCCGACGGTAGCACCGTGGCTGCACTTGACGTCGTCGGCGAAAATTTCGAGCTGCGGCTTGCTGTCGATTTCGGCGTGCGGTGACAGCAGCAGCGCCTGGTTCATCTGGTAGCCGTCGGTTTTCTGCGCCGCGCGCGCAACTTCGATCTTGCCCTGAAATACACCACGCGCATGCCCGTCCAGCACGTTCTTGACCGTCTGGCGCGACGTACCACACGGCGCCTCGTGCGAGACGACGGTGGAGAAATCCGCATGCTGGCTGCCACGCAGCACCTGCGCCGCGTTCAACGCCGCGTGGGATTGGCGCCCATGCAGCCGCGCATGGATTTCGCTACGCGCCAGCTTGCCGCCCAAAATCAAAGAAAAACTGTCATACGTGGCACCCTCGGCAAGCGATGCGCGCACCGTACCGATATGAAACGCCTGTGGCGATTCGATTTGCAGGCGCAGATGCGCCAGTCGCGCGCCGGTTTCCAATTCGATGTCAATCACCGGGTTGTGCAAATAGGTGCCCGTGCCGGCGCTTATTTCCACCAATGTCAGTGCCGCACCCTCGCGCACCAAAAATTCATGGCGAGGATGGAATGACGTCGGCGTGCCGGACAAATCGGCACTCATATGGATCAGCAGCAGCGTGCCGGCATCGGTGCCGGCCGCGACTTCCAGCAGCGCGCCGTCCTCGGCCAGCAGCGTGTTCAGCGCCACCAGCCGATCCTGATCGCTCGCCGCATCGGCGCCCGCCTCACGCAAATGGCCGGCAAACCGGCGCGCGGTGACATATTGCGGCAGCACCGAAAGATCGCTCCGATAGCGCCCGGCCACGAATACCAGGCGCGGCGTGTCCGCCAGCGCGCCCAAATAGGGCAGGGCGAGCGGCGCCGGATGGTCGCCCGCATCGGTCAGCGCGGTATGGAACGAAACGTCGCCCAGCGGCCGCAGGCTGGTGTATTTCCACGCCTCGTCGCGCGGCCCCGGCAGGCCGGTGCGGCGCAGCAACGCGGCCGCCGCCTCGCGCGGTGCGCGCGGGCCGGGCAAGCCCCCGGCGAGCCCCTGATAGCGCGCGAGAAACGCGTCGGCGCTATTGGTCTGGCCCACCGCGTTCATGCCGCCTCCGCAATCACCTGCGCGTAGCCCTGCGCCTCCAGCGCGCGCGCCAGATCCGCGCCGCCGCTGCGGATGATGCGGCCATGTGCCAGCACATGCACGCGGTCCGGCACGATATGATCGAGTAGCCGCTGATGATGCGTAATGACCAGCGCGGAGAATTTGGCCGACCGCAGCGCGTTTACGCCATCGCCGACAATACGCAGCGCGTCGATATCCAGCCCGCTATCGGTTTCGTCCAGAATGGCGAGCTTCGGTTGCAGAAGGGCCATCTGCAGCACTTCGTTGCGCTTCTTCTCACCACCGGAAAAGCCGACATTGACATTGCGTTTCAGCATATCGTCCGGCATCTGCAGCCGTTTCGTTGCGGCTTTTGCCAGTTTCAGGAACGCGGCCGCATCAAGTTCGTCCTCACCGCGGCCGCGGCGGATCGCGTTCAACGCGGTGCGCAAGAAATTGGCGTTGCCCACGCCCGGCAATTCCACCGGCGCCTGAAACGCCAGAAACAGCCCTGCCTGCGCGCGCTGCTCTGGTTCCATGGTCAATAGATCAACGCCATCGAACGTCACGCTGCCATCGGTGACGGTAAAATCCTCCCGCCCCGACAGCACATATGCCAGCGTGGACTTGCCCGATCCGTTCGGCCCCATAATGGCGTGAATTTCGCCATCCGGCACCGCCAGATCAACGCCACGGAGGATAGGCTTGTCGCCGACGCTGGCGTGAAGGTTCTGAATATTCAACATGGGTGACGGATCCAATGGGTAAAAGTTTTTTGCTTCTTTTTTTCCAAGAAGAAGTCTGTTCTTTTTTGAAAAAAAGAACCAAAAAACTTTTGCTCTGTTCGCTGTTTCAACCGACGGACCCTTCTAATGAAACCGCCAGCAGCTTTTGCGCTTCTACCGCGAATTCCATCGGCAGTTCTTTCAGCACCTCTCGGCAGAAGCCATTGACGATCATGCCGACCGCGTCCTCTTCCGACAGGCCGCGCTGGCGGCAATAGAACAATTGGTCCTCGGCGATTTTCGACGTGGTCGCCTCGTGTTCCACCTTCGCGGTCGGGTTGCGCGCCTCGATATACGGCACCGTATGGGCGCCGCACTGGTCGCCGATCAGCAAACTGTCGCACTGCGTGTGGTTGCGCGCGCCGGACGCCTTCGGCAACACCCGCACCAGGCCGCGATAGGTGTTGTTCGACCGCCCGGCCGAAATCCCCTTCGACACGATCGTGCTGGTCGTATTCTTGCCAATATGAATCATCTTGGTGCCGGTATCGGCCTGCTGGCAATTATTGGTCACCGCAACCGAATAGAATTCGCCAACGCTGCCATCGCCCTGCAGCACGCAGGACGGGTATTTCCACGTAATGGCCGAACCCGTCTCTACCTGCGTCCAGGAAATCTTCGACCGCGCGCCGCGGCATAGGCCACGCTTGGTCACAAAATTATAGATGCCGCCGCGCCCCTGCGCGTCGCCGGGATACCAATTCTGCACCGTGCTGTATTTGATGCGCGCATCATCCATCGCCACCAGTTCCACCACCGCTGCATGCAACTGATTTTCGTCCCGCATCGGCGCCGTGCAGCCCTCCAGGTAGCTGACGCTGGCGCCGTCCTCACATATGATCAGCGTGCGCTCGAACTGCCCGGTGTTGCGCGCATTGATACGGAAGTACGTGGACAACTCCATCGGGCAGGCGACACCCTTCGGAATGAACACAAAACTTCCGTCGGTGAATACGGCGGAGTTCAGCGCAGCAAAGAAATTATCGCTCGGCGGCACCACGCTGCCGAGATATTGCCGCACCAGCTCCGGATGGTCTTTCACCGCTTCGCTGATCGGCGAGAATATTACGCCGACTTTTGCCAACGACTCGCGAAATGTGGTGGCGACGGACACGCTGTCGAACACCGCGTCCACCGCAATATTCGCGCTCTCCACGCCGGCGAGGATCGCACGTTCTTTCAGCGGAATGCCGAGCTTCTCGTACGTGCGCAGCAATTCGGGATCCACCTCGTCGAGCGATTGCGGCCCCGGCTTCTTGCGCGGCGCCGCGTAATAATGCGCGTCCTGATAATCGATCGCCGGATAGCCCAGCATCGCCCAATGCGGCTCGGTCATCGTCTGCCAGGCAGCAAACGCGCGCAGGCGCCATTCCAGCAGCCACGCCGGCTCCTGCTTGCGCGCGGAAATCAACCGCACCGTGTCCTCGGTGAGACCTTTGGGCGCGACATCCATGTCGATGTCGGTGACAAAACCCCATTTGTAGCCGCCGTCGGTGACGGCGCGCACGGTATCGAGCGTTTCGGCGACGGCTGTCATGGTGTCACAATCCTTGCGCGGCAGGCTGTTTGTCGCCAACGAAGGCGGGCATGCGGAACGCACGTGGAATAGCCCGATCCATGTCGGCCAGCGTAATGCCGCGCAGCGCGGCGTCGATAGCCTCGTTCACCGGGTCCCAGCGCCCATGCATCGGACATAGGCCGTGGCTTTCGCAGGCGCCGTTATCCACGCAGGCGGTCAGCGCGATCGGGCCGTCGATCGCGGTGATCACGTCGGCGACCGGAATGGCGGCCAGTTTCCGGGCCAGGCGATAGCCGCCATGGGCGCCGCGCTGCGACACCACCATGCCACCGGCCGCTAGCAATTTCAGCACCTTGGCAACGGTCGGCTCCGGAATACCGATGGACGCCGCAATACCTGGCGAGGTCTGCATCCTGTCCTCGCGGGCAAGGCGCACCAGCACTACCACGGCGTAATCGGTCAATTTCGACAGTTTGAACATTTGCCCCGCGCCGCAACAGGACCGATCTAGTCCGGATTGAGAGATGCGTCGGCGCACGGGCTGCGTCAAGCCCGGCGGCTTGCCTGCGGCGGGTTTTTCGGGTCAGGACGGCGTGATGAGCGACTTTATCCCAGCGTCCGCGCCCGGCGCCGCGGTAGTCGCACGGCCGGCGGCGAGCCTTTTGGTCGTGCGGCACCTAGACGACGGGCCGCGCATTTTGATGGCCCGCCGCGGTGCCGGGCACCGGTTCATGCCGAACGTGCTGGTGTTCCCCGGTGGCGCCGTGGACCCCGAGGATTATTCGGCTGCGGTCGCATCGCCGTTGCGGCCGGAGGTGCTCGCGCGCGTGGCAGGCTGCGCCGGCCCGGCGCTAGCCGCGGCTTTGGGCGTTACCGCGGCGCGCGAGCTTTTCGAAGAGGTCGGAATGTCGCTCGGCACGCCGCCCGCATTGCACGGCCTGGATTTCTTCGCCCGCGCGATCACGCCACCAGATCGGTCGATGCGCTTCGACGCGTATTTCTTCGCGGTCGATGCCGCCCTGGTCACCGGTGAACCAACCGGGTCGCTGGAGTTGGAGGCGCCGGGTTGGTACTCGATGGAGCAGGCGTTGGCCGGAGAACTCGCTGGCGCCACCAGGGCCGTGTTGGCCCAATTCGCCAAATGGCTGGTCACCCCGGTCCACACCGGCAAGGTGCCCGTTATGCGCGAAAGGGTGTGGATCGAAGAGTAAAAGTCTTTTGGTTCTTTTTTCAAAAAAAGAACTACTTACGTCTTCCGTTTCCGGCGCCCCTGGCGTTTCGCCCGCGAACCGCGTCACTATCACGCCAACGAAAACCAACGCGGGAGGGTGGAATGGCGCGGCTCAAGGGTCTGGACGCAAGCTTTCTGTACTTCGAGACGCCCGAGACGCCGATGCACGTCGCCGGCCTGACGCTGTTCGACTTGCCGGATGCATACAAAGGCCGCTTTCACCAGGTCTACCGCGACTTCATGGCGACCCGGCTGCACTTGGCCGACATCTTCCGCCGCAAGCTCGCCAACACAGCGCTCGCGCTCGATCATCCGAGCTGGGTCGAGGACCGGGCATTCGACCTGGACTACCATATCCGCGGCATCATGCTGCCCGCGCCCGGCGCGATGGGGCAGTTGGAGCAGACCGTCGCCCGGTTGCACGGCGAGCTGATGGACCGCACCCGGCCGCTCTGGCAGTTCGTGGTGATCGAGGGTTTGGCCGACGGCCGCGCGGCGCTCTACTCCAAAGTGCATCATGCAGCGCTGGATGGCGGCGCGGGCATGGTGCTGACCCAGGCGATGTATGACGTCACACCGCAGCCGCGTCCCGCGCAAGCGCCAGTGCGCGCGCCACTGCCAGCCGAGCCGCCGGGCGCGCTCGCCGGCCTCGGCTCGCTCTACATCGATTATCTGCGGCGCCAGGTGGATGCGCTGAACCGGTTCCCCGATCTGCTGCGGGCGGCGAACAATCTTCTGCTGCCGAAAATTCCCGAAGGCGCCAAACTCGCCGACCTGCTGCCCACCGCGTTGCCGCGCCTGCCGCCGCTGGTGTCGCCGCGCACCGTGCTGAACAAACAGATCACCGGCGAGCGCAGTTATGCCGCGCGCAGCCTGCCGCTGGCGCCGGCGCGGCGGCTGGCAAAATCCGCCGGGGCGAAGCTGAACGACATCGTCATGGCGGTCTGCGCCGGCGCCCTGCGCCGCTATTTGCAGGACCGCAAAGCGCTGCCGCGCCGCCCGCTGACCGCCTTTGTGCCGATATCGTTGCGCGAGCTCGGCAATACCGACATGTCGAACCAGGTCAGCGGCATGATCTGCTCGCTGGCGACAAACGTCGCCGACCCGGCCGCGCGCCTGAAGGAAATCGTCGCCAGCAGCAGGAACAGCAAGCATATCGCCGGCCAGTTGAAGGACGCGACGCCGTCGGATTATTCGTTCCTCGGCGCGCCTGTCATATTGAGCGGGCTGTCGCGTCTGTATGGGCGGTCGGGCATCACCAACTGGGTTAATCCGCCAGCGAACGTGGTGATTTCGAACGTGCCCGGCCCGCCTGTGCCACTCTTCTGCGCCGAGGCGAAGGTGGCGGCCCTGTATCCGGTATCGATCCCGGCGCATGGCATGGCCCTCAACCTGACCGTACAAAGCTACGTGGACAATCTGGATTTCGGCCTGACCGCGGACCGCCGCGCGGTGCCGGACATCGATCACCTGGCCGATTTGCTGGGGCTCGCGTTCAACGAATTGTCGGACGCGATCATGCCCACGGTCGCGGAGCCGGCCAAGGATCCGACGGTGGTGGCGATGCGAGGGAAGAAGCGGGCCACCGCGTAAGAAAGGCCTTCTTTTTTTGAAAAAAAAGAAGCAAAAAAACTTTGCTCTTTCGCTCTCACTACCTGACGCATGACGCAGCAACATCCGCGGAGCCCAGGAGCAAAAGTTTTTTGGTTCTTTTTTTCAAAAAAGAACATGCTTCCTTCCTGCTTCTTTGCTAAGTTGGCCCCATGAACCACATCCCCATGCCGTCGCGCCTGCCGGTCATCGGCAACCTGCACCAGGTGCCGCGCGGCAAGATCATGCAGCATCTGCTCGCCGTGTCGCAGGCGCATGACGGCATTTTCCAGATGGATTTCGGCGGCCGCATTGGCATCTTCGTCCATTCCGCCGACCTCGCGGCCGAACTCTGCGACGAAAAGCGGTTTCGCAAGATCATCGGCGTCGCCTTGGGCAAGGTGCGCGATTTCTCCGGGGACGGGCTGTTCACCGCGCACGGCACCGAACCGAACTGGGAAAAAGCCCACCGTGTGCTGATCCCGGCTTTCTCGGCGCGTGCCATGCGCGGCTATTTCCCGATGATGCTGGAGGTGGCCGACCAGCTCGTGGCGAAATGGCGTTTGCGGCAGGACCAGGATCTGTGGGTCGCGGACGACATGACGCGCCTCACGCTGGACACGATTTCGCTGGCAGGCTTCGGCTACCGGTTCAATTCGTTCGCGAGCGAGCGGCTACATCCGTTCCTGGAAAGCATGAGCCGGGGGCTGGGTGAGGCAATGGCGAGCCTGACGCGGCTGCCATTTATCAAGCATTTGCCGAACCGGGCGCGCGAGGCGCGCTACGCCGAGGACGTCGCGGCGATGTTCAAGCTGGTCGATGACGTGATCGCCGAACGCAAGGCGCACCCCACCGAGGGTAACGACTTGCTAAACTTGATGCTGACCGCGGTCGATCCGGTCACCAAGACGCGGCTGGAGGACGTGAATATCCGCTATCAGGTCATTACGTTCCTGATTGCCGGGCACGAGACGACAAGCGGGCTGCTAAGCTTTGCTTTGTATCTGCTGCTGCGCAACCCGTCGGTATTGGCGCAGGCCTATGCGGAAGTCGATCGCGTGCTCGGCACCGGCGCGCCGGAATGGGGCATGATGGGTGAGCTGAACACCATTGACCGTATCCTGAAGGAAACGTTGCGCTTGTGGCCAACCGCGCCGGCGGCAACCGTAGGACCATACGAAGACACGGTAATCGGCGGCAAATACCCGCTGACCAAGGATTACCCAGTGCAGTTGCTGATCCTGGCGTTGCACCGCGACCCGAAGGCGTGGGAAAATCCGGAACGGTTCGACATCGACCGTTTCCTGCCGGAACGCGAGGCGGAGCTGCATCCGCATGCGTACAAGCCGTTCGGCAACGGCGTGCGCGCCTGCATCGGCCGCCAATTCGCGCTGGTGGAAGCCAAGCTGGCGCTGGCGATGATATTGCAGAGTTTCGCGCTCTACGATGCGGACGACTATAAGCTCGCGGTCAAGGAAACGCTGACGCTGAAGCCCGATAATTTTCGCATCCGCGTGCGCGCGCGGCGCGACCATGAGCGGCTGCAGGGCGCCGCCGCGGTTGGTCGCGCGATCGAGGACGCGCCGCCCGCCGACGCCGTGCAGGTGCAAGGCGAAGGGCGGCTCTTGACCATCTTGACCGGCACCAGCCTCGGCACCTGCCGCGATATCGCCGAACAGATTGCCGAGCGCGCCACCGCCGGCGGCTTCGCGGTGTCGCAGGGCGCGTTGGACGAAGCAGCCGCGGGCTTGCCCGAAAGCGGCATTCTGCTGGTGGTGACAAGCACCTATAACGGACGTGCACCGGACAATGCCGGCCGGATGGAAGCGGCGATCGAGGCCGGTCGCCTGGCCGGCGCGCAGCGCCCGGCGTTGAAATATGCCGTGCTGGGCTGCGGCAATACGCAATGGCGCGACACCTACCAGGCCTTCCCGAAACTTGTCGAAGCAACCATTGCCGCCACCGGCGCACAGGCGATCATTCCGCGCGGCGAGGCCGATGCGAACCGCGATTTCGATGCCGCGCTGGATGCGTGGCTGAAACAGCTTTGGGCAGCTTTGGGCGATGCGACCGAACTCGCAGCCCCTGCGCTGAGCGCCAAAATTCTCGATGGCACCCAAATTCGCGCCCGCGCGATGCCGGAACAGGCAGTGGCGCTCGAGGTGCTGCGCAACGACGAGCTGGTGCGCGATCCGGCCGGCTTGTGGGATTTCGCCCGCGAAGCGCCGCGCGCCTCAACACGGCATATCGTGCTGCGCTTGCCGGACGGAACGCGCTACGCGACCGGCGACCATATCGCCATTTACGCACGCAATCGGCCCGAGCTGGTGGATGCGTTACTAAAACGGCTTTCCCTGGCGCCCGACACGGTGCTGGTGCTGGAAGGGCAGGGGGCGCGGCTGCGCCATTTGCCGCTCGGCACGCCGGTGACGGCGCGCCAACTGCTCAGCGATTTTGTCGAATTGCAGGACCCCGTGACGCGGCAGGACGTGCACGCGTTGCTCGGCGTGGCGGCATCGGACGCGACGCGCGCGGCGCTTGGCGCGGTAGTGGCGGACACGGAGTCGTCGCGCGCCGCGTTCGCGGCGCAGATCGGCGACAAGCGGGTGACGGTACCCGATCTGCTGCACCTCTATCCCGATCTCGCGTTGAATCTGGAGGGGCTGCTGGACCTGTGTGCCGCCATCCGTCCGCGCTTTTATTCCATTTCGTCAACGCCGTTGGACGATCCGCGCGAGGCCACATTGACCGTTGGTACGCTGGATGCGCCGGCTTGGTCCGGCATCGGCCAATATCGCGGATTCGCCAGTTCCTATCTGATGTCCGTGCAGCCAGGCGACACGGTGCTGGGATACATCCGACGGCCAAACCCAGTCTTCGCACCGCCCTCGGACCACCGCCTGCCGATGATCCTGATCGGCCCCGGCACCGGCATCGCGCCCTTCCGCGCTTTTCTGCGCGAGCGTGCGGCACAACACGCTGCCGGCGAAACGGTCGGCCTCACCCATATGTTCTATGGCTGCCGCCACCCCGAGCACGATTTTTTCTATAGCGGCGAACTGCAACAAATTGCCGACACCGGCATCGTGCAGTTGCACCTGGCATTCTCAAGCCTGGAAGGCCACCCTGATCGTTTCGTGCAGGACGCATTGCGCGCCGCGGCGGACACGGTATGGGACGCGATCGAGGAGGGCGCACCGATCTATGTGTGCGGCGATGGGCGCTTCATGGCGCCCGCCGTCCGCGCGGCGCTGATCGAGATTTGCCAGCGCAAGCAGGGCATTTCGCACGAGGCGGCGTCGGCGTGGCTGGAGTCGCTGATCCAGACGGGCGCGTATCATCAGGATGTTTTTGGGAACTGATAGTAAGGCAGGAAAGTATGTTTTTTTGAAAAAAAGAACCAAAAAACTTTCGCTCTTGGGTTGCGCGCCAGGTAACGCAAATTCGCGTCAGGTCATGCAGCTAAGAGCAAAAGTTTTTTGCTTCTTTTTTTCAAAAAACAAGGCCTTTCTTCCTTCGTATCTCTTGCCATCAGCACTCGGTGAAATTCACCGCCAACCCGCCCTGGCTCGTCTCCTTATATTTGCTCTGCATATCGGCCCCAGTCTGCCGCATCGTCGCAATGACCTGGTCGAGCGAAATATGATGCACGCCGTCGCCGCGCAGCGCCAGCGAGGCCGCATTGATCGCCTTTACCGCGCCGAACGCATTGCGCTCGATGCACGGTATTTGCACCAACCCCCCCACCGGGTCGCAGGTCATGCCCAGATGGTGCTCCATGCCGATTTCGGCCGCATTCTCCACCTGCTCGTTGCTGCCGCCCAACGCCGCCGCCAGCCCCGCGGCCGCCATGGCACTCGCCACACCCACTTCGCCCTGGCACCCCACTTCCGCCCCGCTGATCGACGCGTTCATTTTGAACAACCCACCAATCGCCGTCGCGGCCAGCAGAAAATCATGCACCCCCGCCTCGCTCGCCCCCGGCACCATCGTGCGATAATACCGCAGCACCGACGGCACCACGCCCGCCGCCCCATTGGTCGGCGCCGTCACCACGCGCCCGCCGGCGGCGTTCTCCTCGTTCACCGCAATGGCGAAAATACTCACCCAATCCATCGTGCCGGTCGGCATCGCCGTGTTGCTCAACGCGTCCAGGCGCAATTTCTCCGCCAGCCCCGCCGCGCGCCGCCGCACCTTCAGCCCGCCCGGCAAGTTGCCGCTGGCCGCTAGGCCCCGCTCGATGCAGGACATCATCACGTCGGTCACACGATCCAGGTGCGCGTCCAGCTGCCCGCGCGACCGTAACGACTCCTCATTTGCCCGCACGATTTCCGCGATCGTAAGACCGTCCCCGCCCATCGTCAGCAACTCACGCCCGCTGTGGAACGGATACGGCACCTCCCCGACATCGGCCGCGTCGCCGCCCACATCAGCCTCACGCGCAATGAAGCCGCCCCCCACCGAGCACCAGCGTTCGGCGGCAATCGCCTGCCCCGCCGCATCCAGCGCCAGAAACGCCAGCGTGTTTGGATGCGCCGGCGTCGCACCAGCACGGTCGAAAATCAGATCCCGCGTCATGTCGAACGCAATATCGTGCCGGCGCATCAGCCGCAGCCGCCCGCTGGCGCGCGTCGCCTCAATCAACCGGTCCGCCTCGTCCGGCTCCACGCTGTCCGGCTGTTCGCCCGCCAGCCCCAGTAGCACCGCCTTGTCCGACGCATGCCCCGCGCCGGTCCACGCCAGCGACCCAAGCAGAATCGCGCGCACCTCCCGCACGTCGGCGAGCCGCTTCCCAAGCGCGCTGGCAAACGCATAAGCCGCCCGCATCGGCCCGGTCGTATGCGACGATGACGGTCCAATGCCGATTTTGAACAAGTCAAAGACACTGACCAACCGGCGTCCCCTTTGCGACCTGGGTCAGTCTAGCACGCAGCCCAAAAAGCAAAAGAAGTTCTTTTTTGAAAAAAAGAACCAAAAAACTTTTGCTCTTTTGGGTGCGCGGCCGGGGTCCGGCATCAAGCCCTTAGGCGATATTGGCTTACGCCCCACACGTCGCCGCCGGCGTGGCCGAACAGGCCGGCGACTGCCAAAAAGAACAACCGCCAGCGCCGCGCCCAAATCGCCGCGTCAGCGCCGTAGGTCGCGCGCAGCAATGGGTCGATCTCCGCCCGGTTGCGGTCGAAATTCTCCAGCCACTGCAACGCGGTGCGCTCGTAATGCGTGCCCGGCCAATGTTGTTCGGCCTCCACCGGCAGAATATCCCCGAATGCGTGCACCAGCGTGTGGCTCGGCATAATCCCGCCGGTAAAGAAATATTTGGCGATCCAGTCCGCGCCATGTTCATGATCGAAACGATAAGCCGTGGTGCGATGCGTGAACACATGCAGAAACACGCAGCCCCCGGGCGCCAGCCAACCGCGCACGCGCCCAAGCAATGTGCGCCAATTCGACATATGCTCAAACATTTCGATCGAAACAATGCGATCGAAAGTCTCCGCCACCGCGAAATCGTTCATGTCGGCCGTGATGACGCGCAGATTGCTCAGCCCCCGCGCCGCCGCCGCCGACTCGATATAAGTCCGCTGGCTCGCGGAGTTCGACACCGCGGTAATCCGCGCCCGCGGAAAATGTTCAGCCATATACAGTGAAAAACTGCCCCAGCCGCACCCGAGCTCCAATATCGACTGCCCGTCCGCCAGCAATGCCAGTGCCGCACTGGCCGCCAGCGCTGCATCCTCCGCCGCATCCAGCGTCTCGCCGCCGGCCGGATACAGGCAACTGGAATATTTCCGGTGCCGGCCGAGCACATAGCCAAAGAACGCGGCCGGCAACTCGTAATGCTGCGCGTTCGCGGCGTCCGTATGCAGCGCCACCGGCAGCAACGCCATTTCTGCCGCGAACGCCGCGTCAGTTGTCGGCGCGCGCGCCAACTGCCGCGCGCTGCGCGACACCATCGCCGCAATCGCGGCGCGCAATAACGGGTCTGGCAAATCCATGCGCTCGGCTGCGCTGGTCGCAAGAGATGCAAGGTTCATTTGGAGATCCGTTTCGGCGGCAAGGGAAAGAATGCACTGACCCGTTCCTGATAAGCGCGGAACGCGTCACCACGGCGCGCCAGCATGGATTTCTCCAGCGGCGGCACGCCAGACACATAACGCAGCAGCAGGAACATCAGCGCTGGTGCCGCAACTGCCAGAAATCCCTGCGGATACGCTGTGAAGCCGTTCAGCGCCAGCAGCGGATACGCGCACCAGCCCAGGAACTCGAAGAAATAATTTGGATGCCGGCTCCAGCCCCACAGCCCGTCGTCGCACACGCCGCCGGAGCGGCCTGCGCGGAATCTCTCCATTTGCCGGTCAGCCACGGCCTCGCCATAAACGGCCAGCGCGAACACGGCCAGCCCGTTCAAGTCAGGCGGCCGCGGAAATGCGCTGGGGTTGCGCGCCGCGAGCACCACGGCCGCTACCAGCACCCAGGCCGCCGCAGCCTGGATCATCAGGAACGTAAACAGCCGCTGCTCGAACGCCGCACCCCATTCGCGGCGGAATTCGGCGTAGCGCGGGTCCTCCGCATGCCCCGGCGTGCGGCGGACAATATGCCATGCCAGCCGCGCGCCCCACACGAACACCATGGCGGCGGCGAGCAGATGCCGGGGCCCGACGGCGGCCCCAGGTGCCGGTACCAGCGCGGCGCCGGCGCCGATGAGGCCGGTGGCGCCCGACCACACCGCATCCACCCAGCCGCAATTGCGCGTCAGGCGCTGCAGCGCCCACGCGCCAGCCATCGCGGTGGCGAGCCAGAGCGCGGTCAGGGGCAGAAGCAGGGTCAAGGTCAAGATTGCGCCTTTCGTCTGGGGGTCTTTACGCGGCAACAGATGGGGCGGATGCGCTGGCTGGAACCGTCCCCAAGTAAGAAAGCATGTTATTTTTGAAAAAAGGAACCAAAAAACTTTTGTCCGTTTGATCCCGCGGCAGGGCGAGCAGGCGCGCGCCAGGTGGTGAGGGCGCAATAGAAAGAGTTTTTTGCTTCTTTTTTTCAAAAAATAAGGCCTTTCTTCCTTGGCAAGCATCCGCCGGCGTGCGCCAGGACGTATTGTCAGAGTGATCATAGCGGGCGAAGGAACAGACGGTGCAGGGCGGCGGGGCGGAGATGCGCATAGCGGTGATAGGCGGTGGGATCGCCGGCCTGAGTTGCGCGTGGTTGCTGTCCCCGCACCACCAGGTGACGCTTTACGAGCGCGCAGCCGGCCTGGGCGGCCATAGCTGCACGGTGGATGTGCCGCGTCCCGCCGGCGCCGTGCCGGTCGATATCGGGTTCATTGTCTATAACGAACCTACCTATCCGAATTTGACCGCCTTGTTCGCGCATCTGGACGTGCCGACGCAGCCGAGTTGCATGTCGCTGGGCATGTCGCTCGACGATGGTGGCTTCGAATATGGCGGCCATAATCTGGCGGCCTTGATGGCGCAGAAGCGCAATGTCCTGCGGCCACGATTTTGGGCCATGCTGGCCAGTTTGTTGCGGCTACATCGGCTGGCACCGGGCGCGATGCCGGGCGATGATGTATCGCTCGGCGCCTGGCTCGATGCGCATCGGTTTTCGGCGTCGTTCCAGCGCGATCATTTACTGCCGATGGCGGGCGCCATCTGGTCCTGTCCGCCGGGTGCCGTGCGTGACCAGCCAGCAGCCGCCTTCTTGCGATTCTGCGACAATCACGGTTTGTTGCGGCTGCGCGACCGGCCCGATTGGCGCACCGTCGCCGGCGGGTCGCGGGAATATGTCAAACGCCTGCGGTCGCGGACAGCGGCGGAAATCCTCGCCGGCCGCGAGGTGGTGGGCATCGCGCGCAGCGCCAACGACGTCACCGTGCGCGACGCCGCTGGCGGCGCCCGCCGGTTCGACCATGTGGTGATCGCGACGCATGGCGACGAAGCGTTCGCGCTGCTCGACGATGCGGACGATGCCGAGCGCGCGTTGCTCGGCGCGTTCCGCTGCCTGCCGAACCGCGCCGTGCTGCATGGCGACGTGTCGCTGATGCCCAAGCGGCGGGCAATGTGGTCAAGCTGGAATTTCATCGGCGGGCGCGGTGATGCCGGCGCTCCGCCCTGCATTACCTATTGGATGAACCGCCTCCAAAATATTCCTGGACCGGACCTGTTTGTCACGCTGAACCCGTGTCGCGAGCCCAAGCCCGGTCTGGTCTACGCCGATCAGAAATTCACCCATCCGCTGTTCGATGCGGCGAGCCTCGCGGCCCAGCGCGACATCTGGCGCTTGCAAGGCGCGCGGCGCACCTGGTTCTGCGGCGCGTGGCTTGGCGCCGGGTTTCATGAGGACGGCTTGCAGGCCGGGCTTGCGGTCGCCGAGGCGCTAGGCGGCGTGCGCCGGCCCTGGCGTGTGCCAGCCGAATCAGGACGCATCTATTTGCCGCCCGACATGGCGATGGCGGCATGACCACAACCGCGCTGTACCATGGTGTCGTGACGCATCACCGCCGGCGCGAGGTGGCGCATGCGTTACGCTACCGTATTTTCCTGCTGGCGCTGGATCTGGACGAAGCGGCTTGGCTTACGCGGCGGCTGCGCTGGTTCGGCTTCGAACGCCGTGCGGTGCTGAGTTTCTGGCAGCGCGACCATGGCGACGGCACGCCGGGCGGGTTGCGCGATTGGATTGAAGCGCAGCTCGCCGCGGCCGGCTTGGCGGGTGGCGGCGCGGTGACGGTGCTGTGCATGCCGCGGGTGTTCGGCCACGCGTTCAACCCGCTGACGCTGTTTTTCTGCCATGCGCCGGACGGCGCTTTGCAAGCAATGCTGTACGAAGTAAACAATACGTTCGGGCAACGCCATTCCTATCTGTTGCCGGTGCGTGGCGACGCGGCGCACATCACCCAAACCTGCGGCAAGATGTTCCATGTGTCGCCGTTCATGGACATGGACCTTTCGTATCAATTCCGCGTCAGCCTGCCGGGGGAACGGATCGGTGTGTTTATTACGGCATCGGATGCGGAAGGCGTCGTGCTGGCGGCCGGCTTTACCGGCCGGCGCCAGGCGCTGACCGATGCGGCCCTGCTGCGCGCCGTGCTCGTCATGCCGCTGCAGGGCGCAAAGGTCGTTTTGGGAATTCATTGGGAAGCGATGAAACTGTGGCTCAAGGGTTTGAAATTGCGGCCGGCGCCGGCGAAGCCGGCGGCCTCGGTGACGATCGGATCATGACCACGATGCGGGCAAGCCCCGCGGGCAAGCCTGGCCTGCGCGCCGGACTCGCCGGTTTTGTGCTGCGCCGGCTGGTCGGTATGAAGCTGCGCTACGGCTCGCTGGTCGTCACCACACCGGCCGGTGTGCGCGTCGCCAATCCGGGCCATGAACCGGGGCCCGCCGCGGAACTCGTGCTGCATCGCTGGCGCGCGCTCCGGCGCCTGCTGTTCGGCGGCGATCTGGGGTTTTCCGAAGCCTATCTCGATGGAGATTGGGACAGCCCGGACATCGCCGTCTTCATCGAGCTCGCGGCGCTGAATTTCGAGGTGGCGGAGGCGCATTCCGAAGGGACGTTGCTGTCACGCATCAAGCGCCGCCGCGGTCACGCGGCGCGGCCGAACAGCCGGCGCGGCGCGCGCCGCAATATCGAAGCGCATTACGATCTTGGTAACGAGTTCTATGCCGCCTGGCTCGACCAGGGCATGAGCTACTCCTCAGCATATTATACGTCGCCGGAGATGGAACTGGAAGCAGCGCAGACGGAAAAACAATCGCGCATCCTGGCGTTACTGGGACTGCGCGGCGGCGAGCATGTGCTGGAAATCGGCTGCGGCTGGGGCGGTCTCGCGGCGCGTCTGGCCGAGGCCGGTGCCAAGGTGACCGGCATCACCTTGTCACCAGCGCAATTGGCGGTGGCGCAGGCGCGGGTGCAGGGGCTGCCGGCCGAGATGCGGCTGCAGGATTATCGCGACGTGAGCGGCACGTTCGACCGGATCGTGTCGATCGAAATGCTCGAGGCGGTGGGCGCTGCGCACTGGAAGGATTATTTCGCCAAGTTGCAATCTTGCCTGGCGCCGGGCGGGCGCGCGGTGCTGCAGGTCATCACGATCGCGGAAGATCGTTTTGCCACTTATGTGCGGCGCCCGGATTTCATTCAGCGCCATGTGTTCCCCGGTGGCATGCTGCCGACAGTGGAAATCATGCGCCGCGAAATCGAAGCCGCCGGCCTGTCGCTGGAGGGATTGGAACGCTTCGGCGAGAGCTATGCGCGCACGCTGGCCGAGTGGCACCGCCGTTTCGAGCAGGCCTGGGAAACCATTCGCGTGCAGGGCTTCGACGCCAGGTTCCGCCGCAAATGGCGTTTCTACCTGCAATATTGCGAAGGCGGCTTCCGCGCCGGCGCGATTGACGTTGGCCTCTACACGATTGTCAAAGCCGGCTGATAACCACGGATCCAGAAGAACAGACGTTTTTTTGCTTTCTTTTTTCAAGAAAGGAGCAAAAAATCTTGTTCTTAACGGCGCATCGTCCGCGCCAGTTGTTTTGAAAACGGCTTGCGCGCGCTGCGCTGTTGGGCTGTGGCCGGCGTGTCTTCTGGCGCGGGTTCGATATCTTCCGGCCCGGCCCGGCCCTTCGGGAATTTCGAAAATACGCTGTCAAGCGTGGGCTCCGTCCGGCGTGGCTCGGGCGCCGCTGCGGTCACAGCGGGCGCAGGCGCGGCGGCAACCGGCGTGGGTGCCGGCGCCGAGACGATCTGCCAGGTGCGCGCCGGCATTTGCGGCAGCGGTTCCTGCCGGTCGACGTCGTCGATTTCGACGTCCGCCTCGGCCGCGCGCCGTCCCAGGCCAAGTTCACGGGCGAGCTTGGACCGGCGGGCCGCGTAGCTTGGTGCCACCATCGGATAATCCGGCGGCAGGTCCCATTTGTCGCGATATTGTTCCGGGCTCATGTCATACGTGCTGCGCAGATGACGCTTCAGCGTCTTCATGCGCCGGCCATCCTCAAGACAAATAATGTAGTCCGGAAAAACGGTTTTCTTAGGCGCTGCTGGCGCCGCGATCTTCTCCGGCGCTGGAGGCGCAGCCGGTTCGGTGCCGGCACGGGACAAAGCGGCGTGTACCTGCCGGATCAAGGCCGGCAATTGCGCTGCGGCGATCTGGTTATTCTTTACATGAGCTGCAACGATTTGCACGGTAAAGCCGAGCAGGGAACGTGTCTGGTCGATGTCGGGCATGATCCGCCGTATGGGTGAGCGATGCGACAGTATAGGCGAGTATAAGCGTATGCCACAACCGGCCCAGGACGGGTATTTTATGTCGCCAGAACGGGGGCTTGCACCAGAGCGTGCCGGGCCGTAAACAGCAACCGCAGCGTCAGACCCAGGGTGCGTAGCTCAGCGGTAGAGCATCGCCTTCACACGGCGGGGGTCACAGGTTCAATCCCTGTCGCACCCACCATGCATCACACGACGCCGGCATCAGATTACACCAATCCGCTTTGGGATCGAATCCCTGAACAAGGAAGGGGTGCTTTGCCCCTCGATACACGTGACGCGAATGCGTGCTGCGCACGGCGGGCGCCAGGGGCGGCGCCCCTGGCTTTGCTTGAAACCTCACCCGAAGAGCACCCCAAGAGCGGGGGCGGTATTAAGCCGCGACAGGCAGCTTCTGGCGGATATGACGCTCGATCCCTTTGAGCGCGCCACGCTCGGTCTCGTCGCACAGGCTGATCGCGCTGCCGGTGTTCCCGGCGCGCGCGGTGCGGCCGATGCGGTGCACATACGCGTCCGGCACATCCGGCAAATCGTAGTTGATCACATGCGTCACGCCATCCACGTCGATGCCGCGGGCGGCGATGTCGGTCGCCACCAGCACCGACACCTGGCCGCTCCGGAAGGCCGACAGCGCGCGCTCGCGCTGGCCCTGGCTTTTGTTGCCGTGAATTGCGTTCGCGTTCACGCCGGTCGCGGTCAGATGCTGCACGATCCGGTCAGCGCCGTGCTTGGTGCGCGCGAATACCAGCGTGCGCCCCATCTCCGGCTGACGCAGCACGCGCGACAGAACGGTACGCTTCTCCGATTGCGGCACGAACATCACCGACTGGGCGACCCGCTCGGCGGTCGTCGCCGGCGGCGCTACCGACACCTTCACCGGGTTGCGCAGCAGCGCCCCGGCGAGCGACGCGATTTCCTTCGGCATCGTCGCCGAAAAGAACAGGCTCTGCCGTGCGGCCGGCAGTTCCTTGGCGATCCGCTTGATCGGGATCACGAACCCCAGATCGAGCATATGGTCGGCCTCGTCGAGCACGAGCACCTCCACCTGGTCCAGCCGGATATAATGGCCGCCCATCAGGTCGAGCAGGCGGCCCGGTGTGGCGACCACGATGTCGACGCCTTGGATGAGTTGCTGGATCTGGCGGCCTTTCGGGACGCCGCCATAAATCACCATCGAGCGCAGCCCGGTCTGCCGCCCGTAGGTGCGGAAACTGTCGGCGATCTGGGTGGCGAGCTCACGCGTCGGCGCCAGCACCAGCGCGCGGCAGGCACCGCGTGGCGTCGGCTTACGATCGGTGATCAGCCGGTGCAGGATCGGCAGCGCGAACGCCGCGGTTTTGCCGGTGCCGGTCTGGGCAATACCAAGCAAATCATTGCCGGCCATGATGTGCGGGATAGCCTGCGCCTGAATCGGCGTCGGGGTCGCGTATTCGGCGCGTTGCAGCGCCGTAAGTAGCGGCGCGGCAAGGCCGAGCGCGTTGAAGTCTGACATGCGGAAAATATTACCTTAGGGAAGCGGCTCGCCCAATCAGACAACGACGAGGTCAAACAATGACTAAGTCACTCTAGGACTAGAGAAGCGCGCGCATACGGTCGGCGGGACCGAGGCCGGCGCGAAAGAGTCCATTCAAAGAGACAGCCGGGCCCGGAAGCAGCATGCAGTCGCGTGAAAGTCGCGCCCGGGTTGTATGGTGATAGAAGTGGGACAACGCAAGCAGATTGTGCGGTGCGATAGACGCCATGCAGGTTCTTGACGCCCGTTCAGTTCACTCGCATCTCCGCGCCATGCCGCCGCAGAGTTGGATTTTGACGGAGCCCTATGCGGGCTTGCAGGCGCAGGCGCTGGGCCTTGCCGAGGCCGCGGGGCTTAGCCCCAAGCTATTGGATTTAAAGCCGAAATCGCCATACAGCTGGTTCTCTGCCGCATGGTGGCCAGCGCCGCTGCGCGCCGTTGGGTTGCACGAACGGCCGGACGGCCTGCTGTTCACCGCAGGCGGCACCGGTGCTGCCGTGGGCGCCGCGTTGCGCCGCGAGGGCACCAGGGTCGTGCAGGTTCAGCATCCTCGCATGAATTTGAGGAAGTTCGACCTGGTTGTCGCGAACGCACATGACCGCATCGCCGGCCGCAATGTGATCGTCACCCGCACCGCGCTGCATCGCGCCCGGCCCGCCGTGCTGGAGGCCGCCCGCCAGACCTGGACACGCCGATTCGCGCATCTGCCGCGCCCGCTGGTCGCCGTGCTGGTCGGCGGCAGCAACGGGCGGTTCACGCTGGACGAAAACCAGGCCCAACTGCTCGGCCGCAACCTCGCGGCCATGATCGCGCGCGACCGCGTGGGCGTGGTGCTGACCACCTCGCGCCGTACCGCGGCCGATGTGCACGAGTCGCTGCGTGGCGCGCTGGCGCCGCTCGGCGCCTGGATCTGGGACGGCGAAGGCGACAACCCGTACTATGGTATGCTCGCGTGTGCCGACGCGATCGTCGTTACCGTGGATAGTATATCGATGGTGTCCGAGGCGGTGGCCACCACGGCGCCGGTTCTACTCGCCGACCTGCCTGGCAAGTCCAGGCGTAATACGTTGTTCCTGAAATACCTCTTGGATGAAGGGCGGGTGCGTCACTTCTGTGGCCGGATGGATTGGTGGCCGGTCACGCCGCTCGATGATACGCCGGCGGCGGCGGCGGAGCTGCGGGACAGGTTGAAGGTTTAGGAAACAGACGGGTTCTTTTTTGAAAAAAAGAACCAAAAAACGTTTGCCCTTTGGCGTACGCGGCGGATGTTGATGTGGGTCGCGTACGCCAAGGAGCAATAGTTTTTTGATTCTTTTTTTAAAAAAAGAACCCTTCCTTCCTGCCTTGGGTTTGCGGCGTAACTTCATTACCTAGCGTCGATGCTCGACATCCAGACCTTCGACGCGCGCC
>Ga0116229_10005218_pt1 | contig 21241 bp, 18 predicted proteins | sample S1TSphgellanicum_3_FD_87313 | JGI IMG/M metagenome (GOLD analysis project Ga0116229, IMG submission 87313) | Host-associated microbial communities from peat moss isolated from Minnesota, USA - S1T2_Fc - Sphagnum magellanicum MG | ecosystem: Host-associated > Plants > Peat moss > Unclassified...
CACGTATTGCGTCGCCATCGCTTCGATCAGGCCGATCGTGAAGCCGCCGAGCATCGCGCCGGCCACGTTACCGATGCCGCCGAGCACGGCGGCGGTGAAGGCTTTGAGGCCGGCTTCGAAGCCGTTGAAGAACCAGGTCGTGCCGTAGTACATGCCGCTCACGAAACCGGCGGCGCCGGCCAGCGCGCTGCCGATCAGGAACGTGACGGCGATCGTCGTGTTGATGTTGATGCCCATCAGTTGCGCCGCGTCGCGGTCCTGGGCGGTCGCGCGCATCGCCTTGCCGATCTTCGTGTTGTAGATAAATAGCTGCAGCGCCACCATCATCGCGACGGCCAGCAGCACGACGAAGATCTGCTTGGCCGAGATCTCCACGCCGCCGAGCGCGAACGACGGGTTGGGCACGACTTGTGGGAACGGAATCGGCGACGGCCCGCGCCACAGCTGCATGATGTTCTCGAGGATGAACGACATGCCGATCGCGGTGATCAGCGGCGCCAAGCGCGGCGCATTGCGCAAACGCCGGTACGCCAGCCGTTCGATCAGCACGCCGACGATGCCGCACAGCAGCATCGACGCCAGCAGCGTGAAGAGCACGACGCCGATCAGCGCCACGCCGTGGACCTCACCCGAGACGCCGAGGCCGGTCAGGATCGCGAGCGAGAAGAACGTGCCCAGCGTGTAGACGTCGCCGTGCGCGAAATTAATGAGTTCGATGATGCCGTAGACCATCGTGTAGCCGAGCGCGATCAGCGCGTAGATGCCGCCGAGCGAGAGTCCGTTGACGACTTGCTGGAAGAAGACGTCCAAGCGATCAGTTCTTGACCGACACGAGGCCCGCGAAGTGCGCTTTCCCGCCCGAGATCTGATACAGGCTCAGCGCCGGGTTCGTCGTATCGCCGTTCTTATCGAAGCCCACGACGCCGATCGGCGTATCGACGCCGGCGGAGGCGGCCACGCTCGTCAGCACCTGGGCGCGCGTCGGCGCTTTATTGCCGTTGGCCACGATGCTCTTCTCGATCGCCGCGATGGCGACGGCCGCCGCTGCGTAGCCGTTCGCGCTGTAGGCGCCGACCTGCGTGTCGAAACGCTTGCGGTACGCCGCGACGAAACTGCTCTTCCCCTGGGGCGCGGCCACGGTGTAGTAGGTGCCGTCCGCGCTCGAACCCGCGGTCGTGATAAACGATTCGTCGCTGATCCCGTCGCCGCCGAGATAGGTGACCGCGCCGAGCCCCGCGTCGGCCATCTGCTTGCGCACGAGCCCGCCGCCCGTCGACGTCGTGCCGCCGTAGAACACGAGGTCCGGCGACGTCGCGTGGGCCTTGGTCAAGAGCGCTTTGTAATCGTTCTGGCCCGCGGTCAGGTGCTCGTGGCCGGCGACCGTACCGCCCAGCGCTTTGAACTGCGCCTCGAAAACGTCGGCCAGCCCTTTCCCGTACGTCTCGTTATCGTCGATGATAAAGGCCCGTTTCAATCCGAGCTTGCGGGCGGATTGCGCGTCGGCCAGACCTTGCCGGTCGTCGGTCGAGCACACCCGGAAGAACGAGTTCACGTCGGGATGCGACGTCCGCAACTTCGCGGCCGAGTCGCCCTTCGTCAGCCCGGGATTGGTGGCGGCGGGGCTGATCTGCGCGAGGCCGGCGTCGTTGGCGATCGGGATCTCCGCCTGCGCGACGTTGGAGTTGAACGGCCCGATCACGGCCATTACGGCGTCGTCCGCGACGAAGGTCTTCAGATTCTGCGCGCCTTGGGCGGGATCGTGTTTGCCCTGGACCGCGTCGTCGAGATCGAACACCATGAAGTGGAAGCCGCCGGGGACCCCCTTGGCGTTGGCATCTTCTACCGCCTTGACGACGCCGTTGCGGGTAGGAATTCCGTCCGAGGCGTCCGCGCCGCTCAGTGGGAGGTCGACGCCCAGCTTCACGACGTTGTCCGAGCCGGTCGAGGATTGTGAGGTCGTGGTCGATGAGGACGCGCAACTCGTCAGCGCCACCCCGAGGACGGCGGCCGAAAGCAAAGTAAGGTTGCCCTGTAAGCGCATCGCTATGCAGGTACGCCGACACCCAGGCCGGACCTTTCCAGGATGGCCTCAAAACCGTGGACCCTGGCAGCCATCGCGGTTGCCGCCTTCTTCTTCACGATCGCGATCAGCAACGCCGTTTACGAGGCAACCTCGCCCTCGTGGCTGAGCTGGCACGTGGTGTTGCGCAAAGGCTATAGCATCGTGGCCTTCACGATCGTCGGTTACTTATTTCGCCGAGCCCTCGCCGAAAATGGCAAGCCCTCGCCGGCGCTTACCCTGATCGCGGGCGTCGCGTTGTACAGCGCGGGCATCGAGGTCGCCCAGTTCCTCCACGGCTCCAAGGAAGGCTTGGGCTGGAACGCGTTCGACACCGCGTGCGGCGGCGTGGGCGGCGGCCTCGCGGCCCTCGTCCCCGCCTCTCCCCGCGCGGGAAATGCGCCGCTGCGATGATCTCGGCCCGGCACAACTTCGTCTTCATCCACATCCCGAAGACGGGCGGGAACAGCCTATCGCGGCTCTTGATCGATTACTCGGACGACGAACTGGTGAAAGTCGCGCCGTTCCATGACCTTCGCGACCGCTTCCAAATTCGCGGCGCCGTCACGGGATCGAAGCACTTCACCGCGGCGGATTACATCGAGCGCCTCGGCTTCGAGCGCTTCGCCACGTTCCGCCGGCTGGCGTTCGTTCGAAATCCGTACGCGCGAGCCATGTCATTCTATTTTTCGCCACACCGCTGGTTCCAAGAAATCGACGGGCGGCTCGTGCCGAAGCCGCTCGCGTTCGATCGAGACGACTTCCGCGCGTTCATCCAGCAGATGGCGCCGATGACCAGCTTTCTCTCGTACGCCGGCAAGGTGTTGGCCTTCGACTACATCGGACGATTCGAGAACTACGAAGCCGACGCGCGCGAGATGCTGCGGCTGTGCGGCGTGGCCATCCCCCCTGCCGCGCCGTTACCGTTCGTAAACCGCGGGTACGCCGCAAAACTTCAACACTACGATGCCGAAACGGCAGCCTGGGTGCGCGAGTTGTTCCGCGACGATTTTTCCGCATTCGGCTACGATCCCGAAATCGTGCCCACCGCGCCGAAATCTTTGAATTAGGGCACGACGCGGGTCACGAACCGGCGCTGACCCTTCGACCCGAAATCGCTTGCAATAGATGCTCTCAAGACCGGACTGCCATTTGCTTCCGGAGGCGAGCGTTTCGCGTCGTCCGCGCAGGCTTCTCAATCGGTCGCCACAAAAAATTGCGGCGCATGGCCAGATCCCTCCTAGCGATCTTGCATCGTCGTGTCTGAGCGCGCATGACGGCTTCGAGCGAACCCGGCGTGACCTACGTCGTCGCGTCGCTGCCTCGATCGGGCAGCACGTTGCTTTGCCACGGTTTGCGGCAGACCGGACTCGCCGGTAACCCCGGGGAACATTTCAACGCCCGGTTCCAGGAAGGGTACCTCCGCGAATGGGGGCTCGACGCCATGCCGCCCCTTCGCGAATACGTCGAGCGCGCGACCGTCGCGACCCGAACGAGCAACGGCGTCTTCGGAACGAAGATTCACTGGCGACACGTGACCCTCATGTCGGCTAAACTCCGCGAGGACGGCTACGGCCCGGCGTTCGACGACATGGAGGTGTTACCGCACTGCTTCCCCCGAGCGCGCTATATTCGAGTTGTTCGCGAGGACAAGATTCGCCAAGCGATTTCGCTGTACCGCGCGCTCAAATCGGACGTCTGGGAACATTACGACCCGGATGCACGACCTCCGCGCGATCTCAGCCGCCTCGCGGACGTCGACCTCGATCAGGTCGAGAGCAATTACCACCTTCTGATCGCGGCCGAGCGCAGTTGGGACACGTTTTTCGAACGTCACGGCATCGAACCGCTTACGGTGACGTACGAGGCTTTTCCGCCGGCGTACGTCGAAACGATCCGTTCCGTCTTAGAGTTCTTGGGCATTCCCGGTTGCGACGGCCTCGCGATTCCTCCGCCCAAACTGGTCCGCCAAGCCGACGCGCTGACGGACGCCGTCGCGGCGGAAATCGCCGAACGCGTCGGGCAAACGCCTAAAGCGGGGTCGAGGCGCTCGTGCCGCGTGCCGGCGACGCGCACGTCAAATCCGGACGACCTGGCGATCGTCGCATGCTACTTCAACCCCTGCAATTATCGTTCGCCGAGGCGTAATCTTCAGATCTTCCTGCGGCGACTGAGCGAACGCGCGCTGCCGGTGTTCGTGGCCGAGCTGGTCTTTCCCAACCAGACACCGGTATTGCCCGAGTCCGACGGCACCATCCGGGCGACGCACTTCACCGGTTCCGACGTGATGTTTCACAAAGAGCGATTGCTCAACTTGATGGTCGCGCGGCTGCCGGCGCGCTACACGAAGGTCGCCTGGCTCGACGCCGACGTGATCTTCCCGGATCCGCGCTGGTACGAGCGGGCATCCACTCTGCTGGACGCCTACGATCTCGCGCAACTCTTCGATAGAGCGCACGGCCTGGACAATGCGGGCAAAGCGATCGGACGGGATGAAAGCCTAGCCTCCTATGTCGAGCGCGGAGCGCCCGATCCGTTCGACTTCCGCAAGGTCAGGAAGAGAACCGGCCTCGCGTGGGCCGCGAAGCGCTCGCTGCTCGCGACTCACGGCCTCTTCGACGTTCACATCCTGGGAAGCGCCGATAAGTACATGGCCCTCGCCGCCTACGGCGCCGCGGACGAAGCGGCGGTTTGGGAACGTAAGCGCCTCTCACCGGGACTCGAACGCGCGTTCAATGAGTGGGCCCAGCCGTTTCACGCCGATGTCCGCGGAAGAGTCGGCTGTCTTCCGACGACGGTTCTGCAGCTCGGTCACGGCCGATTGGACGATCGTAACTACGCCCAACGTTCGGCGATCATTCGCGAGTACGATTTCGATCCCGCAGCCGACATTGCCCGGGACGAGTTCGGCGTCTGGCGCTGGTCCTCCGAGAAACCGCTGCTGCACGAAGAGGTCGTGCGCCATTTCCAGAGCCGGCTCGAAGACGGCTAGACAAGCGACGTCGCTACGTCGGCGCCGCGGTTCCGATCCGCTCGAGCAGCAGCGCGGCGAGCTCGCGCACCTGCACGCGAATCTCCGGGATCGCGGTCGTCTCGATCAACGTGCCGTAGCGGATCGGTCCGAGCGTGAACAGACGCTCGGAGTCGCGGCCGGTGCGATCGCGTAACGCGCCGTTCTCGGCGACGTCCACGCCTACGCCGAGCGCGTGCGGCGCAAGCAATCCCGCATCCAAGAGGCTCCGCAGCAACGGGTTGTCCAGCTTGCGGACGTCGTGTTCGGGCCCGCTGCAATTGATGATGCGGTCCACCGTGAGTTCGGTCGCGCCCCCGTTGCCGCGCAGCTCGATCGTCACCGCGAAGCGGCCGGCGCCGGCAGCGATCGTCCGGGTGTAGCCGGCGAGCATCCGCAACTCACCCGCGGCCATCAAGCCGGCTAGGGCGCTCGCCGCTTCGGGTGCCATCCGATGACGGTGAACGTTCCAATACGGCAGCGCGTGGCGCACGAACCGGCGTTGATCCTCCACGCTCATCGCTTGCCAGAGGGCGTTCGTCCGCGGGCGGATGCTATCGATCGACGCGCGCCAATCGCCGGCCTCGCCGGACGCATCGCGCGCGAGTTTGCGCGCCGCATCCAATAAGTCGGTCATGCCGGCCGCATCGGGCTTCGCGGCGGGCGGTGCATCGAAGAAGCGGTGTTCGCTCGGGAGCAAGCCGCGCCGGGAAACCATATACAGTGGCCCGCGATGGCCGTTGTGGCGCAAGCCCAGCACGGCATCGACGGCCGTCAGCCCGGTGCCGAGCAACAGCACCGTTTCATCGCCGTCCCCCGGCTGCAACGCGCGCTCGTCCCAGGCCGAGGCGAAGAAACGGCCCTCGCCGAGAGCGGCGCCGATGCCGGGCCACGGCGCGGGAAACGCATTGCCGGAGGCCAGCACCAGCACGCCGGCGCGAATCGCGGTGCCGGTGGAACAGCCGATCGACAGACCCGCGCCGTCGACGTCGACCTGCGTGGCGGAGGCGCGCACGTGTTCCAAGCGCGGCCCGGCCAGCCTGCGCGCCCGCGCGACGACGTCCGCGAGGTAGTCGCCGTAGATCGCGCGCGCGACAAAAGATCGAGGCCCGTACGTTCCGGGATGGTGTTCGGCGAGCCAGTTGAGGAAATCGTCGGGTTCGGCAGCGAAGGCCGACATGCGCGCCGCCGGCACGTTGAGCAGGTGCGCCGGACAGGCCGTGGCATACGCCATCCCGCGGCCGAGCGCGTCGCGCGGCTCGATGACGACGACCCGCACCTCCGGCGAGCGGCACACGAGCTCGACCGCGAGCAGCGAACCGCTCGCGCCGCCGCCGGCGATCGCTACCGTAAGCGGCGCCGCCGCAAGATCGTCCGCAATACGTGCTCTCAAGGCTATCGCAGCGTTTCGCTTCCGAACGCCCGTGTCCCGCGTCGGCCGCGCAGGCTTCGCACTCGGTCGCCACTAACGTGCCAGCCCATGTCCGCACCGCTGCTCGCGCGACGTTCGCGTTCTTGATCGCGTCCCGTCCGGACGACCTCGCCATCGTCACCTGTTACTTCAATCCCTGCGGTTATCGTTCGCCGGCGCGCAATCTCCTGATCTTCCTGCGGCGCATGAACGAACGCGGGCTGCCGGTGTTCGTGGCCGAACTGCTCTTTCCGAACCAAGCCTCAATATTGCCCGAGTCCGACGGCAGCATTCGCACCACGCACTTCACTGGTGCCGACGTGATGTGGCACAAAGAGCGGTTGCTCAATTTGATGGTCGCGCGGCTGCCGGTGCGTTACACGAAGGTCGCCTGGCTCGACGCCGACGTGATCTTTCCGGATCCGCGCTGGTACGAGCGGACGTCCAGGCTGCTCGACGCCTACGATCTCGCGCAACTCTTCGACAAAGCGCACGCCCTGGACAACGCGGGCAAAGAGATCGGACGGGACGAAAGTTTGGCCTCCTACGTCGATCGCGGAGCGCCCGAGCCATTCGACTTCCGCAAGGTCAGGAAGCGAACGGGCCTCGCGTGGGGCGCGAAACGCTCGCTGCTCGCGAGTCACGGCCTGCTCGACGTTAACATCCTCGGAAGCGCCGATAAATTTATGGCCCTCGCCGCATACGGCGCTTCCGGCGAAGGGGCGGCCTGGGAGCTGCGGCGCCTCTCTGCCGGACTCGAACGCGCGTTTAATCGGTGGGGCCGGCCGTTTCACGCCGATGTCCGCGGGAGAGTCGGGTGTCTTCCGACGACGGTTCTGCAGCTGGGCCACGGCCGCTTGGATCGTCGCAACCACGTCCAGCGTTCGGCGTTGCTTCGGGAGAACGATTTCGATCCCGTAGCCGACATCGCCCGGGACGAGTTCGGCGTCTGGCGCTGGTCCTCCGACAAACCGGTGCTGCGCGACGGGATCGTGCGCTATTTCGAGAGCCGGCTCGAAGACGACTGAGGCGAGGAAAGGAGCGCGACGTGTCGCAAGCCGGCGATTTAGCGATCGTCTCGTGCCATTTCAACCCGTGTGGTTACCGCGCCCGCGAGCGAAATGTGGTACAGTTCCTCGGTCGCATGCGCGCGCGCGGCCTTCCGGTATTCATCGCGGAGCTCCTTTTCCCGGGTCAGCGTCCGCTGCTGCCAGAGTCCGGCGACGGAATCGTTGTAAGGCATTTCCACTCGAGCGACGTGATGTGGCACAAGGAGCGGCTGCTGAACCTGCTGATCGCGGAGCTGCCCGCGCGCTATACGAAGGTCGCGTGGATCGACGCGGACGTCGTTTTCCCCGACGACCGCTGGTACGCGCGCGCCTCCAAGCTGCTCGACTCTTACGATCTCGCGCAACTCTTCGACGACTCCCGGCAACTGGACAACGAAGCGCGTTTCGTCGGCAAGGTCTTCGGGATCGCGGGGTACGTCGCCCGCGGAGAGCCCAACCCGTTCAATTTCACGACGTCGCTCGCGACGACGGGCCTCGCCTGGGGCGCGAAACGTTCCCTCCTGGCGGCGCACGGGCTCTTGGACGTGATGATCCTCGGCGGGGCCGATACCTACATGGTGCTGGCCGCCTACGGCGCGTTAGACGTGACGACGAGCGGGCGCATGCAGGAACTGACTCCGGGTTTGGACCGCGTGAGACGAGGCTGGCTCGAGCGATTCGGGCGAGACGTTCGCGGGCGAGTCGGCTACCTTGCGACGACGGCCATCCAACTCGGCCACGGCGCGCCCGAACTGCGCCGCTACGGCGATCGCCTCGACATCCTCAAGCGGCACGACTTCGACCCCGCGCTGGACATCGCGCCGGGCAACGGCGGCCCGTGGCGCTGGTCGTCCGCGAAGCCGTCGCTGCATGCGGAAGTTGCCCAATATTTCCACGAGCGGCGGGAGGACGACTGGCGCGCGGCGAGGATCGTCTCATGACGGCTTCCAAGATCTTCGGCATCGGACTTTCGCGCACGGGCACCACGTCATTGCATCGCGCGCTCGAGATTCTCGGGTACCGGTCGGTCCACTATCCGCCGCTCGACCGCATCCACGAGCTGCTCGAAGACCACGACGCCGTCAGCGACACGCCCGTCGCCTGCACGTTTCGCGAACTGGACTGCCGGTACCCGAGCTCGCGGTTCATCTTGACGGTGCGCGATTTTCGTTCGTGGCTGATTTCGACGCGCCGCTTCTTCGCCGGCCCGCCGCCGCTCCAGGCGTGGCGGCGCGAAGTCCGCCTCAAAACGTACGGCCGCCTCGATTGGGACGAGCGAGCTTTTCTCCAGGCGTATCACCGCCATATCGAAACCGTGACTGATTATTTCGCGAAGCGGCCCGATGCACTCCTGATTTTGGACATCGTCGCGGGCGAGGGCTGGGAACCGCTCTGCGACTTTCTCGAAAAGCCGGTTCCGCCGGTTCCCTTTCCCCACGAATACGTGGCGGCGGTCGCAAAATAGGGCCGCGGGGCTCGCTCAGCGGCGATCCTTCGGAAGCTGCTCGCGAAGCGACGCGCGAACGCGATCGTACGCCGGCTCGAGGGCGAGATTCGTCCATTCGTACGGGTCGACGTTATGGTCGTACAGTTCTTCGCTGCCGTCCGCGTAGCGGGTGAACCGCCAATCGCGCGTCCGTAGCGAATGATTGCCCTCGCCCCAGGTCATGACGGCCGGTCCCAGCGCCAGCGGGCGATCGACCAGCAAGGGCGAGAGGTCCGTGCCGTCGATGCCGGGTTCGGGCTCGACGCCGCACTGCGCGAGCAAGGTGGGAAAGAGGTCGACGAGCCCGACCGGCGCGTGGATGCGCCGGTTCGCCGCCGTTTCGCCCGGCCGCACCACGATGAGCGGCACGCGCGTCGCTTCCTCCCATAACACGAACTTGCGCCAATGCAACTTCTCGCCCAAGTGGAATCCGTTGTCACCCCACAGGACGACGATCGTTCGTTCGGATAGCCCCGCGGCCTCGAGCGCCGCCACGACTTCACCGACCACGTGATCGCAGTAGCTAATTGCCGCCAGGTAGGCCCGGACCGCTTGCGGCCACTGGCCTCGGCTGGTGACCAGTTCGTGATCCGGCGGCGAGAGCGCCCAGCGCCGCGCGATCGGCGGCACGTCGTCGAGATCGTCGTCCTTGACAAGCGGCAGCGACACGTTCGCGGCGTCGTATAAATCGAAGAACCGCGCCGGAACGTGCCACGGTAAATGAGGCTTGTAGAAACCGGCCGCGCAGAAGAACGGTTCGGGCGGCGCGGCCTGTAGGAAGTCTGCGACCGCGCGCACGACTCGTGCGTCCGGCATGCGCTCGATCCGATCGTCCGGCAGCGCGCCCCAGTCGAAGAGATGATACGCCGGCGGAACGGCGTCGAAGTCGGAAAAATCGAACAGCCCGTTGAGCGGCCGGCCGTCGGGCAGCGGCTCGGGTCCGTTCGTTTCGAAACGGTCCCAGAGAAACGGCCGGTTTTCCATCTCGACCCACTCCGCCGCGGCGCGCCCGGTGCTGCCCGCCTGCGCGTAGTCGAATCGGCCGTGGAACACCTTGCCGGCGCCGAACGTGTGGTACCCCGCGCCCCGCAGCCGCTCGACGAGCGTCGGTGGCCGATCGGGCGCCTCCCAAAAACCTTCGTTCGCATACACGCCGGTCGTGGTGGGCAAACATCCGGTAAACGTGGCCATGCGGCTCGCATTGCAATACGGTGCGTTCGCGAACGCGTGCGTGAACAGGGTCCCGCGCCGGGCGAGCGCATCGATGTTCGGCGTCTTGACGTCCGGATGGCGTCCGAGCGCGCCTATCCACGAGTTGAGATCGTCGGCCACGATGAACAGCACGTTCGGCTTCACGGAGGCGCGCCCACGCTCATGCCCTCGGGCTCCTCGTAGGCCGGGTCGAGCCATTCGCTCAGATCGAGCGACGTGTGGCGAGCCGTCAACCTCAGATCGCTTGCATAAAGGCCATCGAGGTACTCGCGATCCTCGCGTTCGATCGGGCCCTGCGTGCGCGAGTCGAGCCACACGTGATAGTCGCGTCGCGGCTCCTCGGGCGGCGGCGCGATTCCGAGGAACGCGGCGATCTCGGCCAGCACGAGCGCCGGCTCGCGCCACAGCCGGTCGGTGCGCACGAACAGCAACTGGCCCGCCGGAAACAGGGACTTGAGCCGTTCGATTTGGGCCCCATAATAGCCGCGCTCTACGTAGGAGTAGATGCGATGAACGCCGCCCGGAGCGCCGCGAACCCGCGCTCGTCCGCGCTCGCGAATCGCCTGGTCGAACGAAAATTCCTCTAAGCCGCGCGTTCGTTCCTGACGCCAATGCGAATGCGCGCGAAACGCCGGGTGGCGCAGGCAAACGAGGATGCGGGCACGCGCGTTGTACGCGGCGACCCGTTCGAGCGCGCCGGGCCAATAGGTCAGGATCGGCGTCGCCTCGCCGGTCACCTCGCCCGCATCGCTTTCGAAATCGAAGTGCGCGTGGTACGCGCTGACGTCCGGCGCGTGCCAATCGAGCGTGTCGTCGTCGAAGAAGTGCGGTTCCTTCAGGCGCGACATGCGTACGCTCGGATGTGAACGCAATAGACGATACAATGCGTTCGTTCCGCCCTTCTGAACGCCCGCGATGAAGAAATCGACTAGTGGCGCATCGGACAAAGAAAAGACCATCCCGATCGGAGCGAAAGCGATCAACTCGGGTGCCTGCCCTAGCGTTCGGCGCGGCGGGCTCGTTTCTTGCAGAGCCGTCGCGCCGCAGGCTCCCGCGGCTTTGCGCTCGCGGTTAGCGAGGGAACGCGTCGCCTCGCGTGTAAACCAGATTTCCCTTGAGTGGGCGATGACCGTAATCGCCTTCTCAATTTGCGTTAATTCGCAGACTGAGGTGACGATGTTCAAAGCCCTTCCGGCCGCGGCGGCGCTGCTCTTAGCCGTATCGACGCCGAGCTACGCTAATACGTTTTCCCTCGGGCCCGCGAGCGTCGAGAGCTTCCCCGCGGCGCTGAGTCCGCATGCGACGACCATACCGAAGATCCAACTCGGCGTCATCCTGGTAACGAAAACCGTGCCCACGGCCGACGGCAAGGCGCTGGCCTATCTGCCGTGTTACAGCTGCGTGGTGCCGCCCGCGAGCGGTTACACCAAACCGGTCGCCAACACGTTCGGCACGGGCGAGCCGCTGGCCATCGTTTTCAGCACGATCACTTCGGCCTTCGTCGTGACGACCTTCACGAACATTTCGTACACCGGCAGCTGCAACTTTCACACGCTGATCGTCGCCGCCGGCAAGACGATCATAAACGCCAATCAGACGGTCACGGGTTTCGAGGCCGGCCACTACGGGTTCGTCAAGCAGCCCTACTCGCGCACTGAGATCCCGTTCGAGGGGCAAGTGACGATCAGCACCCAATTGACCTGCGGTACGTACAAGAGCAACACCGCGAGCACGATGGTCTTCGTCGAATAACGCGCAGGCTAGCGCGCGAGTTCGTAGCCTTGCCGCTAGCGCGCGAGTTCGTAGCCTTGCCGCTAGCGCGCGAGGTCGTAGCCTAGCCGGCGTTCCATGGCGCCGTCGCCGTCGCAATCCGGGCGGTTCGATGCGAAGTGCGTGCCTTCGCCCTGGGAAGCGCATTGGTACAGGGGCTGCGTGCCGGATTCGGGTTGCTCGTAGATCCAGCCCGCCTGCCGGAGACGTTCGTAACCTTGGCTTTCGCAGACGCCGGCGATCGTCAACAGATGACCGGGATGCGCACCGTCGCTACGCACGCAGTCTTCGAGCGCGACGGTGGGCCGGGCCGGGTCCGGGACGGTCATGACGAAACCCAGCTGCGCGTCGAGCCGGTAGGTATCGTAATTTCCGGGCACGGCCGCAGTCGTCGTCCAGCGATCGTGGAACGCCGCGGCATACCAGCGCGCCAGCAGGACGCCGACTTGTGGACTGACCGGCGACGATTCGATCGTAACGTCGACCGGCCGGAAGACGATATAGCGTTCCTTGAACGTCTCGTTGGGCTGCGTGTACGAGTAGACGAAGTACCATGAATTGCCGAGCTGATTGGTGCCGTCGGTCGCGTCGAGGAGGTCGGCGTAGGCGACCAGTTCGGTTGGGTTCGGGCGCTTCCAGTTCTCCGGATCGGTGTCGAGCAGTGGTTCCGCGAGCCCGGTAAATCGGATATGGTCCGGCGAAAAATACAGCCCCGGTCCGTGCCGGATCGACCCGATCAGGATCGTCAGGCCCGTCGTCTTCCAGCGCGCGGCGCCCTTATTGAGACTGCTGCCGAGGTTCGTGGCTTGCCCGCCGAGCCCGGGTTCGCTCCACGAACCCTCATTGTATTTCAGCCAGCGTCCCGGACCGGGATCGGCGATCGGGGCTCGCGCAACGATGACGGCGTGATCGCGCGTTCGCCCGCAGTACGCGTAATAGTATCCGTCGCGGCCGTCGATCTCCCCGCAGTCGCCTTCCCCCGTGATCTTGCCCGGCGCGGGCGGGTCCGTGCCGGTGATGATGAGCCCGCGATCCTCCCACGTCAGACCGTCGTCGTGCGATACGGCGAGCGACATCGACTTGTGCGTTTGGACGATCGCATAGTTGCAATCCGTCTCATTGTGCACGAGCCCGACTAACGTGTTGCCGGCGCGTTGCACGTCCTGCAGCCACTGGCCGCACGAATCGTACGAGCCCGGCGGCCCGTGCCCGAGGAGTCGTATCCTGGGGCCGCCCATCGCCCAAATCGAAGGACCGTCGATCGCGTACGAGATCCCGGTCGCGGTGAAGCCGCGGAAATGGTTTGGCGATAGCTGCACGACGCTGAACTTGGCGTCGCCGGCTTCCAGTTCGGGTCCGCGCACGACCCGCGGTAACCCGACGCGAATGCTCAGACACGGGAGGCAAACATCGTGCGGGGCATCGCTCGGCGCACGCGAAGCGGGCGGCGCCGGCGCGGTACCGTCCGCGAGCAAGAACAGCGCGCCGAGCGCCGGCAGCAAGAGGTTCCACAGGTTCCGACGCATCCCGCGCCGACGTTCGTCACGCGGCGCGCCCGTTACTTTCCGAACCGGCTACGGCCGAGCGAGGTCCGTGCTTGCCCGCGCGTCGCTCCAGCGCATTCAGTGCATCAAGTCGTAGCCCAGTAAGCGCTGCTCGCTGCCGTGGCCGTCGCAATTCGCGCGATTGGACGCGAAATGCGCGCGTTCGGTCGCGGCATAGCATTGGTACAGCGGCTGAGTACCCGGTTGGGCTGACTGGTATACGAAGCCCGCCAAACGCAGCGGTTGGTACCCTTGGCTTTCGCACAGGCCCTTGGCGGTCAACATGTGGTCCGGATGCGCTCCGAACTGCCGCACGCAGTCTTCGAGCGCGACCGTGGGCTTTGCCGGAGACGGAGCCGTCATCAGGAAACCGAGCGTCGTGTCGAGCCGGTACGTCACATAATTGCCCGGCACGGGCGCGGTCGTCGTCCACCGGTCTTGCAGCTGCGGATTCCACCAGCGCGCCAACAGCACGCCGACTTGCGGTGAGACGCTGTAGGGCGCAATCGAAACGGTGACCGGCTGGAAGACGACATAGCGCTGCGAGAACGTTTGATGCGGTTGCAAGTACGTGTAGACGAAGTACCAGGAGTCTCCGAGTTGATTGCTGCCGTCGCTCGCATCGACGAGGTCGTCGTACGCGATCAGTTCGTTCGGGCTGGGCCGGATCCAAGCGGAGGTATTCCCGTCGATCAGCGGTTCCGCCAGCGCCGTGAATCGAACGTGGTCCGGCGAAAAGAAGAGCGCCGGACCGTTCGCTAGCGACCCCACGAGGATCGTCAAACCGTTCGATTTCCACCGCGCAGCCCCCGTGTTGAGCGCCGAGCCGAGGTTCGTCGCTTTGCCGCCGAGACCCGGCTGACTCCACGTACCGTCGTAAAATTTCAACCAATGTCCGGGACCAGGGTTGCTGACCGGGGCGCGCGCGACGATGACCGAATCGTCGATCTGGCGCGAACAGTACGCGTAATAATACCCGTCGTGACCGTTGACGGCGCCGCAATCACCTTCGCCCGTGATCTTGCCCCGCTCGGGCGCGCCGCCACCGGTGATGACGAGGCCCTGGACCTGCCACGTCAGCCCATTGTCGCGCGAGAGCGCGACCGACATCGACTTGTGGGTTTGGCCGATCGCATAATCGCAATCCGTTTCGTCGTGCACCATACCGAACAACGTGTCGTCGGCGCGCTGGACGTCCTGCAGCCACTGGCCGCACGAATCGTACGAACCCGCCGGACCCGGCTGGAGCACCGGAATCAGCGGGCCGCCGAACGACCAGGGCGCACCGCCCGGGAGCGTATACGACGTCACGTTCGAGGTGAATCCGCGGAACGAGCCCGGCGACAACTGCACTTCGCTCCACTTGCTGTCGGCATAATTCGCCGCCGGCCCGAGGACGATGCGCGGCAGGCCGACTCGGATGCTCAGACAGCCGAGGCACACGGCGTGCTTGGGGACGACCGGGACGCGGCGATCCGGGGGCTCCGCAGTGCCGGTGAGCGGGAGCAGCGCGGTCAGCGCCAGGAAAATGGTCATTCGCATGTCGTTAACGGAACGAATCAGCGGGGTGCAAAGTCTCGATCCGAGCCGTTCCCGCTCAGCCATCCGTCCAAACGCTTCCCGCGTCTGCGAGCAAGGCAAGGTTCCGGTGGGCGATGAACGGTCGTGGCGCTCCCGGCGCTCCGGCTGACCGGTTCAGAAGGCCTGCCCCGGCTCGGAGGAAAGACGGGGTCTATGGGAGTCGAAATACAGGTGCCGTCGAAGATCGAACGAGCAGGAAGGGAGTTCCGGTGAGCTATCTTGGAGCCGTGAAGTTACGGACCGCCGCGGGCGCGGCCGCCGTGGCTTGCTCGATTTTCCTCGGCGCCGCCGCGTGCGCGGCGGCGACACCCGACGTGCCCGGGCGGGTCGTGCTCGCGCGGGCAGAAGGCGACGCGTTGCTCATCTGGGATTCGACCGCTGAGGTCGCGGCGATCGTCAGCGGCAAGCTCAGCGACGCCGACGCCAACGCGCGCCTCGAGCACGACGCGCTGCGCGTGCTGGCCGCCGAGCAGGCCAAAATCACGAGCGCGAAAACGATCACCGTGCGCGTCGTCTTCTCGAAAACCGGCGACGTCAGCCCGGTCTACGGCTCGCCGACCTTCGCGGGCGTCGAGCGCTACGCAACCGTGGAGATCCAAGGCGCCGACGCCTCGTCCGACCGCGACAAGTGGAAAGAGCTCCCCGACAACGCAACGCCGCCCGCCTGGGTGAAGTTCGACGTGCTCGGCGAGTTGCCGCCGCGCTGAATACCGAGGAGACCGCCATGTTCGCCACAATCGGGCGCATCCTGACCGTATGCGTCGCGCTGGCCGCGAGTCCGTTCGCCGCGAATGCGGCAGCCGTCCAGGGCGCCGCGCCGCCGCTCCTCGCTGAGGCGACGGCCGACGTAACCGTGCCGATTCCGGCGCCGCCGCCGCCGCCCGGCATCCAAGCGGAACTGTATCAAAACGGGCGATTTCGCTACGTCGCGCAACCCTCGCTATCGGTCTTTCTCAATCCCGACAGGTCGAAGCCGCACCCGGCGATCCTCTTGATCCCCGGCGGCGGTTATGGGGAATTGAATTGGCGCGGCCTCGTGCTCCATTCGGTCGCGGTCCTGCAGAGCCGCGGCTTCACGGTGCTCGGTCTGAAGTATCGGCTCGTCGCGCGGGGCATCCCGAATCGCCGCGCCGACGCAGTCGCCGACTTGCGCTCCGCGATGATTCTGATCCACCAGCACGCGAGCGAATGGAACATCGATCCCAAACGCATCGGCGTGCTCGGCCAGTCGTCGGGCGCGAACGCCGCGTTGAACTTCCTCTCCGAAGCCGGCTCGGATCCGGCAGCGGCCTCGTTCCTGCCCGCCTTCGGGGTCTTGCTCTCGCCCTGGCCCGCGGGCCAGGACCCCGGCGCATTTTCGTTTAGCGCGAAGACGCCGCTCTTCATCGCGTCGGCGATGGACGATCATACCGCTCCTGAATCGTTCGCGGCCGCGCTCGCGAGCGAGGCCGCCGCGACGAATCCGAACGATCTCTTTTACGTCAATCAAACCGGCGGGCACGGCGCGTTTACGGTCGGCGCGAAACCGCCGGGGCACGACTGGACGATCGAATTCATCCCGTGGTACCAAAAACTGTTCGGCCCGCTCGGCACGAGCGGTTGAGCGCGCGCGACACGCGCGACGGCCTGCGCGCGAGCGCTCGAAGGAATGGCGTACCGCCTACGTAATACGTGACACGGGACCGCGTCCCAGCGTGAGCCGGCGCAAGTTGCGTTTTCTCATGCTTCTTTTCCCTATGCGCTTTGCCGTGCGTCGATGCTTAAGCTATTGACCGCTGTCATGGCGATGGTCGTGACCGCCACGTGAGACCGCCACAGTAGGACCCTTTCATGCCTCAACGATCCCTGACGCGCCTCGTACTCGCTACATCGCTCGGTCTCGCACTCATCGGCCTGACGTTCGTCACGTCCGGCGCCTCGGAAGCACCCCCGCGAAGCATCGTTTCGACGATCGCCGGGAACGGAAAAGCCGGGCTCGCCGCGGGCGATGCGCTCGAGTCGAGTTTCGTGATGCCGGTCGGCGTTTCGGTCGCGCCCGACGACTCGATCTTGGTCGTTGACGCCGGGGCCAACGCGATCTACCGGCTCTCGAACGGCCGGATCGTTCGCGTCGCGGGCAAGACCGGACCGTACAACGATTCGCAGGGCGCGGCCGGCGGGTACGTCAACGGGCCCGTCGCGAGCGCGGAGTTCGACCGGCCGGAGGCGGCGCTGGAACGGAGCGACGGCGCGATCTTCGTGGCCGATAATGCCAACCATTGCATTCGGCTCGTGCAAGGCGGAAACGTCAGCACGTACGCCGGCTCGACGACGGCCGGCGCGGCCGACGGCGATCGCGGCAGCGCGACGTTCACGAGTCCGACCGGCCTCGCATTCGATGCCGGCGGAAATCTGCTCGTCTCCGATTTCGGCGTCGGGATTCGCCGCATCAACAAGAGCAGCGGCGAGGTCACGACGCTTCCGCTGGGCCGCAACGCCAACGACATCCTCGCGATCGCGGCACGCGTGATCGACGGTCACCAAGTGATCGCCTACACGCAGGTGCGCGCCATCCATCTCGCCGTCGACGGCAAAGATCAGACCGTGGCCTCCACGCGCGACCGCATGCCCGACCACGAAGACGTGCCCGTTTTCAACGGCTGGGGAATCGCGATCCTCAACGTCAACACCGTCGTCGTCACCGACGTGATGACCAGCGTGATCCGGCTGATCCGCTTTCCGGTGCTGCCCTTCACGGACGTGCCCGCGAGCGAGGCGCTCTCATCGACCTTGCACGAGGACACCGACTTCAACGGCGGCTTCCGCGACGGCCCGGGCACCGACGCGCTCTACCAAGGCCCGCGCGGCATCGCGCTCGACTCGCGCGGACGCCTCGTGATCGCCGATACCGGAAACCGGCGCATCCGCCGGCTGACGGGCTTCAGCGCGCGCGAAACGGCGCTGCCCGACTTCAGCAACTACGCCGCGCCCGCGGGAAACTTCGGGGTCGTGCTCATCGGCCAGTCCTACCTCTTCAACGGCGTGCTCTGGCCCGATTCGATCCCGGGAACCGTGGAAAGCGCGCTCGCCCGCGATGCGCCGGCGGCGGGCTTGACGCGGCCCGTTCACGTCGAAGGCGTCCGCGCCGACGGGATCGGGTTCGCCGCGATGTCGTCGCTTGCAAACGATTTCGTGGAGCCGTCGGCTAACGTCGACACGATCGTCTTCCTGCTGACGCCGGTCACGTATTCCGAAGTCTCCGAGCTCGTCACCGAGGCCAATCTGCTGGCCAAGAGCGACATCAAGTTCGCGGTCGCGGTCCTGCCGCTGGCTACCGCCGTTTCGGTCGTGGAAACCCCGTACAAAGGCTGCGGGTGCGTCCCGACGCTGGCGGACAGCGAAGCCGATCGCGCGGAAGTTGAGGAGCTGCAGTCCGCCTATCAGAGAGCCGGACTGACGACGATCGACCTGCTCGATCCGATGGTCCGCAGCGAAAGCGCACCGCAGCGCGTCGCGCTGTTCAATATGTACGACAACCACCTTTCGGTGGCGGGACAGAGCTTCGTGGGCTCGGTCTTCGCCGATGCGCTCTTGCGCGACCGGCCGTGGGACCATCACGCCAAGACCCTGCCCATCGAAGACCAGGAAGCCGAGCATTCGTGCCCGGTCGCGACGGCTGCTGCCGGCCCCCCGACCACGGGTCACCTCGATATCTTCAAGATCGCCGGCGCCCCGGGGCTGCTCAAGGACGGCGACCCGCTGCCGGTCCAGAGCCTCGTCGAACTGGCCGGCTGGGCGTCGGACTCGTCCCAGGTCAAGCCTTACCGCGCCCTCTGCGTGCTCGTCGACCGCGTCTCAGGATATCCGGCGCACGGAACCAAGATCGGAATCCGGTTGGACATCGCACGCAAGTTCGGCCATCGCGAACTCGCGTCGTCGGGCTTCCACGTCGAGGTGGAGCCGCACACGCTGCCGCTCGGAAAGCACACGGTGGGGATCGGCATCTTGCAGGCCGATGGGACGCTCCTGGAAGAACCCGGAGCCGTTGAAGTCGAAATAAAGTAGCCCGTCGAAAGACGTCGAGCCGGAAAGGTCGCGCAACATGATCGCTTTAGGAGCGTTGAAACTACCGATTGTCGCCGCCGCGACCCCGCGCTGACGCACGCCCGTGGATGACCGCGACGTGGTCGTGCCCGGAGCGGTCGACGTCCGCACGGTCCTGCGCCTCGATCCGATCTACCGGCTGGCCGGGTCCGCGTTGACCTCGCCCTACGTGCTCGGAGCCGTGCTGGTGGCCCTCGCGCTCGGGGCGATCGTGTTCGGGCCCTCCAGCGAGTCGCGCTTCATCTACACGGACTTCTAGTGGCGGAACGCATCCGAGGGCGCGTGGCGCCGCCGGCCGAGTCGGCCAAGCCGGTCGCGTGGTCGCGCGCGTTCGAGGGCGCGGCCTTCGCCCTGCGCACGGCCGCCACGGCGCTCGTGCTGCTGGTCGCGCTCGACACGGCCTTCCTCGCCTTCTTCCCGACGTTTCCGCGGTTGGCCGACAACTTTTCTCCCGCCTACCTGGCGCGCGAGGCGCGTCAACTGGCCGCGAGCCGGCCGGTCGTCGTGTTGGGCGACTCGGTGCTGTGGGGCTATCGGCTGCCGGTCGGGGACGCGGCGGTCACCCAGCTACGGGCGCGCGACCCGCGCTGGGTCAACCTCGCCTACGAGGGCGGGAGCACGGCCAACACGTACGCGATGTTGCGCATCCTCGACCACACCGGCGTCGTGCCGCGCGCCGTCGTTTTCAACGTGAATCTCAAGGAGTTCAACTCGGCCGATAGCGCCTACGACAAGCTCTACCCCGGCGTGGAACGGCTGGCGTGGCCGCTGCTCGACGCCGCCGACCGGGGCAAGCTCGAACGGGTGGAAGCGCAAACGGTCGACGCGCGGCTCAACGCCGGCGTCGAATCGATCTGGCAGCTGTACGCGATGCGCTCCGACCTGCGCGAAGCGCTTTTCGCCGACCAGGATGCGGCCCACGCGCTGCAAGATGCCTTCGAAGGCTGGAACGGAACGGCGGCGCGCAAAGCCGAGGCGCATCGCCCGACGCCGGACAAGTTCGAAGGCACCTACGACCTCTCGCCGCTCGACGACTCGAATACCGGCGTCTACTTCTTGCGAAGGACGGCCGGCTTCTTGCGCGCGGCGCACGTGCCCGCCTACGCGATCCTGACGCCGGCCAACCACAAATTGCTGCACGACTACATCGACGTGCCCGAGTACCGCGCGCAGCTGAGCTTCGTGACCAAACTGCTCGGCACGTACGGCGTGCGCGTGCTCGACTACGACCGCGCCTTCGCGCCCGCCGAATTTCTCGATAACGATCATCTGACGCCGGCCGGCAACGTCCACCTCGCGCGGCTGCTCGGGCGGGACGTCGCGCTTTGATCTTCAACACCTGGACCTTCGCGCTCTTCGGCGCGATCGTGCTGCCGCTCTATTGGCTCGCCGTGCCCACGCGTTGGAAACCGCACTATCTCGTCGTGGCCGGCACGATTTTCTACGCGTGTTCGGTGCCCGCGTACCTAGCGCTGATCTTCGCGCTGGCGCTCGTCACGTACGGCGCGCTGCGCGTGCTGGTCGCACCGGACCGCACGCCGCAGACCCGCACGCTGGTCTTCACGCTCGCGGTCGTGGCGATCGTGGCCGTGCTCGGGTTCTTCAAGTATTCCAAGCTGCTGGCGGCGACCGTCGACGCGATCGCACGGCACAACATCCTGCCCGCGCCGCAAGTCGTCGTGCCGCTCGCGATCTCGTTCTTCACCTTCGAGTTCGTGCACGTGCTCGTCGACGCGTATCAGCGCAAGCTCAAGTCGGTCGATCCGCTGGAGTTCGCGGTCTTCGCGATGTTCTTCCCGACGCTCGTGGCCGGGCCGATCAAACGTTACGAATCCTTCGCGCCGCAAGTCCGCGCGATCGGGCCGCTCTCACGCGACGACTTGGCGCTCAACGCCTATCGCATCGGACTCGGACTCTTCAAGAAGATCGTGCTGGCCGATTCGTTCAGCGTCTTCACGCAGGCGATCCTCACGCCGGGCGCGCCGTACGGCCGGGCCGACTACTGGATCGCGGCGCTGGCCTACGCGGGCAAGATC
>Ga0116229_10005219_pt1 | contig 21237 bp, 17 predicted proteins | sample S1TSphgellanicum_3_FD_87313 | JGI IMG/M metagenome (GOLD analysis project Ga0116229, IMG submission 87313) | Host-associated microbial communities from peat moss isolated from Minnesota, USA - S1T2_Fc - Sphagnum magellanicum MG | ecosystem: Host-associated > Plants > Peat moss > Unclassified...
ATATTAAACCTCTATAACTGATCTCAACTTTCAACACAAGCCAAAATATCATCTTTCAAAAGTCCTCATATCAAAATAGATCTATTATTACATAGGGGCCAAAATCCCTTAAGCTACTATACTCTATAATGAATTTAAACACAATATTCTTGCCTTGGTAGGCAAGGCCAACAAAATATCCCTTTGAAACAATAATCTCCCAAAATCAAAATGGAGATTGTTAAAAACTCCAAAAAAAGACCATTGTGAATATTATTTGTTCATCACAAAAATCTATGCACAAAAATGGTACTAATAGGAAGAACATTAAGAATTGAATCGCACCTTCACATCTAAGAAGTGGAGTTCTACTTAAACATTACAACTTCTTTATCAAGTGGTTGCTCAAATAGACTAGTGAAGATGTGAACACCTTCTTGTGCTTGTGATCGAATTTTACACACATAATCAGTCGCATTTTGGAAATCCTACATGCCATTCTCGCATCAATTGATACATATAAAATCACATAGCCTTTGCCAATTCCAAGACACTCACATTTCAACACTGAATTAGTGGGTTGCAGCACGGTTTACATGGGCTGAGCCTGTTTGTGCAGAAGATGGCAAGCTGAAAATGGTCAAAGTTCAAGATTTGCTCTGTAACTGCTTGAGTGGGAGAGAGAAATTATTAGTGCCAAAACTTGACTATTTGGGGAAACATTCCGGGTTGAGGAAGTGCACAACGGCTAGACATGGAGTTGTTGTTGGGGGGAAATATGTCACTTGTCCTACTAGCCAACACATGAAAAATGAGAAGCTGCATGTATGGATTTACACAATGGCTACTCAAGTTGCAAAATCAAGGCAAGGCAGAAATTAAGAAGAAATAGGTGCAGTTTGTTGCAATCTGGTATCTACTCCAACAAGGCCACACCATGACAAATTTTGAAGACTTTTTTCCAGTTTCTCAAGGTTGAGAACTGCCTTTCAGAAACAATGGTCGGATTCTACAGGTTGGACCCTAGCCTCAGGCAATGCACAACATTGCTTTACCAGCCATCAGAGTGACCATGTGGAAAGCACCACCATTCATGTCCACACGTTGTGACAAAGTTACCACCATTGACAACCAAAGTTGGTTGTTGGTGCACATATATGTGACAGAGGACTTGCTGGTTTGATACCAATTCAATGCAAACAAGCTAAATGAGCTTCAAATGGCCACATTCCATAATGTGCACTTCATCAATTTTCAACACCCCTTGGTCGTCAATGGAGGTGACTTACTTGTCACTCTTGAAGTCCAGCAGTCACTCAGTATTTGCTTGTCTTGTATTTGTTTACTAATGTTGGTTTGGGTGCACACAGGTCTTGAGTTGCAGTTGGGCAGGATCCCTTTGGGATTGGGGTTCAATATCCCCCTCAAGTTGATTGGTGCAAGCATATGCAGAGATGTACACAGACAGATGCAGATTTATGAGTCTTGAGGTGTGTAGATGCAGACCTGGGAGCCCTTCCGTTACTGCATCTTTTTCCACAGTGTTTTGAATGCGGGATTTTTTTCGCTAGGAGATAGATTATGCCATACTTTGCTCTAGCTTGATGCATGTGAAAGTGCATGAGCCCGTGCTATGATTTGGATGCACCTTTTAACAAGGTTGTTGCTTATCCAAGTATGTGAATTGGGTACAGAGCCTTGAGGATAAGAAAGTGCAAGTTGTCCTGAAGTTGGTCTTGCTGCAGCTTTGGCAAGCCCTTTAAGTCCTTTCCCATGGATAGACTTCAAGGAAGAATATTGTTGTACATAAAGCTTATTGTAACTGTGTGCCTATTACAATGCAGAGGTGTGACATGGGTTTAGTTTGTATAATTGTAGCCTGTAACTGGGCAAATGAGTCATGCCAAGTCCTCATGCTCAAAGTCGTTTTTGCTTTTGTTTTGTGCTTGGCCTAATGAGTCAATTGCAGTGTCTCGGGAAAATTCCCAATCTCTTTGGCTTTGGAAGTCAGAAGTCTATTGGCAAACCTCACCGGAGGTTCCACTCACAACACCTCTTTTCTACAATTCAGGCATGGCATCCTGTTGAATTGTAGAAGAAACTTTGGTCAAGTCTGTATTGGTTGTTTTTCAGTTTTTTATCAAGCTCAATTTGTCAGAATGAAGAAGCTGATGCCCTCACTTTATGGCCACTCCATGGTATTGTTCCTGCATTGGTAGGCACAAGTGGACACAAAAAAAACCAAGCATCTACACTTGATAGGTTCGATGGATTTGCTCCCTCTATGCTTTGACTGTGTGGAAGAATGTAGGGTATTTGGGGAATTTCATGAGCTTGGTAGCATGTTAGTGTGAGTGGAAAGTGATTGAAACCTTTGAATGCTTGATTAGCAAAATGTTCATGCACTTTTGAGTTGCTGCAAGTGCTTGAACCTCTAAATGTTGTATGAGCAAATGCTGATGCAATTCTGAGAATATATTTGTTTGGTTTTGTGGGTGCTGCAGGTGTTTGAACTTCAAAATGCTTCATGCAATTTTGAGATTTATATTAGGTTTATTTTTGCAGGTACTGCGGTCATCTCATCCAGGGCTTCCTCTTGTAGTATTCCACAGCACATGATCAAATCTACTATTCTTAGGGTAGTGAAATTTTTGCATATTTAGAGCTCTGAACCTTGTGTTGTTTTGGGGTGCAGCAGTGGTGGGTTTTGCATTAAGAGTGGGCAAAGAAGGTTTAGAAGCTGGCACCAAGCTTGTACATGTACACTCACTCCCTCAATTTTTGTGTATGCCTCAGATTTCTGAGCTTGTCTTGTAATGTTGGAATGGTGAAGGTGTTTGGTGATGCTACATGACCATGTGCACTTTGTTTCAGTGTTTGTGAGATCCAAGAAAACAACAAGCATATATGTAAGTTGAAGTTGAAGCAAATGATGTGTTTTCAGGGGCAAGGGATGCACATGTTAGGAACTAGTACCAAGGCCTATGGCACAAGTTGGTGTGGGATTAGTCAGGGTTTTCAACATCACAAACTTTCTTCTGTATCTCTTCAATACTGTCTTTCTTCATCTTGGTATGCTTTCTTTCCCTACCCAGAGTTGAGTCTCTGACTGTATTCTAGAGTCAACAAACCACATTTCCACCTCTACACAAAATTGCAATTTTCATGTCGTTATTTTGCTCCACAGCACTCATGTTTATAATGACCTCAGTTATTTCGATTGTTGCATTTTTTGTATTTCCTTCTTTGGAATTCTCCACGGCTGGTTGCAGAAGTGTTGACCTCGCTTCGCCTTTTCTTAATCATGAGAATGGAGATTTCTCGATTCTTCTGAGAGATATTTACTTTGATTGTTGCATTTTTTGTCCATCATCAAGAGGACTTTGTCTCTATGGAGAATCTAAATTTTGTAAGTACTTAGTGAGGCTCTTGAGCCTACTTTTCTTTCTGATACTGTTTTTGTTCATGTGTATGATCACTGTATAGCTGGCTTAAAACTGGTCTGCAATTCTTGGTAAAGTCATGAACAAACAAGATGTCTAAAGCATTGCACAAGTGTCCATGCTGGTGTTGTAAGTGTGGGCAACTGTTTTCAGTTTCTTGCTATGGATGGTTGGAACATTAGTAGCCTTTGTACTCTCTGGAGAGTGCTCTGAGTATTTAGAAGTTTTTTTGCTTTTGTTTTTACAACTCTATTTATGTTGTTTTGACATTTAAGGAGGCAGATTGAATTGAGTATGCAGTGAGCAAAAGGTTTGTTTATATTTCTAGACAACAGATTTTCTCACCTTGGCCAAAATTGAGGGCATTATTCCACAGATAAAATTCCTTTATTTGTAGCTCTTTCCTCACAAACTTGAGGCAAATTCCTATTTGATGGGCACCTTTTGCATTTTACTCTTGTGCTAGGTTGGAGCAGACATTGTGAATCATGCATTAAGCTACCCCATGAAGTTGATAGCCAAGAATGCAGGTGTGAGTGGGAGTGTGCTGTTGAAAAGGTGGGCAATTGCACTTCCACAATCTTTTATTGATGTCGTTGTGTCATGCACCTTTTAAGGTAATTGAGAAGTGTGTGAGCATTATTATATTTGGAGCTATCCTTGTCATTGTGCAAACAAGTCTAATAACACTAATTGTAATGAAATGGGGTTTCAAGATTTTATGGCCAGGAAGTCTCATTGTATGAGTTTGCAGATGCAATCACCTGCTGTAGTTTTAATGAAGTCCTGGGTCTTGTGTTCAAGGAGAATGAATTGCAACTCAGAGGCTCTGCTTGTTGTGACTATCTTTGTTGGTTCTTCACCTTGCTGAAACATGTTGATTCCACTGGTGTATTTCAAGTGCTTTTCAGATGATAATACCAACTTTGGGTACAATGCTGCAACCTTCAACAGGAATGTATGAGTATTTGATGGCTGTTGGCAAAATTGACCCAACCGAGGTTTGTATTGTCAATTAGCCCTTTGTAATTGTCATTGCTAAAGACTTCCAAAGCTTTTAACAAATGAAAGAGAATCTCATTAGTTTTTCATGATTGTTCACATTTTGTGGTGAGACGGATTGCTTGTATTTGTTTCTTACATGTATTTTTCCTGTAGGTGTTGAGGTGTTAGCTCAGTTGCCAAGACCTTCCTTGCATCTGCTGTGTTGGCAGTGGATATTCAGGAAAGGAGGCTGCTTCTGTAGGGTCCCCAATGAGTAACCCAGGTGCCTTTGCAGCCAAATTTGTTGCAATAACATAGCTGACCAAGTTTGTCAATCTTGTGCTTTTTGCATGCCACTAGACTCCCAAAGCCCAAAACCCTACCAGATTTGTATCTGTGAAGAGCAATTTCCTGAACAATTGTATGGAGTGGAATTCATCTTCAAGCTGGATTCAATAGCCCCCAAAACTATCACTCAAGACATTTGTTGCCACAGTTCTACAAGATGTTGGATTCAGCCTTGGCAGGTTTGACACTAATTATATTACTTTCAAAAATGTTGAAATTTTCCACCAAAAAAATCAATTAACAAACAGTTGTGAAGAAATATATTGAGTCTTTAAGAACATTCCATTTGTTGAAATGAAAATGTTAAAACTTATTAATGACTTGATGGACATGTACCAAACCTGCTGAGGTACTACTATGGTAGCCATGTTAGCTTGAGCTGGGAGAAAAACATAGTCACATTAACACAAAACATTGGGTTAGTTTTTGCCACTCTGTTACAACCTATGCAATTTTACATAGTCACTTATCGAGCCAAATACTCATTGCATCGTCAATTGAACTCACCACCCCAAACCTGCAAAAAAGAAGCCATCTTCAACCTATTCACAAGTTTTCAACTGAGGGCTTTTTAGAACCCCACTTTGAAAGTCTTTGGAATAACACACAGGAAACCCTAGAATTCAGGAATTTGAAGTACCCAGTTCAAAATTGCAGTCAAGGTTCCATCAAAATTTGAAACATTAGCCAGAACCAGAAGTGCCAAAATTTCCCCTTCAAATTTCAAAACCAGCCAACACTGGACTGAAGGTTCTCTTCAAAAACAAGAACCAAGCGGCACGAATTTCTACTAGAATAAATTGGACTGATAGTTCCCTTCAAAATTTAAAAATAACCCAAAACTAGACTGAACGTTCTGTTCAGAACCAAGAACCAGACAACACTGGTCTCTAGTTTCTACAGGCATTCTGCACAAGCGAATGAAAAAAATTGACCTATAGAAAGACTCAGCAATGTAGAGCAAGCATCAAGCCAGCTGAAAATGAACCATTGAAAGACTGAGCACCATAGACAAAGCATCAAGCAAGTTGAAACGAAGTAAGTAGTCATGCATGCAACCATTGGCTCACTGTAAATATTCTTCTGCAATTCCAACTTCCAAAAAAACAGCAGGGAGAGTGGGACTCAGCTGTGACTTTGATCTGCAGTCACACATTTCCTTACAGAGCTTTTCCCAGCATGACTGGCAAAAAGAATTGTTAGCTAAGAGTGGTCATGCATCTCACCACTCTGAGTTTTCACACCTGCCTGATTTCAAACCAGCCCATTTCACAGGGAAAAAGTTGGGTGATTGAATGATCAGGGGTTGGTACCATGTGTAGTCTTTATGGCTGCAACTACGGGCAAGATAAAGACAATTTTGAATCTGGCCATGACTAGAACCGCTTTATGGGTTTGTAAGGATATGCTAAATGGGTTAGAGCCTAATTCACCCAACAGCAATTCTAAAGCATGTTAGACAGGATGGGTTTCACTGCCCTGCATACAAAGGGAAAGCAGACAAAGTCAACAACAGGAGAATATCAAGAACAGCTTGATTATGGTGGCATGTGTATCTTGGGCACCACCAAAGGCCAAATTAACTGCAACAAACAAGTGCTATGTTCAGAGGTCCAGAAAAACTGTTTTCTTTTACGAGTGACCAGGGTGTAATTTTCATTCCAGAAGACGCTAACCATTTCCGATTGATCCAATTAAATCATCAAAAAATTGATGAGGAGACAGGAGACTCTAAATTGAACTAAAAGAGTCAGCAGATAAATACCCATTAAGAAAGTGTGCATTTTGTAAATCAAATGTCTACAGACAGGTGAAAGAAATGCTCCTCAAAACAGCCCTCAAACAGGAGCCACAGAGATTCCATTTCTTGCATGATGATTGCAGCCGCCTGCCTGCAGTCAATAAGAGACATGGACAGCCAGCCACTGTACTTGGTCAGTGCCATTCCTCAATACATGTGCCTGCATGTATTCTTCATGTAAAGGACAAGATGATTGGAGAGAGATCCACACTAAACCACAAGACAAACTGAAGTAGTTGGTATATTCAAGCAATGTTTTAGCACATACCTTTTGTGTTACAAAGGTCTAAGCAAAACATTCTCTGGCAGCTGTGTAGGGACTGTCACAGCTGACATATGCCTCTCTGGGAATGGTCTCAGGAAGTTGGTAACCGTGTTGGATTCAACTCTACTATCATGTTTAGATCTCAAACTTGAATTGGGAAATCCTGCCAGCATCCCGGGGTGGAATCTCTCCAACCGGGTTACAATACTCAGCTTGTCAAGGTCATTGCATTCCCTTAAGAGTTTCCATGCTGATGGTGCATTCTCCATCCTGACCCATTTGGTGCCCAACACAAATAACTTCACTCAAGTCAATACTGTGCAGAAGAGGACAAAGAAGACCATACACACACACACACACACACACACATACACACCCCAATTTTCCGCAACTAAAAGCCTGGAACTAAGAGACAAATTACATTCCACACAGAGGACAATCTGATCTGACCTGACATAACAGATGTCAGAATCTAAGCTAAATTCCAATGTAAAAACTGAATGTTAGCAACATGACACAGGTTGCAAAGCACCTTGTAAGTTCATTATTCAACTGGGTCATTCGCTGCTTCAGATGTATTTGCAGTTGGTCTGGAATAGCTGGATTGATGTTCTTCACCAAAGCCATTTGCTGCTGAGATTTTTCTCTGTACAAAAAGTTTCATTAGTGGAACCATCAGTTTGCACCAAAGGTCTTAGTGGGCAGATTACAATATGGGAACACCAACTGGTTATGCAAGCTAGAACCGATGTTTCTAGCGGACAACTACAAGCTTGCAATGAAACAGTGTTATGACACTCTGCAGCACTTTGTTCACAACCTTCCTTGGACTCTGAAAGAGGGATGTTTAGAATGACCAATATACTCCATAATGGAGAGCCGAGACAAAGTTCCATGCATAAGAAATTAGTGTGGATATTGACTGAGGAACATACGAGCTGCAATTTCCATTGCTGTCTGGTGCACCCTGTTCACGGATTGTGACAGCATTCCGTTCCTTGCTGACACCAGTGGCTAACAAACAAGCTTCAGTGACTGCAAATTTGGCAAGGAGAAAAACCGTATTGTCCTTATCTTCAGCAGTACTTCCCTTGAACACTCGACAGGGTAAAGCCGGAATAAGTTGTTGCATGAGCTGAGTGGTGAGTTTCAGCCGTCTTCTTGCTCGTTTCATGCACAATGCATTGACATCCGAGGGTTCTGGCCCCACTTCATTAGACACATCCTGCAGACACATTTGAAACAAAAGATTTATAACTTGTGTCAATATTACAAAGACCCATGCTATCATTTCACACTCAGTAGTTACTGCAGTCATTGTCATCACAACAAAGACCAGCAACCATAAGAGGGTAATGATATGGGTATGCACCTGTTCTGGTAGACAGCTGGTTGCTGCAGCCCACTCCATCTCAGAACGGCTGACAAAGATAATACAAGAAGAGTCAGATGAAAACACCCACAATAAAATTAACACCCAAGAAAGAACCATAGTCATGGGAGACAATGTGCAACTGGGGGATCAAACTCTAGCTTCATAATCACAACTGAGAAGCACGGTGATGAAGGAGAGGGACTATTGTGACACAGCTCTTTTCCAACTCTTGAACTGCGCACAGGGGACTTTCAGTGACAAACCTTATTGTTGGAAGATGGGTGGCTGCCTGGGTGATTGCTATACGCCAAGGAACAAAAGGTGGAGGCTCTGGTTTCAGCTTCTTTGGTGGTGGTGGTGTGATTGAAGCTGCCTCTGCAACTTGAATTGCCCCAGGCTGCTGTGCTGGCCATTTGTATCCACTTTGCCCTCCAGCGGCAGTGGGTTTCCCTGGAGTCACCCATGTGGATGTGGAAGCCCTGTCATACCCAACTCCTGAAAAATTTTGGGCTGAGCTTCTAGTGTCCAATGATGGAAGAGTCCCACCAGCTCTTGCAAATTGCTGAGCAAACTGACTTGCAAACTGGATCCTTGCTGCTGGGTTGAGACTCTTGTAGATGAGTGCTGCCTGCCTTGAGATATCATGAGGAAGTCTGGCACCAGGGAACATCATGCTTCCAGAGTCTCCTCTCTCCTGCAGTTGAGATTGCTCCCCATGTGGAACATTGGAGAGCAAAGGACCTGCACGCAAGCTTTGTGTGGCTGCTTGTTGTTGCCCATAGGCTTGAGACTCTTCCCTGTACTCATGCGGAAGTGGTCTGCCTTGAGGCAATGCCTCCAGATTTCTTGCAAGCTGAAGTTCCAGCTCTCTTGACAATGATTCTGCACGAGATGGTGTGGGTCGCTGAAGGAGATTACCCATCGTACCTGAAGGAGAGCAAGCTCGGATCTCAATATGGTTTTATGGTCTACAAAAGTTGCGGGACAATGGTAATCTAGAAACTGCAAAATCTCCTCAGTATAAAAGAACATAAAGTTGCTGTAGCTAACTAAACCTGACAGACTGTGAAAAACGATGTCAAATTCCTGACCTCGACGCAAATGTGCCAGTGAAATGCCTGAGGCATTTACAGCACCATTCTCCATAGCTGTTTCCTGATGCTTCAAAGCTTCTGTCTGTAATGTTGTCCTTCTATCCTCCTGCTCCCGATTGCTAAGAAGCTCCAATGTGTTCCTGCACAAAACAAAGAAACATACTTTCAATATGAGCAGTACACAGCCAACATCCAAGAGCAGGAATTGCTGTCTTTTAACAGAGAATGGTTCCTTTTCATCATCATTGCCATATCACAGCATTGTTCAGCCTGCACTTCATATGCAAAAGTACAAATGCTTGCACTAAACTTACCCAGACAGCATCCCAGGATCTGATGAAGTTCTGACATCCTTGACATTTGGATAAAGACCACTGGGGAAGGTAACAGGACCATGTGCAAATGCAAGTCCTGCCCTTTGTGCCAACATATTCTCAGGATACCTGTTTTGCATAGCCATCCTATCCAATGCAGCCTGCTGTCGATATGTTGCTGCAGCAGCCCCCATCTGGAATGACTTCAAGCCCAACATTCCAGACTCTCCAGCTGAAGACTCTTCCTGTAGGCTAGCAGGCCCCTTGGCTTTCATCAAGGCAGAAAAACTGTTCTCTGTTTGGTGATTACTGAGCTGCAACTGCACTCTACCATCTTGTTGTTGTTGTTGCTGCTGCTGCTGCTGCCTCAAGTCCACATTCTCCAATTGAGCAGCCAGAGTCAGATTGTCTACACCCTGTCTGGAGATTTGAGGGGACCACCCATTTGAGCCACCGCCACCTTGCTGCTGCAGATTGGCTTGACCTGATGATGGGTTTGCATATTGCAGGAAATATTGGTTCTCTGAAGTAGATCCAACTGAGTTGTTGTGGGCGACAGTTTGTCTTCCATCCCCAGAAGCATTTGACTGTGGGTATGCTGCTCCAAGGTGATAGCCATGATCCTGCGGTGGTAAGATTGATCCCCCCTGTGCACTTCCAGAAGTTGAGTCCCTGTCTGCCATCAATTGGGATGGATGCCCAATGCCTTGCAGAAAGTTAGGTCCGTGATTGCTTGGCTGCTGTCTTCCATCAACATCCTGATAGACATGACCAGACTCGGAGCTTCCTGGCATCAAAACCTGCTGCTGCTGTCGATTCTGATAATGCTGCTGTTGCTGCTGCTGTCTAGTGGTACCTTTGAACAGTTGCTCTGCTTGTGAAGAATTTTGAGGCCCACTCCAGCTGCTCTGAGACATGCCTGCATTATGGTTAGGCAGTTGAGATTGAGATTGAGATCCACCTCCATGGGAGGAGCTCTGTGGCTGAAGCCTCTGTCCCCACAGAGTGTTCTGCTGTTGTTGCTGTTTCTCAATCTCTGCTAACTGAGAGGTATTCTCAGTATCTGGAACATCTTGCCACAAACTCTTCCAATTCCTCTGTGGTCGATTTTGTACATCTGTGAATACTTGAAATGAGGAGTTTGAGGGTGCTGCCGCCTGCGGGGGACTCGGTTGCAACCGGCTCTGATCACGCCAACTGCTTTCCTGCTGCTGTGAACTCTGCATCTCCTCTTGTCTTTCATTTTCTGTCATACTTGATATTGTTGTCCCAGGCTGAATTGAGCTCTGTTGCAGATTGTTACCATTCAACTGGTTGCCATCAATGGCTTGCCCACCCACTGTTTCCTGACTGCCATGACTCGTTTGCATGCCAGGGCTCATAGAATCAAGTTCAGTAGCCAACTCACTTTGCTGCAGGTTGTGGTTACCCCACAGACTCTGCTGCGCTTTAAGTCTCCCAGAGGTCAATGCAACCTCTGCATCTGCACGAGCTTGTGTCTCAGATAAACCTGTCCACTGATTTTTGAGCATATCATCTGAGGTTCCTGCCATCAAGCTCATAGGAACCTCATCTGAGTTCCCTGCTGTCAAGCCCATAGGAAGCTCAACTTGTGAGGCATCTGGCTCCAGATCATACGAATTCCACATGCTTTTCTGTTTGGCATCATTAGTGCTTGTTGATGAAAAGCTGCCCCCTGCATGGGTGGTGCTTCCTTGCTGGTAATAGTTACTGGGGCTAGCTCCCATAGTTTGATTTCGTGCCTGCAGAACATTGAATGATGACTGTTGCAGAGCAGTCATGGCCCGAGCTTGTTCCTGGTGCTGTGCAGAATCACTGTTCCTTGCCATTAGATTCTGCTGCATCGGATGGTCTAGTGGGGTCAGACTTTGGGCAAAGAGCTTCACTTGGACTGGGCCACCTTGCTGCTGCTGCTGGGCAGCATTAGTTCTGACACTCTGCTGCTGCTGCTGTTGATGATGATGATGTCTGCTCTGCATTTCCTCCATTGACTGCTGATTTGCTGACAATAAAATGTTTGAGTGAAGGTTGCTTGAAAACCCTTGTGGGTTTTTGACAGGCGGAGGAGGTGGCGGCAGCAGTGGTGGTGGTGGTGGTGGTGGCTGCTGTTGCACAGTTTGTCCAAACAGCATTTTTGCTGGAGGTGCTTGAAACTTTCCTGCCTGACTGTTGCTCTGGTCAGCCATGTTGAAGACTTCTGACCGACCATCAGTGCCAAAGAGGCCAGATGGACCCATTCCAAGGCTACGAGGTATCGGTCTGTTCACATGTGGACTTGGGGCTGCAGGAAGCTTCCCCATCCCACCATAGAATCCATGCATAGCACTGCCCTGTACACTAGCATATGGGTTACGTACTTGTCCCACTGCATCTCGCTTAACACTGTTCACAGGTGTGTAGAGAGGCTGATCATGCCCAGAAGCTTTCATAGCTAATTGCTGCCAACTAAAACTATTGTCTTGCCCCAACAGATACCCAATTGCAAGGCCTTGCCCAGTAGAAGCATCATTCCCTGGATACATCATGACCCGGGCGTTGCTATTGTTAAGTGGATGGAAATTGGTCTGCATGAGAGGAGCATGGTGGTGCTCCAATCCCATCTGAGAATGAGCTTGCTCTGGTGGCATCACCTGTGGGATCTCATGGTGGAGGGAGCTGTCACTCAAAAATGCTTGAAACTGATTCCCGCTTGGCTGGCTTGGATTTTGGTTCCCAGAAAAGAGTTGCTGCTGCTGCTGCTGCAGATGTTGATGCACCTGTCACCATTGCCAGACAAATGCTAAATGAGCAAACACATCTGCTTCTGCTGGATACAGTCTATTGGACCTAAATAGGCACCAAGGCTTAGCAACCCTGGTCTGAGAACTCAACACCTGTGTTCAACAATCAACAACTGCAACAAAATTCTGAACCTGAGCTTGTTGCTGATGCTGACGCATATCTTCGTAGGAGGAGCTTGCGTAGGGGTTGTTGAGCTGATTTTGCTGCCGTGGAGGTGGCTGACGCCACACCTGAGCCTCTTCCTCCTCTATCTGCTCTCCAAGCTGGCCCTGCTCTTGTCCCTTGATCACATAGTCACCCCCAAAAAAGTCATAGTCACTGACCTTGAGAGGTGATACTTCAAGCATGTTCTGGCCCTTGTACTTGTTCATGCTCTGATTTTGCTGCTGATTCTGACCTGACTCTTGATTCAAATTCCCAAAATGAAGCCGCCCAGGTAAGGTCATGTTGTTGGGCACAGGACCTCCCGCCTGCTGCTGTTGCTGCTGCTGCTGCTGATAACCAGATCCATTCAAGAGACCCTCAAAGTCATACGGAGGATTATGTGGCAAACTTTTGACAGTTTTGGGGGCATGAATTGTTGGAACTCTTGCTGAGTTCAAACCTGCATCAGATGTCTGACCCATCTTGGGAGCCTGATTTGTGTTGGTTGGAAGAAATGAATACATGGAGGGACCTGGATCACTATTCGCAGGTTGTGAGTTGGACGACAGAGCTCCAGGGTAGTCAGCTGCCTGTGGGCTTGTCTGGGAGCTCCCAATCTTCAGCTGCATCAGCCTTCTTTGATCTTCAGTTGCGGCCCGGTTGTTCACCTGCAATTGATCCTGCTGCTGATTGTTATTTGCCATCCAAGGGGTGGTGTCTGGCATCCACCAACCGCTGCCTGATGCATGAGATGGCTCAGATGCCTGGCCTGATTCGTAGTAATCTGGATTCTCATCTGGTCCCTCATTATTGAAAAGAGACAACTGTGACTGCTGCTCTTGCTGTTGCAGAGCTTTTACTGGCATCTTTGCAAAGAAATCCACACTTGAGACTGGCTTTTGTACTGCATAAGGCATCTGATATTGTGATTGTTGCAAGTTGGCCACTGCAACTCCATTCTGTGAAGACGCCACAGATGTCCATGGATGTAATAAAACAGGTTGAGCACAGATCAAACATTATATTGCTGTCAACAAACTCAAAGACACATTCTGAAATGCACATGAATAACAGTTTTTGTAAATCATGAGTTTTCAGATGATTAGAGTATATATTTAAACATAACACTCCAAAAGGATTAAACAGTGAAGACTTTTTACCCCTCCAATTTCTGTGTTTGGATGCATTGGCTGCTCCTTGTACCGCGAGATGTCAGGATTGTCCCTGCATTATGCAATCCAGAATCATATATCACGATCAGATCTTCTTTGAAAACCAATAATACCTAAAAACTGCAAATCACCAAGACCCATTGGCAATAATTGGTTGCATGCAAATGGGATGTTCAGCCTTTCTTCCATAAGTGGAATGAAATGCCAACTGGTTCACAAGTGCATAGAACTCTTGTAGGGCAAAATGCAGACTGTAATCATAACAGGTCTGGCATTTAGTAAACATGAATTATACTGTAAACCTGTACAAGTCTTCTGGAGTGGTAGTTTCTTAACAGGAATTCTCCTATCTGGAAACAGGCAGACAGACAGACAGACAGAAAGCCTGAATCATGAAGAAGATCAAAGTTCTGAAAACCCATTGAAAAGAAGAGAATCAACTTGCCTTGAGAGCTCCAGGGAATGGTTGTCATCAACCCCACGAGGGAACCCACTCAAGCCATCCACACCAGATCCGTCCAAAAAGTCAAATGATGCAAATGAGGAATCTCCAACATGGACATCTGATGTGACAGAATGGAAGTGTAGATGGTGTGAGAAAATGCATCAAGATTCAGTTGGACAAGAGAGATTCTCACAATCAATCATGATGCAATGATCTATGGGAGCACCTCAAGTGTCTCCAAAAAACTCTCCAAAAACTGCTCAAGCAAACTTCTTCTTCTTCGTCAGTAAGTCTATAGTGCAAGTCATAGATTTTGAAGCCAGGAACAACAGTTGGGCTCCAAAGAGTACCACCACAGTTTCTCCGCCCATTGAAACATTTCCTTTTCGGGGGCAATGGCTTGAGTCCATAGGACAAAAGTGCTTAAGGGAAAATCATAGAAAAGGAAACCATATGAGAGGGGTGTGTGTGTGTGCAGGCAGGTTTACACACACCTGGAAGCAAAGCTGCAGTGGCCTCTGGTGCTGACGCAATGCTGCAAAAGCACAAATCCATTCAGAATCCCAGCTTCTTAGCTTTGGCTTGCAGCAACAAGCAGAAAACCTAACCCCACAGACACCAAAGAGCACATAGGAAAATTTGATGTTACAGTCTTGCTCCCTCTAAAGTTCTCTGTCTGTTTCTGTGTGTCTGTCTGTGTCTGTGTCTGTATGTGTCTCTCTGGCTGTTTGATGGCTGACCCTCAGACCCATCACCTTAACCTAAACAGCAAAGAACCAAGAAAAAACAGACTTCAAAAAGCTTCTGTGGAATCCATGATGAGAAGCCAAGACTCATTAGGTTGTTGATGATGATGATAATGGGATTTCTATGGAAAAAACACCATCTGATTGCACAGGTAGGCAGGCAGGGGGCTTGGACCATGGCAGCAGCACCTACTTGCAATTGGGTCGATCCAAGAGGGTAAAGTCAATGGATGCATCGCCTTCCTGTGACATGAAAATATCACTCTCGTAGCTCTCCATATAAAAAAAAACAAAAATCTTCTCGCTGTAGCAGCAGCAGGAGCAGCAGCAGCAACAGCCCTGCTCCAGAGTTTCCAAACCTCCAAACCCTAGTCAGAAGGTCACCTCCTATCTATTTCCTTTTTTTCTCCCCTGACTGGATTGGTTCTTTGTACTTGTTGTTGATGTTCCCAAGAGGCTCCAGGACTCTTTCAACCCCCTGCTCCTCCTCCTCTTCCTCTTCCTCCTACTACTACAAGAGCTTCTCCTGCCATAACCCTAACCATCACCCTGAACAACAATCCTCCTATAACTGGATATCATCACTGCCTCATGCATCCAGCATCACCTCCCTCTTCTACTTCCTCCCCTTCTACTACTGCCACTCCCCCAGTTCTCATTTTCCCCTCACCATCTCCTCCACCCATTTCTCACCTAAATCTCACACCACCAGCCCCACCCGCCAACCAAAAGCAAAACATCAAAACCACCTCCACGCCATGTTTTGTCGCCCCCACTTCCCGCCAGTCACACTCCTAAATCCACCATCTCCACCATCTTCATCACAACAGCAACAAAAAATACTGCCGATTCTCATAACATCTGTCAGCAGCTGTCCCTCCCCGTTCTTCTTGTTCTTCTTGTTCTCCTCCTCCTCCTCCTTTTTCTTCTTCTTCCCACGACACCAAAAATTTGTAAACTGTTCTTCTGTGCCAAAAAAATCCACCACAAAACAACAGAAAAAAGAACACCCTCTGCTTCTTCTATGTCCCTGGGTTTGCAGCAGAAGAAGAAGGAACCCCACAACTTTCTTCTACAACAACCCACCACCCACAAAACCAAAACCACACCAAAACACCCAAAACATACACAAAACACTCAAAAACGCAAACACCCAAGCACCAAAAAAAACACACACACACAGACACACACAAAACACAAAACCTAGAGTGTAGGCATCATCATCAGCATCAACAACATCATCATCACCATCTCCTTCTCCCTCCACACAAAAAATAGAAAGAAAAATCAAAACAATAAAGACACACACATTCCAAACCTCAAGAAATAGATAGATAGAGACGAGGAAGAGGAAGAAGAGGAGAAGAAGAGGAGACCCATCTTTGACCTAAGATTTTTCTTCCTCTTCCTCACCATAGCCATCAAAAATAACAACAACAAAAAAAAAAACCCCCGCATACATATGATGATCACCACGACCACCACCAAAACCAACAGCAACAACAACAAACAAAAACGTGAATACAAGATGATCACTCACAACAACAACAACAACTACTACTACAATCTTAGCAATAAAAACGAAAAAAAAAAAAACCCAACTCCCAAATGAAAAACAAGCAATCACCCAACACACCCAACAAAACTATTTTCCACACACTAGTATTACTACTCTACTACCACACTTTGGGATGAACACAGTTGGGAGGAAAATGTTAGTAGTGTTTTGTGTGTTGTAGTAGTAGTAGTAGTAGTTGTAGAAGTCTAGTGATTTTGGGGTTTTTTTGTTTGTTTGTTTGTTTGTTGGGTTGTTTGATAGATGTTTTTGCAAAGGGTTTTGTTTTTGGGGATCTTTGGACTATCATAACATCATTTGCTAATTGCAAAAGCCCCGCCAAATAATTTATAGTGGTTATGGAGGGAGGGCACATTATCAAGCCGAATTTTTTCCTCCGTAATAAGGGTGGATGTTTTATTTTTGAAATGACCTGCCTCTTTTTTTTCATTTCTTTTGCTTTTCTACCACTATAAGCTCAATGGGTGTTTGTCAATTGATGAAATCTTCTTTCTTTTCCACAATATGTACATAGATGATAGTAGTAGTAGTAGTTGGGATGTTTTTATTGGTTTGGTTAAGTTTTGCGGTTTGAGAGTTGATATGTTAGTAAGGGAGGAGTTTGCTAGTTTGTATTTGCTTTCTATTCTCATCAACTCATACCCCCCAAATCCAATACCCTCCTCCTCACCCACAATCCCTGCATGTCAACAATGCCCTAATTGCAACACCACACTATTGGCAACCTTCTTTCTCTTTCTCTTTTTTTTTCCTCTAATTTTCTCACTAACTTAGCCTCATCATCATTGGGCAATTTGATTTTTTTCTCTAATTTTATTGTTAATAATTTAGTCTCATCATCATTGGGCAATTTGATTTTGGGCGGGGGAGTGGGTTGGGTAGGATTAGGTGGGTGCGTTGGGGTAGGGGCCGCTATGATTCATTCCATTGGAGACTATTCAAATCCATTAGGGGAATCTAGTGGGGGGAGAGGTATGGAAATTTCACTTACACATTCTAGGGTGATGTGTGAGAGAGGGTTAAAAAAAGGGCATAGTATACATATCATTGTTTTTTATTTTTCCCCCTTCCTTTCGTAGGTTAAGTTTTTTCAGTCTTTTTGTTGGAACAAGTATGCATGTATACACACATATATTTATGTAAGTTAGTCGTTAAGTGGGTCACTATCGAATAACTGAGCCTGTGGTGTCACTTTAAAAAAATGAGAGTTGGAATTCGCAACAAAACCCTATGAGAAGGGGATTAGAAGAAGTTAGAACATTATGCCCTTTTTTTATTGACGGTGCAATATGTGCAATATAAACCATCTTGTGTAAATTAAAGATGGTGGATTAGGATTAACAATCCCTCATTTGTTTACTACTAGGGTAATGCTTGATTTTGCACAAAGCAAAAGTGGATTATGATCTTTATTCGGTACCTAATTAGACTTTACTAATGCACAACAACCCATCATCACCAAATCATTCCCACTTGAAATTTTCAGTACCCAAAGACACATCTATATCTATATGTTTTCTTGACTATTATTAAACACACCCCACCAACCCTACCCCCTCACATCTCACTAACCCTACTATACCTAATTGGCCTCTAATCACACTTCCTTACACACAAAACCCTTGGCTTAATTAAATGCAGCAGTCGATCATAGGTCATCACTTTAAATACCCGATCCATAAACAACCCATTTCTGCCTTTGTAATTATTATTATTATTATTATTTTGACCCTCAAAACTCAAAAAATCCTAAACCCTAAACAATATTAAAAATATCTTCCCACTTAAAGAATAGTTTGAAATATAGATACTTAGAACAAAGTGTGTTAGATTGAGCTTTTTGCCATGAAAATTCACCTTACCCTAAAGAGACAAAATTGAATATTCCTCAAATTTTGTTTCAAATGGTAAAGGAGCTTCACCCATACTAAAATTGTTGGCCATCCTTTTTGGCTTGGGCTAATACCCCCCCTTCCATAAAGACATACACCAATTTTTTTATAGTGTAATCAGAGATCACCTTATAGAGCATAAATTTTTTCCCATTGTTCATGGAGCATTTCAAAAAAATTAAATGGGTGTTTTTTTTTCGGGGAAACACGTCACAATTTTCGTGTTTTTTTCTTGTGATACCCCTCACAAATCATGAAAAAAATCATAAGAAAAAAATTGACACAAGTTTTTTACACTCCGTAAAGCCCTTGGCCATCGGCTTTACCAAAGTTAGGTCCACGCTTGGCTCCAACTCGCGTTGACCCTTACTCTAGTAAAGCCCAAGGTCAACGGCCCTACACTAAGGGAATAAATACCTATTGGGTAGAGCTCAAAAAAACAAATTAGTACACCATTAAGAGCTTTTTATATGGGTAAGTAGTAGTTTAAGAGTAGTGGTAGCAATTGTGCAAAAGTGATGGAGAAAAACAAGAAAGAGAAGCCATCATGGGGGAAAAATCCATTGAAACACACACTCATTTAACCCCTCCTCGGACTTTCATCAAGTGCAGAGTTACCTCAAATGTACGAGGGGTAATTCTTCGTATGCAAAAACCCTTAAAAGTCTGATGGGCAAACTCTTTGTACGCAAAAAAAAAAAAAACCCTCAAAAATCTGATGGGCAAATTCTTTGTACGCAAAAAAAAACCCTCAAAAGTCTGATGGGCAAATTCTTTGTATGCAAAAACCTTAAGGATCCTATGAGCAACTCTTTGTGTGGGAAACCCAGATCGGTAATGGCCATAGTGATTGACTTTCTATTGCTTTGTGTATGAATATGTGTGCACATGTGTTTGTAATATCAAGCGGATTGTTTTGTCCCAATGTGAAAATTGTCACAATGGGGCCCTCCGTTCCTCCTCCTCCTCCTCCTCCTCCTCATTCCCTTTTGTGAGATTTGGAGGGGTTGGTGGGGGTGATGGGTGGATGTCAAACTAGAAAAGAATCAAAGCATCAAGTTGATGACCTAAAAATAATCAAATGGCACTACTACCACCACCACCACCACCACACTTGGCAATTTGCTTGCACTCAATGCAAGGCTCCAGTCTCCTTGGCGTGAGTATTATTGAACTTCAATTCCACTAGTCATGATGTGTGATGGATGGATGGATAGATGGATAATGAGGAGCAAGCAGCAGCAACTGCACCCACCCATCCACACATACATAGTCCAGTCAACTCAGCTACAGTTAAGAGTCATGACCAGTGAATTTGTCCAGCTCCAGCTTTTGAAGAGAGAAGCTCCCAGTCTCTCATCCCATGTAGGCTTATGTGTTCAAATAATTACACTGTAATAATCATTGGAACCTCACCACTCCCCAAAAATGGACGTGAACAGTGTGGGGCTGTTCAGTTTGCAGTCCTCCAGGAATCGTATATTCATGATCAGAAATGCAGTTTTGAATTGCGTTTATGCAAAAGTGTTATGTTATGTGAAATGATGTAAAAGCACATCATCTGGTAAGAGATCTCTAATCTAATCAGCAGTAACCCACCTCCAAAAAAGACTTCCATAATCTGGTGGCCATGGTTCTTCATTCTCACCTGCTGTTTTTTTTTGGTGCAAAATTTTCCTTCTTCTTTTATGCTGCTTCACCTATCAAAGTTCACCTGCAACAAATCGTCTGTCAAAATTCGTCAACAAAATGTATCATTGTATTATAGTGAAACAATGGAGCACAGTTGCCTCTCATTTACTTGTCATGTTCAAAGAAGTTGGGTGTGGCCAGTATCTAGTAACAAACAAACTTACCGTACTTATGATGCTGGCTTGTTTGTCGGTGTTGCTGCAGAATACAACAGCAGAAAAAGGTCAGGCACTAGGTACTTCTCTCCATACAAAAGGCCTGGGGGCACAGTGTGTAGTAGGATGACCCTTGTATTGCACTTAAAAAGGGACACATAATCAATGTCGTTCTGTAGTTTCTAAAATGGTTGAGTTGCCAGAAATCCAAGGTAGCAACAAAATATATATGAGAAGTTCAATGTACCTTGTTGCCTACTTTTTATGGACAGACTTCAATGGGAACATTGGGGAAGAAGATTCAAAGTTTGTAAAACATCACACATCAACTGTACAACACTGCCATCCAGAGCTCATCAAAGTGACAACTGTGGTCAACTCCAAATTGAAAACTTCAGATTCTGTTTTCAACTCTATATCTGACACTAAGGAATGAAGATGCTAGGAATTGAATTGAAACCTGGTCCAACTCTCAGGCTTCAATTCAATTCCTAGCATGAGACAGATCCTATGGGTTTGGAACGACAGGATTGAGCCATTACAATCCCATGTCAAACTACTCTGCAAAATCAGAAGCGAGTGTCTGGATGCACAAGTCCAGTGAGCATGATGTGCTCTCAGTGACCTCAAGGATCTTTGTGGCTAGCCTCCAATGACTCCCACACAGGGAACTCTACCTTCCATAGAGTCTGGAAGCCCTGCTCCTCATGAAAATCATATTGCTTCCTTTCCATACAGGCAATGTTTCTATGTGGCTTTTCGCGATGCCAAGCATTTCCAGCATGATAGTCATCAGCCTGTATGGCAGAATGATGCGTCTGACAGAAGTCAATGTCTGCATGGAGAAGGTACTCAGGAGTAACTAAGTAAACTGAGCCCTCCCAATGGAACAAGCACATTATAATCATTTAATGCCGGTACCATGTTTCTTGGATGACACATAGAACACATCACAGTGGACACAGTCGTTGAGAACAGAAACCATCAGAGAATTTATCACAATATGTCAT
>Ga0116229_10005220_pt1 | contig 21237 bp, 21 predicted proteins | sample S1TSphgellanicum_3_FD_87313 | JGI IMG/M metagenome (GOLD analysis project Ga0116229, IMG submission 87313) | Host-associated microbial communities from peat moss isolated from Minnesota, USA - S1T2_Fc - Sphagnum magellanicum MG | ecosystem: Host-associated > Plants > Peat moss > Unclassified...
CATCACACAACACTAACCAAGTTTTCTTACAACAGGTCTTAAGTAGGTTTGGGGCTAGTGCTTAATGCCTTATTGATCAAGGATCAAAATTCAAAGGATAATTCCAAGATCTACTTGATCATGCTTTCATTGACCATCACCGAACTTCAAGGGATCATCCCCAAGTTGATGGCCTTGTAGAGAGGATGGTTCAAACATGCAAAAAGGGACTTCGGAAGATTTTCTTCATTGGGAACAAAGAAAATTGGGACCTGGCCCCATCATACATCGTCATGGGTTACATGATGTCTAAACATGCCTTTTTGTTTCATTTCTCTCCTTACTTTTTATTTTTCGGGAAACATCCCATTCCACCCTCTTCCATTACTGCTCAAATGGACTAAGTTGTGGACTTGGACTCCCTTGCCATTTGCATTAGGGTCATCACAGAGAGGGCTGCTCTATTCAGGAGGGTTATGCCCATGGCTGTGAAGAACTCGCACAACATCGAGACACCTTACGGTATGCACACACATAAGGTGGCAGTTACAAACCTAAGGTGAAACAATTTGATGTTGATGACTTTGTGTATCTCTAGCGACAACTTAATGATACTTTAGACACTTCTTCCTATCACACTATCTTGAGGATTATGGCAATCAGGCCTTTAAGTGTGTTGGAGTTGCAAGGAGCTAATGAACGCACAATTTGGGATCACTCCAAAAATTATGCCCCTTGCCACCTGCTGAACTTGGATCCTACCATCATCACGTTAACTTGGATTCCTCCATTTGACTATCCATGTCAGGTATGTCAGAGGACAAACGATGCTAATTAAATGCTATTTTGCGTAATTGTAATGGTGGATACCATTTATTTTGCCTCAAGTCAGAGCTCACTCAAGTTTTCGCTAACATTTGGGACTGTTCATCATGTTATCCTACAACACCTTGATTTCTACTCAGACCATGTCACGTTTTTCCCAGTTCAAGTCTGGGGGGGGATAATGAGAATTTCATTTCAGCCTCCTCTTGTGCATTGTATATATATGTGCGTGCATCTATTTTTGGTTGATTAATTTCTACCTTTGATTAGTTTTAATTTTTTTGTTTAATAAAATTTACTTTGAATTTACACCCTTATGACACCGAACATCATGACACTACACGTCACGACAATGTAAAACTGCTCCTAGAAGCAAAAAACATCATAATCCATAGTCCATTTGTGTGGTGGGCTCAACGTACCAAATTAATGGCAATGTATCAGATTTAAACTCCACCAAATCCACAAAATGTTGGAACTAGTCATGTGAAAAGTGGCATTCAGGGTCCACATAAAGGTTGTAGAGATCAACTTGAATCATCTTCACAACTACCACAAAATCACAAATGAAAGAATTTTTATTTTGAGCAAGTTTGCTCAAGTTTTGCACTATTTCCAACATAGGCAACACATAAGTTAGTCCCATCATTCTTTCCACATCACAAAGTAATTCATAGTTAATGGCAATAACAAGATTAGTAGGAAGACCTTTAGACATTTTCATAACAATAGACTTATATTCAAATACCAATATTTTAAAAAGGGCCAACATTGAGATCCATCAAGTTTAGATGTTTTTCAAAATCTTCAAGCCCCTTGAATCAATTACCTCAACCAATTTTGTGCATTCCAAATGCCTTTTCGGGGACTAGTTGTAGCAAGTGTACATAAAAGAAAACAAACCTTCAATCTATGCATGATAAAGGGATGATAAAGTTTGGACATCAAGATTACACTAGTGTGCCATAGAATGAATGCCTACAACAAAAGGACAGTGCTTGCTATCCAATTGGATAGTCACATCGATTTTCAAGCCTTGGAAGATTGTTACTTTGTTAGCAATATCAATTTTTGACATCCCACCAAAAATAACAAGAGAACAAATAATTACAAAAGTGAGGGTGTTAGATGTACCTTTATTGACAATTCTTTTCAAATTCAAAAGAATTGACACCTTGCACTAATTTTCGACAATATATACATGAAAAAAAATCCAAGAATAGTTGTTTAGAATGGTGACCTTGTCACAACTAATTGAAATGAATCTAGCCTATTGGACCAACAACATAGTTTGTTTCAAAATAACATTATCCATGGTAGTAGCCATACCCCAACCAATTGAATTTGTCCAGTGTTTCCTAAACATATGGTGTATTTTCAAAAAATTAAACAAACCTTTCATATGTTCAAAATTGGTCATGGGTTTGCCATGTTTCAAAAGATGAAAAATTGCCACAAATTGGATATATATATATATTTCTACATTCCCAACCCTAAACCACCAACTTTGCAATAGTGTTTAAACCCCGACTAACATAAGCCCTTTCATTTCTTTAGTGTTGGTTATCATTGCTAATATAAGACCCATTAGCCATACTCCTAGATAATAAATTAATGATTTCCTTTTTCTTGCATGTTTTTGCAAACCATCCAACTTAGGGTTTAAAATTTTGTCCTTATTTTCAACCAAATAACAAACCTTGCAGTGCACCATGTGAGTTTTGCTTACAAAATCTACCACAAGTTCAACCCAAGGAAATAGGGCAGCCCATTCTTCTTTGAACACCCTTGTAATCTTTGCTTCTTTCTTTCTCTTTTTGGTTGGTTTCTCATAAGCAAGACCTTGAGTACCAGAAGTAGGACTTTGAGTATTAAAAACACCTCTGCTTGAAGAACTACACAAACTAGCAAAATTTGTAGCATTCAAAGTGCCTTGGAATTCAATAGAGCTTATAACACCAAGGTGCCTTGGAGTTCAAGAGAGCTTGCAACACCCAAGGTGCCCATTTCGACAAAATCTAAATCACCAAAGGTCAATGCATTAGTGGGGTCACATAGCACGTGTGGTCCATGGGCGTTGCCTAATTGACTTGATGATGTAGAATGGAAAAATGACTTTGTAAATTGGACGATCTAGCACTAGACCCAAACCTAGACAAAGAAGCCACGTTAGGTAAATTTGATGATGCAAAACTAGACCTTAAATCAAACTGCACATTTGCCAAAAACAAAAAACTAGAAAAAATGAGTTTGTTTTGAAATTTGGAGGCTTCATAGACAACATTGTGTGGAGCACAAATTGTTTCATGCATAAGCAAATTGAAATTGGAAAGGTGATGAATCTTTCAACCCTAAACCCTTGGAAGTTGAAATCTTAAAGAAGGATTGATAATGTAAACAATGCTGTCGTAAATTGCACAAGTGAATTTGAAAGTTGAGAGGCTCTTATTTTGAAAATTGCAGGCTTTTATCTTACAAATATTTTAGGAGTCACTGGAAAAGAATTTCAATGCCATGTCCATTGTTCTAAAGTCTAGCCTTTTTTAATTGCTTATTTAACGATCATTTAGTGCTACCACCATTAGATCATCAATTTGCTCTCCACATAGCATCACAAGTGAAAATGTTACAACTTGCAACATTGAGCACTCAAAGAGCAGCCACTTAAAACATCAATGACCTTGAAGAGCTTTGAAGTTTGCACATTAAACCTCCACATTCCTACAAAAAAATTAATATGACCTAATAAAAGAATGTGGCGAAAACAAATGGAGGGATAGTGTGTATGGCAACACAAGTCTCCTCCTTTTTGTTGAGTGATGGCAATGGCACCTTTTGTGCCATTATGAAGTTAGTGATGTCCAACAAAGGTAAGCATGAAATAACGACAATGAGTTGTTGTTTTAGGAAATGTGGCAACAATGGGTGTGTACCTTGCAACGCAAGTAGTGATGGATCCATGCCATGCATTGTTTGAGTGGCATCATGTGCTTCACTAAGGTCAAAATATGGCGATTTATTTTTAAATCCATTTTTTTCCAAAAGGGCTTTCACTAGCCCCTTTTTTTCATTTTGGCAAATTTTCGCCACAAAAAAAAACGTTGATGTGGGGTGAGCCAATTTAGTTTTTTTTATTTGAAATCACACCATTTTTTTGTGTTGTGTTTGTTTTTCAATTTTTCATGTGAGTTTGACAATGTGACATAATTATTATGTTTTAATTATGATCAAATATTTCTTGAAATAATTAAAGTTGGTGCCACTATTAGATTGAAACAATGAAAAAATTTCTTGTGAATTTTTAGATAGGATCTTTAATAGGTTTAATGCTCCAACCAAAGTATTTACCAACCAAGGTACATATTATATGTGGGAAGTTCCAAAAGTTGTGTGAGAAAACACTAATAAATCATTATGCAATTTCATAAAACCATCATGAGGTAAACAAGTTAATTGAATGAATGGTGTAAATTTGGTGAAACAAAGCTTGTGAAAACATGAGTTTTAAAATGACCATACTATATATTGGGATTTACAATTACCATGTTTAATTATAGGGTATATGTCACAACCTTAGCCTTGGGTTTGCGACCAAGACAAGGGCTTGCGAAGGTGCAGGCCAAGAGTGAGCCTGAGAGTCACATTTCATGTTCTCGGGAGTGTAAGAGAATGTGAAAGAATGAACCCCCACACTCCCAAATGAACGTTCACTTTGGAAGTTGGAGTCATAATGGACTCTCGAATCTTTAGAGGGAAATTGCAAGCATCAAAACTTATTGGATTGAGAAGTTCCTTATATCATTGGAAAGCTCTTAGCACTTTGGGAGTTGGAGTCACAATGGACTCCTGAATCTTCAGAAGGCGATTGTAGGGGTCAAAACTTATTGGATTGAAAAATTACTTATACCATTGGAAATTTCTTAGAGCGTAGATGTCTAAAATGGGTTCGCATGACCCATTTGGACACTTAAAACACAAGTATGGCCAAAAGAAAGGCCCAAAGTCAAATTACCAATCGCCCCGATTTCCTTGCGTGCAAGTGACTTGCCATATATCGTTGGAAAGATCTTGATAAGGGCTACAACTTTGCTTTAGATCTCATCTTAATCGAAGGTTTTCACACAAAATTATGGGCTCCCAAAGTCGCGAAAGTTTCAACTTTGGGAATATCAGGATTCCCACTTGGGAATCCCAGGACAAAATGACATTTGGGTGCTAGTCCTGTGGCTAGGCATAAAGTATACTATAAGGGGGAAGGTGGTGGCTTCCCCCAAGTCTGGGCCGGGGTGAGTCTTGTGAGTCCATGTTTGCCCGTGGTTTGTTCGTGCACCAAAATGCTCTAATTATGCACTAACAAACTTGTTGTTTGGTTTGTGTAGGTCCGTGTGAGTAATTGAATTACTTGTCAATCCTCCTAGTCCCATTCCGGAGCTGTAGCATGCCCCTCTACCCTCAAAGTGTTGTGAACCCCAACTCCTTTTCCTTCCACTATCTTCACCTTTGGACTCGTAGTTGAATCCATCAAGGAACTTGGGGGTGCATCAGTATAGGTTTGGTTAACAAACTTATCTTGAATTGTTTTCATTATATTTTTTATTGTTTGGTTGTGAGTTCAAATTAGTAATTTCAATTTGATGAAATGCGATGATAATAATCAATTTGAATGATTTAAATGCATGACTTTAGGCAAGTGTAATCAATGAATAATTTTGTTTCAATGTGCAATTCAAATACATATGAAATTTTTGGCAATTGTTTAGATTAAAATATGCTATGTTATATTTTATTTGAAGAGGTAGTTATTAGCCTTGAGTTCATGAATTCAAAATGAAAGATTACATGTACCAAAAAAACAATATTAACTACATTACATGTGTGAAAGGTGTTACTTTCTCAAACATTGTTGTTAGAAGGTTGAGACGGTCAAACATGGAAAGACCACATGTAGATGTCATTTTCCTACTGTGAATGGCTAAATTGATTCATCTTCGGTTTTTTTTTCATGTTGACTTGTGGTGTATGTTGTGTGGGTAATTTCCAAGGACAACCATTCTGTTGATTTGTAATCGATGTTCCAAAGGTTGACATATGGGATGTTTGTTTCCACTATTGGAATAAATATTAGTCAAAAAATAGTTTTACCCTTAATGAAAAAAATAAATTAAAAAACTTATGTAGTTAAATATAATAGGGAGTATCCTAAGTTTTTATCCATGATGATTCATAATTAACTAAAGATTTGGGGGATTGTAATTAAACAATTAGTATTAAGGCCATGTTTACACCTAGCCTATTAATCTTTTAACGTTACATCATAAACTTACCAATTTTCATAAGTTTGTACAAATTTCATGCCAAATCCAATTTTTATAAGTTCATATAAAAATTGCATGAATTTCATGTTATGTTAATATGAACAATATTTGTACGTATTCAATATGTTAAATATTTAAATGGAAAAAACATTATTTTTTAATGACATACATGAATGTTCATTTTTAATACAAAAAATACATAGTTTTATGCAAAATTATGTCATGATAATTGCATAGATTTAGTTAAAATGTAAATTGTACATACTTCATCAAAACATCATAACTGGAAATACACATCATTTGGACAAAAATTATATATATAAGATTTTTTTGTGCCATTTTATATTTTGAAGCTCACGAATTTTGCACGGACATGTTTGTTTTATAATTTTTGCACCAATTTCATGAAATTTCATGATATTGAAAGGTTATGATGTAGTTTTAAATGTTCTTTAATCTTTTATTATATCAACAAATGCACCCACACATTATATTAAATACAATAAAATGGTTTTGGGCTTGTGATTGCTAAAAAGTAAAAAAGACTAATAAAAATTTGTTCCAACAAAAGAAGATTAAAATTTTAAACATATTTTAAAAAATTGACAAAAAAAAAACTCAAAAAAAATAAAAAAAAAATCTATTTGCTTGATAGCTTATTGTTTGGCCTTGGTGGCATCAAACCATGTTTAAGTTAAAATTTATAATTTGTGATCGTTGAATCGTTGGTGTTATTGTTGCACCACTAACATTAACCTTTCATATCAATAAATTCCTTGAAGATGTAAACTCCTTAGTAGAAATCCTATAACCTCATTTTCTGGGACTACACAACTTCCCCCCCTCCAAAATAAAACTAGTTTTCGCAATTTAATAAGCAAATATAAATATAACAAACACAAAAAATTTATGCATGGTATGCTCATAGTTGGGCAACTTGGTTTTTATGTCATTGTTGTAATAATTGTGCTATTATTGAATTGTCAATGTTATAACCAATGTTTTACAATGCCACCAAACAAGATTCGGTACGTAATGATTTTCTCCAATGCTTTTCCATGTCATTCCCAAAATCCTGAATAGTTGATAAAACCAAAATTTGAAATGAATGAATAAACTTTCTTGATTTGTGAGCTCTTTGTTTTGTATAACTACAAGTGTTGTTGTGGCTTACTTTGAACTTATAATAAATTGTTTTTGTTACTCATATTGTTGTTGTTTCAATGCATGTTGTTAATAATGAACATACTTAAACTATGAAAATTACAACCATCACATTGGTGCAATCATGTAGCATTGGTTTTTTTTAATGGGTTGTTTTCTTTGTTTTTGTTAAAAATTATTAACCTCATTTTGGACATTGCTTATTCTGACTACATTTGGTAGTGTTAATGTTCCAATCTTTTGCAAAAAGATCAAGAAGATGATGTTAAAGCAATGCATGATTGAAATTTCAATCCTAGAAGAACAAATGTTTGCATATATTCATGCTTCAATCAATGTTACAAGCACAAAGTAAACATCATGAACAAAGCATAAAAATGAACACAAATCATTTATCTTATGTGATGACTTTCAATCATAATTACTAATGTAATGTTTTAAAATTTTCTATGCACTACAAGAGAATGTGGTGTTTTTCACACAAAAAGTTGTCACTCATGACACATGTCTTAGATAAACTTTTTGATTTCATTCATTAGAATGTACAATATGTAACATTTATTGTGGCATACATTACATTAAAATTGTAATTTATATTAATTTATGGCTCATAGAAACATCTTAAAACTTAACATCTTAAGGAAAAAAAAGAAGGTTAAAAAAAACTCGAAAAAAGGAAAAAAAATCGCCACTAAAGTAAAATTTAAAAAATGGAAAGAAAAAGCATGAAGATCTGTCCCTCTAAAATTTTCTCCCAAAAAAAAATAAAAATAAAATTGACTAGGTACAATTATATTCATTATGCATAATTTCAAGTTGTTTTCCAAAGCAAAATTGAACTGGGTTGATTCTCATACGCGGAATTGGCAAGGGTGACGGATTCTGGCATAGGTACTCATGGAATCATCTCAGTATATACTCAAAATTACTTACCTATGGCGAGTTTCATTCAATATATATACTCAGAATGTACATATACGGTGACATATACGCTTTCTCGCACCCCTGAAATACACTAGCGTTGTGCTCAAGGCGCAACACTCTCTCTCTCTCAGAGCCTTTTAGGGTTTAGTGCTTGGTTTTGCCTCAGTATATACGTATATACTACTCAGAATTACAATACCTACGTAGAGTTTGGTTCGGTATATACTCAGAGTGTACATATACTGTATACATATACCCCTTCGTCCACCCGCAAAACACCAGCTCTTGCGCTCAAGACTGTAAATACTCTCGTTGGAAGCTTTTTAGGGTTTGGTGCTCATCCTCACCACATCTCTTCTCTAGCTCTTGCAATCGCCATTCTCCTCGCGTCTCCTACGACGTTGTCTCTTTCGTCCTCACTTCACCAATTCCTGACCTCTCTCACCTCCGCAAAATTTGGAGCTATCCCGCGCAGTATACTTCTTTTTCTGCAGGTAAATAGATTGTAAGTACTTGGGACAAGCAGCGACGTCGAGGATTTCGGAGCTCACAACTACTTTGTTGCAGATCGGATTGCGAATCCCTCGTGCTTGAAATAATAGGTTGGTCTTCGCTTTCTCCATTTTCCTCTTTTCTTCTTCTCTCTCTTGGTGGATGTGACTGAATTTCCTGCTGTATTGCGTTTTTGGTCTGTGTATGTTTGGCGGGCTCCGTTTTCTTATTGTAGCGCTTGGGGCGATGGTTTCGTAATGTGTCTCCGGAGAAGCGTTCTTTGGTGAGCATGGTCCTTGGGATCTTCTTGCCGGCAATCTATATTTGAGAGACTCTTTTGTTTTTGGGGTTTCAAGGATCTATTGTACTTTCTTGCCGCACTGGTTCTTTGTCTTCGAGCTTCTAATTGTCTTGGACTTCTGTGCTGTATTCCTGTTTTTGTCTTTATTCCTTTTTTCCTTAATGTAGGAAGAATGAATGAGTGAGTGAGCTTGCTGAATGGCAGGGTTGGGAATCAAGGAGACGGATCAGGTCTCAGGACAGTAAGTAGATCTGGCAATTTTTGTTCTCAAAGCTCCATCAGCAAAATTACATCAACCAGGGACAACAAATTACCAATCTTCGAAAACAGAGCTTGGATTCCTTTTTATGCTTGGTGTCCAATGAGCAGCTGAAGCAGCACATTCTGCTAGAAAATCACAATTGACTGAGTAGCCGCCTTGGAGGCTTTCATTCACTTTTGCACACATGAGGAGAGAGGGAGAATGGTCAGCCCCTCCCGGAGCTCAAGTGTATGCTGCTGTCCCACCTATGAAACCCTATCAGGAAATGCAGCATCCACCAGGAAATTCAAGAGGTCCTCCGCCACAATTTGCTAGGCTTCCTCAAATTGGGGGACCTTTGCAGGGTGGCTCTGTAGCTCCTCCTCCGCAGTTCTCTGGTGCTGCTCAATTTTCTGGAGCTGGAGGGGCTCAGTCTTCAAGTGGAGCAGGAGGTTCAACCTTTGCAGCTCCTCCTAATGCCGGTCCTCCAGGTTCGGGACATAACTATGGAGCTGCAACTCCCCAACTTGGCATGGCATTCCGACCTCCACCAGCATCCACCATGGCACGAGGACCACCAGGCCCACCTCCAGGTTAGTAATGTTCTACAGAAAAGACTCAGTGTTCTCCTCTAATAATGACGCTTTCTTGCAATTAGCTGCTAGTATTGAGACCAGTGGTCATACCTGCTTGACACATATCAATATAGTCCACCAATGAACATCTGGGATTCGGATTCTGTTTCAGATTTTAGGATGCAAGCTTACAAACAGAAAGACAGGTTGAAGGATCAAATTTGCTTGTCAATTTTTCATGGGAGATTGTATTGTTACTGTACATACCTGATGTCTGACAAGCCTACTTATCAGACAACTCAGCTGCAGTCAAGCTCTGATTGAAGAGAAATTTTTGTCACATTCAGGGAGTTTGGAGATTTGACTAATTTGGATTTCCCAGCTCAAGTTCTTATAATCTTTCCTTAACCCTCCTGGGGTTTGTTGAGCAGTATTTTTTCCCTGCATGTTAGGAGCTTGAAGGGTTTAATTCAAAAACAGGAAACTCTAAAACTGAAGTTGTGGGTTACTGACTGAGATATGCACCATATGTCCTCAAAAGATCAGACTCTAAACATTCTCAACCTTGTTTCTCTCTTGTCTTCCTTTTTTCCCTTGTTTTTTTTTGTTGTTTTGTTCTTTCTTTTGTAGTTGCTCTTTCTTCTTGTTGTCCTTCATGATCTCCTTCTCTTTTAAGGTTTTCTTGACCTAGGGAGCATCATTGCCGAGTATTCCTATTGCTGCCAATGCTGTGGCTGAAGCTCAGGATGTTAATGTTTGACATTGCTCTCCACCACTGCTGGAGCTGATGAAGTTAGTGGGGATGTGATGGTAGCTGGCCACTACCATGCATGATATTGGTGAAGGTCGTTGAACACATGTGACTGTCACTGGTTTCAAACTGCTCCTCAGTTTTTCCCTTTTCTCTTAAGGGTTGGATTTCCTCCTTTCCTGTTCACTTGTAGGTTGTTGGGCTCCTTACTATTGGATCATCTCTATTCAGGTTGACTTATTATAGAGAAGTTCTTTAGCACTTATGAAGATGTTGTTTTTGGGAGGCAAGCACAGAAATTGAGGACAGAGAGCTCTTTGATAACAGATAAGTCAGTTTCTTCTTGCCACCTTGGCTGATAGCTTGCCCACATTCTGCTCTTTGGGCCAATAAAACTGACTTTAGAGGCTTCAGCTCTCTGGGTCTGTCATGGAAACAGGCCCTTTTACAAGTTGGGCTGGGCTCAGAACAAATTGTCAGTTATTTGATTCTATTTGAGCCAGAGAGAGCAGAAGCTCTAACAACTGCCACTGAGCCAGCCAGTTGCCCTTGTTGACTGCAAATTTGCAGCTTAATTTGAGGAACTTGCATCTCTTGAGGTTTGGACTGATGAGATTTCCAACAAACTGCTCAGCAAGAAGTGTAATTCCACAGGTGACTGCTAGGTTCTTTGGCAGCTGCACTACTTTGTCTCGTTGGTATCAGGAAAATGGTGTACTCCTTTATGTGAAGACTGGGTGCTGTTGAGTACACACAGTCTTTTTGCTTTGATGGAGGTCTTTGTCAGTTCTAAGATATGCAGGAGTGGTTTGGGATCTTCAGTGCTGCAGTGTTCTTTGTTGTTTTCAAATACAACAGTCCCTGCCTGTCCCACTGCTTTTGACGTGCTGTCCCAGCATCTGATGTAAAAAGAATTGATATGTAGTGTATTACTATTTGTAAGTGGCCTGCTTGCCATGGATCTCATATCAGTTTTCATGAAATGGTATCTCATTGCTTGAATCATTTCACCTCACACAAATATGCCCTTTGTAGGTTCTCATGGGCCCCCTCCAGCTGCAGCCCCTGGTGTATATGCCCCTACCAGTGGTCCATCTGGCAGACCAGCATTCTCTCAGCCACATTTGTCTCTGCCATCATCTCAGCCATCAAAGCCAGCACCAGGCCCCCCAACAGGAAGCAGTTTGTACTCACAAGGCCCTTCTCAAGGACCTCCGCAAGGACCTCCACAAGGACCACCAGTGGGGTCATTTCCACAACAATTCTCTCAACAAGTTAGACCAGGAATGGGTCCTCCACGCTCCCAGTTCACTAACCAAATTGCAAGCCAGGGATCCTCACCGTATATGCAGCCACCTTCACAAGTGCCTTCACTAGCCCAACACTTGGGAGGTATGTCAGTTGGAGGACAGACAACTTTTGAGTCCTCAAGTGGCCCTCCTCCTCCTCCAAACTTCTCAGTGCCAGCTCAGCCTTCCAGTGCCTCACCTTACTCAGCTCCTCCAACATGGCAGCCTGGGCAGAGGCGTGTGTATGCAGATGGTTACAGTGCACCACCTCCTAATGTGAGTGCTAATTCTAAACATCTTGTTGTGGCTCTAAGGATGTTAATCTCTAAGCTTTGCATCCACAGCCCCCCTCCTTTCTCTCTCTCACAAGGTCTACTCTCTTGTATCTCACTCTCACTCTCAATGCATGAATGCCATGTGGGTTTTAGGGCCTGTTGAGGATATGGTATTTTGCTTCCCTCCCTACATTGCTATTCCTCAACTCTTCTTGTCCTGTCCAACTGACTGTGGGTCCATGGCCATAAAAGATGTAGAGCCTTCTGAGAATAGTTTCATACTCTTTATGTGTGCATGTGTCTTTGTTGTTGCTTTTGTCTAATTTTGTTTTCAGTACGCCATTTGGACTACCAGTTCAATATCATGTCAGAATGACTGTTTTCTTGTCATTGTCATGTTTTCCTCATCTGAGGTCAGTTAACCCCCTTATTTTTCCCCAGGCCTCTATGTCACCTATCCCAGGTGGTCCTCCTCAGCAAATGCATCCAGGTGGGCAGCCTCATGTCCCTGGAAATGTAGCTCCTGGGATTCAAGGTATGTCACAGCCAGGCTCCCCAGCAGGTAATCAACCAGGATCTGCAACTTCTCGAATTGACCCAAATCAGATTCCACGGCCTCAATCAACAACAATGTCAGTCACCTATGTGACTCGTGTGGAGAACCAAAGCAATGTGCCTCCGGTACAGTCAGTTCACTTTTGTTACCATGCAGATCTCTATGAACTGTCATGTTTCTGGAGTCCCACATAGATAGTTGATGTATCTTCTCTACTCTGCAGATCTGCTTGAACTGTCACCTTTTCTGGAGTCCCACATCAGCATCATTATGTCTTGTTTTCATCATATGTCATTGCTTGTCATAAAGTACACAATGTTCTAGAAAGGCCAGTTGAGGCTATATTTGTGGCTTTGAACACATCTCTGAAATGCCTGCTGTATGTTGTTTCCAGTCTGCTACCAGTAGCTTTGTTGTTAGAGACATGGGAAACTGCAGCCCCAGGATGATGCGGTGCACATTGAACACGGTACAATTGACATGCCTATCCCTCTAATTGCTATAAGTTTTCTCTTGCATGTTGCTGATTGAGTAATGATGGGGGCTGTTAGGTGATGAGTGTTGTCCACAAGCTTCTGTAATGAGATAGATTTGTCTGCAGATACCCTGCTCTGGAGATTTGCTTAGCACATCAGGGATGCCTTTGGCACTCATGGTTCAGCCCCTAGCTCTAGATCTTGCTGAGGAGCTTATACAGGTGAAGTATTTCAATTTGTGTTCTCCTATATTTGTGATTGGTCACTCTACAACAGTTCATAGTGCCTTTGTGGGCTCTTACACTGGAGTGGACAGGTCTTCAAATTGAAAATGTGAATTGTGAGTAATGTAGTATGGAGTTCATTTTCTCCATTATGTCTCACTGTTGAGGGGCAGGAGTCAATATTGTAGAGCCAATATATGAAATGAATTTGAGCGTTGGGTGGGGTTAAGACGTAAATGAAATTGCTCCAACTGAAGACAAAAGAGAATCAGCTGTGTTACTCAAAAAAGGGATGGACTGTTATGGAAAGTCAGCAAAGCACTTTTGGTTGTTGTTTCCATGAACTTCAGCTAAAGGAAAGAAAGAATCAAACTGTGTCTGAAGCCCAATCTGAAGATCCAATCTGGAAACTTACTTGTACTTACATTGGAGACACTCCTGAAGGATCACTACAACCAACTACTGACATGCCTTTCAAGTCTATGTTGATTGTTGGTGGGAGGATGAGTATCCCAAGTGAGAAATGTAATCAAACAGTGAAAGGATGGTGACCCAAGGTGTAAAGAAGTGATTTGTACTGTGCAAAGAGATCTGGGGAATGTAGTTGAAGGTTTAGAGATGTTGGTCATTTACTGTGGTTGCTGACATTGGATGTGGTGGTGGAATTAGGTAGTAGATTTTGGCGAGAGTGGTCCTGTTCGATGTGCAGCACCTCACTGCAAAGCCTACATAAACCCATTCATGAGATTTATTGACCAGGGTAGCCGATTTGTCTGCAACTTGTGTGGTAAGAGCTCTTCTATCACATGTGACACCTAACAGACAGGTGTTCTTCCAGTCTTCTCTTCATCCTGGCCATGTGGCAACAGTGCCTGGAAATATTCAGTACTTGTAAACTTGGGATGAAACTCTTGCTTATCTTCCCTCGTGCTTTGCAAACCATTTTTTTCCTTTTCTGTGAGCCTCCTGCCTCATTTTCTCTTTGCTTTTGTGGTTCTCGATATGCCGCCTGATTTGTTTCATGGTTTCCTTAAAATATAATGCTTGCTGATGACATTTGTTCTGTTCTGTTGTTGACTTTGCCCTTGAACACCAGGTCATACTAGTGAAACACCACAAGCTTATCAGTGCAATTTAGGACCTGATGGAAGAAGACGTGATGCTGACTCTAGGCCAGAGCTTTCAAGAGGCACTATTGAGTTTGTGGCCCCAAAAGAATATCAAGTGGGTGCTTAATCTTTTTCAGTGTACTGGTTTGTTATGTGGAGGCAGCTCAGGTTTCAGGTTGTGTTGCCACCTTACTTCTTCTATTGATGTCTATCTTTATTTGGCAAAATGCAGGTCCGTCCTCCAATGCCACCAGTTTTTTTCTTCCTGATAGATGTGTCAATGACAGCTGTTTCAAGTGGGGCTGTGGCGGCAGCTTGCAGTGCTGTTAATCATGCACTTGCAGACCTTGGAGTGAGGCCTCTCTCTTGTTTGCAAATCAGTACTGGTTTAGATTTTTCCAAATTTCCTCTTTCTGGATCTTGGTTGAATGCTCCTGGAGCTAACTATTATACTGTCCTTCTTGGCTGATGACTATGAGCACACCAACAGTGACAATCATTTCTTTTGGCTTAGGTCATCTTACTGCTGGTGACTCCTGAATTTAAAGTTTACTTTTTGTTTTCTTGGACAGGAAGGTCCTCAGACAAGGGTTGGCATAGCAACATTTGATTCCACTATCCACTTCTACAACGTCAACAAAGAATTGCAGACGGTCTGTTTCTCTCCAGCAATCTGAGGGCCTCTGAGCTCCTTTGTATTGTCTTTGCCTCCTTGCAGTCAAGTAGCTCTCAGGGTGCTCTTTGGTTCTGTCATGTCATTCTTTGCTGCTTTGCCTCCTATGGTGCAATTTGACAGCAACATTGACAGGAATCACACTTGTAACTTGCAGATTTCCAACTTTGTCTTCTAAACTCTGTTCCCCTCTTTGTGTTAGTTCTGCAGATAGGACTTTTACAGCTGGTAATGAATTTGAATAGTGGACAGCTGTAGGAATCTTCTCTCTTTCCTGTTGTTCAGGCCATGCACTCTTTCTGTACTGTTCTTGTCTCCACTGTATATGAAAGTCAGCCTGAAGGCTCTGTCTCCAGGGCAAGCTCTTGGCACTTGTGACTGATCTGTCATGTTTCCCTGACAAAATCATCAATCTGCAGCCATCCATGCTGGTGGTCCCTGACATACAAGATGTTTATACTCCCCTTCAAAATCATCTGATTGTTCCACTATCTGAGGTGTGTTATTTCCTCCTTGTGATCAACCCATTTGTCCTCATTATCAAACAGTCTATATGATGGAAGGACCTTGGCCTCCTGACCTGCGAATTCTCACTGATGAATGTGTGTTTCCTTCAGTTTGTTGTATTGTTGTAATAGTGCACACCCTAGAACTGCTAAAGCCTGGACACCAATGTCTGTAGGTAGTGCACCAAGTAGTAAAGCGCTCAGGCTTGAATTAGGGTTCTTGAATACATCAGAGGGACAGCAAGACAGCATAGGGTGGTGCTTTTACCTGATGCACCATTATGATCTCTTCCTGGAAAAGTGCCTTCTTAGTGATCTGATGTGCAGTGCACATGTCACATTGGTTGCAAATGAAGAACTAAAGTTACCACAACTAATTCCAATCTTGAGTCCATCAGTTCCATATTGGCCTTTTTGTTGATATGAGTGAAGATATGTAGGTTTTGTGGACTGGCCAATGAATTGGATAATTTTGGTGGATATTTCAGGGCCGTGAGCATCTTGAGCAACTGCTGGAAACTATTCCCAGCATGTTTCAGGACAATCGAATTCAAGAATCGTCATTTGGTGCTGCTGTGAAGGTGGGAGTTTTACAAATCTAAGAAATCCAAATTACATCAGAAAGATGCAAACATGGTAGCAGTTTCTTTGATGATTGTGATGATCTGAGGGGTTCACTTACTTTGCTTTGCATGCTCTTGCAGGGTGCATATTTAGCTATGAAGGCAACAGGAGGGAAGCTTTTTGTATTTCAAACAGGTTGGTCAATCTCATATTATCTATTGTTACTGCTGAGATATGGGTCTGAGTTGGTTTTCATGCCAATTTACTACTTCATTGTTGTCAAAGTGATTGTTCTTGCTGAGTAAGAAGTATATGTTGTCTTCCAGATGTATTGTCGCTTCCTGTTAAAGTTGATCTTTTGCTGGGATTGTGTTGTTGTTGCAGTTTTACCATCAGTGGGACTTGGTGCACTGACAGCAAGGGAGGGAGAAGGCAAGATTGGAGAGAAGGTAATTCCTAGACCATCTACAGCTGATATGGTTCCAAGTTCTGAAATGCAATAGTGATTCGGCTTTCGTGGGTTTCCTGATGCAGGAGGCACAGAAGCTGATCCAGCCTCTGGATAAGACATTGAAGACAATGGCAATTGAGTTCGCAGAGTCCCAGGTGGCTTCTTCTCTTTATCTTCATGTTGAATGTTGATGCTTCAGGTCAAGCAAGTCAACCTTAATCCGGCTTTAACAGAAAGCTGTCTTCTAGTTCCTGAGTTCTACCTCTGCTTTCACCATGTGATATAGTACATAGTGAATTCATTGAATTGGTACTTTTGACCCTCAGCAGTGGGTTAAGGAGAACTCATGTTGCTCATTTCTCTGTAAGGTCTAATGTGCTGGTGCTCTCTTTGCAAGTGCAGGTTTGTGTTGACTTATTGTTGATGTCACAAAGTTATGTTGATATTGCTTCATTGTCAGTTGTGCCACGGATAACTGGAGGCCAGGTTTGGACAGATGCCTTACTACCTTGAACTTCTCTTTCTTATTGCTCTTGTTATGACTTTGAAAGCATTGTTGCGGTCCCAAGGTGTGCTAGTCAATGGTTTAAGCATTTCGCATAGTAGGAATCCCATAGGCCAGTGACTTTTGGTATTGTTGTAATGGAAATGAAATGCCAATGTTTTGGACTGCAGTTTTCAAGCATCTTTTTTTCTGTTTCCTTTTTGTTCAAACGGAGGTTTTCTATGTTTCTTAGCAACGGGGTCCCCTGTTTTCCCCTGTTCATGGATATTGTGGGGGTCATCTCTCAATATTTTTTCAGGTTGTTTTGGATTGTAAGTATGGAGATGCTCTCGATACTTGTGACAATACTTTCTAGTTTCTGAACCCACAACTGGAGTTATGCTGAGTTGTGTCCACTTACAGCTCATGGATTTTGGAATCAGATTTACTTCTACCATGGGTTCCAAGCAAGTGTGGATTCCGCAAAGCTGTACAATGATTTATGTTGGAATGTGACACGGCCACAGGGGCTAGAAGCTGTTATGCGTGTCCGCTGCACTCAGGCAAGCCTCCTTCTGCTTTTGTTGCTTTCCTTTCGCAGTTTCTAGTGTAGCCAGCAGTTGTTTGGTCTTTCTGTCACTGACTCAGTTTGGCTTTTCGCAGTTCTTTCTTCTGTGTTGTCTCTTTGCCTTCTCACCTGAACCCATGCAACTCCAGTAGGTAGAGATGGTCTTCAGCGTGTTGGATTTCCTTGTAATCTTTATCTTTTAGTAAAGCATGATTACTGTGGTGTGATGCAAGCAGGGTTTGCAACTTCAGGAATATTATGGCAACTTCTGTAAGCGTAATCCTACTGACGTTGATCTACCTGCAGTAAGTTTGTCTGTTCACCATTATTTATCTAGACAACCAAAGCTCTCATCATCTGTTGGGATGGACTCACAATCATCTATCTCAAGAGGTGCTCTGACTTGAAGAACCAGTGTATGAGGAAGGAAATGCCTGATCTTGAATGATGACCTTGCAGATTGACTGTGACAAGACAATCATGGCAACATTCAAGCATGATGACAAGTTCCAGGATGGAGCAGAATGCTGTTTCCAGGTTAGACTCAATTTCATTCTAATCTTGGGGGGTATGTAGGATTTTATAGCTGCTATAGGGGGGAACATAACTGGGAATCTTTGGCACCTGAAGGAGTGCAGGAGTGCCATTGCAAGCATAATGAACAGATTTTATGATCCTGTCTGATGGGTGAATGTTTTAAAACTTCCTTTTCAACAAGACATAGCTGGTCTATATATTGTTCTTTTTCTATACATGTGGCTACAACTGTCAGGCTGGATGTATTAGATGAACTCTAGTCCAAGAATGCTTGGGTACATGCAGCAGCATTTTGGATTTAGTTGTTGCACCCTCTTATGGCAACCTATGTGGGTCTAATAATAGTTACCTAGAGCTTATGCTTGTTTCTTTTCCTCTGGATAGTCTGCACTCCTGTACACAACTGTGGATGGACAAAGGCGAATTCGCATCAACACCCTTTCTCTTTCTTGCACAACTGTCCTCAGCAATCTTTTCCGTGGGGCTGATCTGGATGCTCAGTTCACCTACCTGCTAAAGCATGGTACATACACATCCTTTTGTGTAAGGTTCCATCTGTAGTTCTGTGGTTTCCCTGTTCTAGGCCTTGGGAAGGACATTCCCTCTGCATTGTGTTGGATCAATATGTAAGCATTGGTTGAATCTGTTGACATTATTTGATTAGTCAACTCTCCTTCTGTGTTATCAACCTAAGTTTTGTTTATGGGGAGTAGAAGTTGTTACCCATCCAGATCCATACTGTTCCTGCAATGTTATGACATGTATGTCAAAGATATTCAAAAGCAATTCCTCCAAACACATACTACTCACAGGGCTCCTGAAATCCATTTAAGCATCTACTGTTTTTTCCAGGCATCAGAGTCGACTTTACAACTTGGATCCTATGTTATCAGCTTATCTCATGTTCCCACAGTCTGGTGACTTGATTGCAGGACTTGTCTCAATTGATGTTGTTGTGGTTTCGCAGCTGCCCACAATGTGCTGACAACACCAGTGGCGCAAGTAAGGGATCAGTTAATAGTGCAGTGTGTGACAATACTCTATACATATCGTAAATTTTGCGCTACAGCATCTTCCTCTGGGCAGCTTATCCTCCCTGAAGCCCTGAAGTTATTGCCTCTCTACACTATGGGTATGCTTGCTATTCCACCTCTTCATGGAATCCATGATCATTGGCATCGATTCTGAAAGTGCTCCTTATGCAAGTCTCATAAGGTTGTGACTGGCTTGTTGTTATCTTACCTTCAAATTGTTGTTGTAGAGATTTCTCTGCAAATTTCATAAATATTCTTATGGAGTAGGAGTCCAGTGCTGAAATGTCTGGAAATCCTGATGTATGTGGAATACATAGGAAGAGATGTATGTGTAAGGTTTCCAAGCAGATTGCTGGATCTCCGAACTGTAGGGTAAAGCTTGAGGGTGAGGGCATTACTGAAATGAGGGTTTGCTAGGTGAGAGCCAAGCGCAAGCCTGATTATGGTTATGCCCTTGCCTGTGGCCTGTACATGGTATAAAAACCAATGCAAAAATCAGAGTGGGGGGCTTTATGTTTTTTTGAAAAGCCTACTGTGGGAAGTGAGAATGCCTGCACACAGGGCAGAGAAGATTTATTACATGTTATAACATGCCCTCCACATACATTAAGAAATTTCTAAGAGGCTTTTACAAAACCCCCACATGATGTTTGTGACCTTGAAAGAATATCTGCTAATTGAGACTGGTGTACCTGTGATATAAGTTCTTTTACTGGTTTGGTTTGTGTTATGGCAGCTCTAACAAAAAGTGTGGGACTGCGATCGGAGGTGCGGGTTGATGACCGGTCTTACTGGCTCACCCGTGTTGCATCACTTTCAGCTTCTCTTGCAATTCCCCTAGTCTATCCCCGCATGTTTGCTCTTCACAATCTTCCATCCAAGGTAGCCCTCTCCTTCATCCATTTACTTGGAAGATTGGGCCAATTCTTTCTGCAGCACATTAGACACCTTAAATTGTCATCACCTTCCAGTTGGCATCTTGATATCTGAGGACATAGAATAGCAGAATCAGGAGGATAATGTGCTCATGAGGTCTTTCTGTTCACATTTTGTATGAGTCCTGTTCTTTCAGTATCTATGCAGGGTTCTACTTTGAGTCAGGATAACTTGCTGAAGCTTCTTGTGTTTGCACTACCCTTGATTCCAGTTATTTCTATCTGCCACACTGGTTTGTCACAACCAGGTTAGTTCCATACAGTGCACAACTTTTGGGTAGAAAACCATTACAGAGCTGGTCTTGAGGGTCCTCTAACAACTCTTTGTGTCTCATTTTTCCAGGAGGAACTGGGGGGTGCAATATTGCCGAAAGTAGTGCCGTTGTCTAGTGAAAATTTGGACAATGATGGCATTTTCCTTTTGGAAAATGGAGAGGATGGCTTCTTCTATGTGGGCAGGCAAGCCTCAAGTGAAATTCTTCGCCAACTCTTTGGTGTGCAATCTGTTGAAGAAGTGGTTTCTGGACAGGTGAAAAGTTCTCCCTTAACACTGACATGTATCCCTCTGAAAGTTGCAATTCAGCAATGAAAAGCTTATTATGTCAATGTCGGCCTGAGGTTTTACTTTTGATGGGAGGATCTGTTTTCATATGTTTGATACAGTTTTTGCTGCAAGAGTACAACAATGACTTGTCAAAGAGGCTGAATGAAGTAGTCAATGAAATTCGGCGTCAACGGTGTTCATACCTACGGTATTTCTTTTTTCCTTTTCAAGACTTTGACCTTAGTGGATGTTTCATCTTCTTTTTTACATCATATACACACTCTTCTCCTGTACAGTAGTAAGGGGTCACAAGAAATAAGTTATCATAGTATTGTTAGGCTGGTCAATCTGAGTCCCTCATGCAATCTGCTGAATGGGTTTGTCAATACAGGCTGCGTTTGTTGAAGAGAGGAGATCCATTAGGTAATGTTCTTTTATCTCCTGC
>Ga0116229_10005222_pt1 | contig 21232 bp, 13 predicted proteins | sample S1TSphgellanicum_3_FD_87313 | JGI IMG/M metagenome (GOLD analysis project Ga0116229, IMG submission 87313) | Host-associated microbial communities from peat moss isolated from Minnesota, USA - S1T2_Fc - Sphagnum magellanicum MG | ecosystem: Host-associated > Plants > Peat moss > Unclassified...
AAAAAAAAAAAAAAAAAAAAAAAAGAAGAAAAGGGACAAAGAAAGAGAGAGAGAGAGAGAGAGAGAGAGAGAGAGATCCATCCATTTGAGAAAATTTGGGTTTGTTTGATTTTCAAGTTATTACTTTGTGTGTGTTTGTTTGTTTGTTTGCTTGCTTGCTTGCTTGTCTCTTTCTTTCTCTTTTGTCTTCTTCTTCTTCTTCAAGAATTTCATCAACCCAATCACTCAGTCACACAATCAAGGAAAACCCATCTCTCTTTTTTTTGTCTTTTTTTTTCCCCAACCGCATCCTTACCTAGTTTTCCAAAGAATGAGAAAATTTGGAGTTGCCAAATGTTTCTTCAAACTTGGGTCACATAACTCTTCAAGCCATCTAATCTGTTTTTATTTTTGTTGGATTTTTTAGTGTTGTTGCAACAGCAGCAGCAGCAGCAGCAGCAGCATGAGGAGCTGTGAATCTGAAAGTTTGCAACTTTTTGTTGTTGTTGTTGTTGTATTATTATCATCCTTGGAAACTTGTTTTTGTTGTTGAGAGTTTACACAGTCTGTGTTTTGTTTGTAGGGTTTACAAGGAAAAGAGAAGATGGGTATTCTTTAAAGCTCTTGTTTGTAGCTTCTTTTTGTTGTTGTTGTAGAGATATGGGTGATTTGTGTTTTTTTGGGGATTTTGTTTGTTAGAAAAAGTTGAAGAAGCTAGGGATATATATCTAGGTGTCTGTCTGTCTGTTTGTTGTTGCAATTTCAGAAAAACCCATTTGCTTGGTTCATAATTTCAGAAAGCAGTGTTTGCTTGTTTTTTCTGTCCTCTTCTTCTTCTTCTACTACTTCTTCTTCTTCCGTGAGAGAGAAGAAGAGCTTTACAACAACAACAAAAAATTGTGGGTTTTGTAGTTTTTTGGAGGAAGTTTGTGTTGTTGTCCATCTCAGGCACAAACAGATTCTGAAACCCCCAAGAGCTTGTGAAGAGCTAGCTGCAAAAATGGGCAAAAGTAAGGCATCTCTCTCTCCCTCCCTCTCTCTCTCTGTGTCTCTCTCTCTGTGCTCTGGATTGCTGCCGGTTCACAGTTACGAAAGTAAACAAGCTCAAGAAGAACATGCCGATGCTGAGATGATGATGAGAATCGTGATGTGCTGTGTTTTCTCTTTTGTGTTTTGGATTGATGACTGTACCACCCAAATGGTCTGTCTGTGCAGGTAGAAAGCAGCAGCAGAGAAGAGGAGCAGGAACTAGGGTTGACGAATACACAGATGATGACACGTTGAGCACAACAACAACATCATCATCGCTTGATGCATTATCAGATATCAGCATTACGCCCGAGGTTGAAGAAGAACATGATGATGCCAGCAAGTTGGAAAGCTTCATTGAAGCATTGTACCAGAAAAGGTAGATTTTTTTCCTCTCATTCATCTTCCTTCTTCTTCTCCTTCTGAAGCTTTCTCCTGCAAAGCTTCTTCTTATCCTTCAGATTCTTTGAGTTTCTCTCCCAGGGGAGCTGATCTTTGGATTTCTGTTTCTAGATCCCCACTAATCATCATCATCATCATCATCATGTGATCCTCTAACCCTAAACCCAAAAATCTTCTATTCGGTTTTTTGTCTTCTTCTTCTCATCATCATCATGTGCTCCTCTAACCCTAAACTCAGAAATCTTCTTTTGGGTTCTTCTTCTTCCACCCAGATTGGATAAACATGGACAGATTTGCTACTTCTTCTGGGCTTTTTGTTTGGATTCAGGAACTCAGGAAGAAGAAGAAGACGAACCAGGAAAGGAAATTTCTTTGCGAAAAGAATAAACACAGTATCAAGATTGAGTGCTGCTTCTTCTTCTTCTTCTTCCTGTTGCTTCTGCAATTCCAACAACAAAAAATCAGGATCATGATGTCTTCTTCATCCATCAAATGCAAACAGAAATTCTGCTGCTACTACTATTGGGTTGTTTGATTCTTGGGCTTCAGGAAGAAGAAGAACAGTACAAAGAGAATTTTCTCTATGAAAAAAACCCCTTCCTTCTCAGGATATTGAGTCTTTCTTTGTCTCTGTTGCTTCTGCAACTGCAAGAGAAGAAGAACTCAGGATGCCGGGTTTCTAACCTCTTCTGAGATTTTGGGGGCATTTTTTTTTTGTGAATGTGGAAAAGTCAAGGGTTTGAAATTGTATGTATTTTCTTTGTTAGAACCTTCCCCTTGCATCGACAATTTCAGGCATTTCATGTTTCCTAAGTTAGAACCTTACCTTGCATCAACAATTTCAGGCATTTCATGTTTCCTTGTTACAACCTTACCGTGCATCAACAATTTTGGGTGTATCATGTTTCTTTGTTATGTAATCTTTACCACGCATCAACAATTTCACAAAGAGTGTCACCAACCCTAGATCCATTGTTTTAAGGGTTTTGAGAAAGTTGGTTTGCTCTTGATCAGATGCAATTGATCTTGTAAGCTTCTTAGAAACACTGACCTTGTGGGTGGGAATATGTAGGGCATCAATCCGAGATGCAGGACTTAAGGGTTTAATTGAAGCACTTACAGGAGGTGTTTTGGTCGAGTTCACGGAGAATAAGTATGTTTTTTTGTCCTACTCGTCTCCCAAAAAAATTCCTTTTGTGCAAAAAGAAATTTCCATATATTTTATTTTGGTTTCTGTAACAAAGTATTATATATGGATTGCCAGAATAAATAAATAAATAAATAAATTGCACAACCCAAGTTACACATATGTTGCATAACCTGACTTCAGGGGTACATGATCTTTAGGACACTTATTTTTGCAGGGGGGGATGTTTTGGCTTTAGTTACACATATATTGTATTTCTAGGTTTGTTTCACTTGGAATGGGGTTTTGCCACAATGGGTTTTCTTTCTCTCTCTTTACTTATCTTCTTCTTCTACTACTACTTGTACCTATTGTTTCTGCATTGCAGTTACGAAACACTTTTACAACGGTTTATCAATTCTGTCAAAATCGGTGCATCTTCAGAGGTTGCCCAAGCAGCTCGCGCTCTTGGTATGTTTCTTGAGGGCTTCTTCATGTTGTTGTCATTAGCTCTCTTTACATCACTAGAAGGATCTCATCATGTAGAGAGTTAAGAGTTTAGGGTTTTTTGAACCTCTTAGTCCCACTTTTGGTCTATAAGCCATATGCAGGATTGCTATTTTTGTTTGCCAAAATTTTGCTTGCTGATGGAAGAAAATTAATAGAAAAGAAAAGAACAAAAAGGAAAAAGCCCAATAGTTGCCCATATGGCAATTCAATTCAGTTTTGATTGCAATAATCACGATCAAATTCAGTCAGTGCACACATATCTGTAGAGAGTTCTCAAATAGTGGAAGTGAGTATAGCTTGTTTTGCTAATTTTCTTTGGTTCAGTGTTGCTTCATATTTGAAGTGAGATGTTATTGGGATGACAAAAATTGGCAGGATTGCTGGCAATCACAGTAGGCGCAGGTGATATTGCTAAACAGATTAACGCTGAGGCATCACCGCACTTAGAAAAAGTTGCTAAAGTTGGCTCTTCACCTGCAGCCCGAGCTTCTGTAAGTCACGGAATCAAAAACTTGAGAAAGGGGGGAGGAGGAGGCAGGGAGGGGGGTGGGGGGTGGGGGGAAGAAACTCAAAGTTGAAAAGAATTTTGGATCTCAAGAAGGGTTTTTTAGGGTTTAGGGTTTAGTGTTCTCTGTCTCTTCTGCTATTTCTAATACCCTAAACCCTAAACCCTTGGCTACAAAGTAAGAACACAGAGCTGAAAGCTTAGTTTGGAGTATTTTCTGATACTTGATTCTGTTTTGGGTATTGTTGTGATGATATCGGGTTTCTATGATGTGGATCAGTGCTTGGACGCAATGGCAATATTAGCATTTGTAGGTGCTACTGAATTGGAGGCGACTGAATCGACAATGGCATTCTTTTGGCTGATTATAAGTCACCGAGCAAACCACTTTGAAGATCAGGTGAGATATTTCTTTCTCACAGTGATGAATCTTGTCTACAACTACAGTAGCAATCAGGACATTGATTATTTTCAAGGAGAATATATAATTGGCACCCATGCAAATTCCATTGTCACAACCATGAGTTGGTTTTTTGCAGAGAACTTTTTTTATTGATTTGTGTCCCAAAAAAAATTGTTTGTGCAGAAAACAGGAGCAAATACTCCACCAGGGACAGTGAAAGCAGCAGCCATTTCTGCATGGTCTTTGCTCCTCTCGACACTCGACCCAAAACGAGTCTCTTCTTCACAGCATGTTCAGATGTAAGAAAGAACATTCCTCCTCCCCCCAATGCAATTGGTCTCATTCCTGAGTTGTATACAAATTTTCAGTTTCTATTTGAGTTTTGAAATCTGAGTCTTCAGGTTGTTGTTGAAGACTGCCACTTCACATTGCGGGTGGTTGCTGGTTTTGAAATCAGGTGCCTTCCTGTTTTATCAAGGTTGCTAAAAGGTGACGATCTTGCTGTGCGGACAGCTTCAGGAGAGGCAATTGCTTTGTTATATGAGGTTACAAATTTCCTCTCCTTCACTGCTGCTGCTGCTGATGATGACGACGATGGTGATTCTGAAGATACGGGTGTTGTGAAGGAGTCAGTTAGAACATCATCAGAGAAACCGGCCACTTCAAAGTCTGCAATGAGCGTTGTTGGAAAAGCATTGGAGGCACAGGAGGCGCATGTGATGGAACAGATGAAGTCGTTGTCTGTCCATGCAGGCGGCAAGGGCCAGCCTCGGAAAGAACGGGCAATGCAACGCAGTGCTTTCCGAGAGCTTCTTGCAACGATAGAGGTAAGGAACCGACTTCTCATGATCCAACCAACCATCAGCATTTACAAAAGGGGGAAAAAAAATGCTTTCTTTCTGGTCAAAAGTCATGGTGAGGGGATTCACATTCTACTGTGAAGGAACTAACTCTGTGTTTTTCTATTGTGGTTTTCATGAAGGATGGTGTTGCCCCTGAGGTTTCAGTAAAATTACCTGCAGGCAACGTCTTGTCATTGCACACATGGAGTGACATCATTCAGGTAAATGTCTGTTCTGTGTTCCTGTCCCACTGCCCACCATGTTTTCTCAGCCATAGTAAATTGAGTTATTAGCTGTGGAATTTGGACAATGGCATCGGTTGGTGATGTTTGGGGTGTTGGATTTTGCAGCTAAATGTGTTGCGTCATTTTCTTGGTGAGGGGTTTCAGAGGCATATGCAGGTGGGTACCTCTCAGATCCATTTCTTTTGACAAACACCCATTTGTCATACTGTTGCACACCATATGGACTTGGGGCTTGAGCTGAATGGGTGTCCCTGGAAAAAAAAGCATACAAGAGCGAGAAAATATGGAGCACTGTGCTGACTAATTTTTCTTGTCTGTTGTTGGAGCAGGAGAACACACTATTGCATGAGATATTTGACTTTGTACCACAAGTTGAGAAAAACACACTTAGCAAGAAACAGAAGGTATTGTCATAAACACCAAAACCACATTCCTCTTTGCCACTTCCTCTCTGCCACCCAAACTCGAGAATTTCCATCTTTAGACAGAGAGTCTTTCCAGATTTCGAGATTGCCAACTTAATTCAGTTGTTGTTGCAGAGGATGTTCTTGTCGCCAAATTCAGTTATGAGCAAGGCACGCACGCAAGTGATGAATCGCCGTCGCTCATATTCACAGGTGGTTCCTCTCACTACTACTATTACTACTACTACTACTAACCTCTTCATTCTCTTTCTCTTCATTCCTCAATTGCATTTTTCTTCCATCCAGACTTTTGCTTTGGAAAGGTTGCAACAAAACCTGGACAATTCCATCATTGCTGCAATTCTTGTGGACTCTTTTTCTGGTGTTTTTCTGCAATGGGTTGTTTGCTAAAGAAGAGGAAACCGTCTCTTGTCTCTATATATCTACACAGAAAAGTTGTCACAAAACAGATTCCGTCTTCGTTCTAAATGATTTGACTTTTCCTTTGATGTCCGTGTTCTTTCTCTCATGACTTTTTTTTTTTTGCTTTGATGTCAGGATGTTCTTCTTGCTGACAACTCTTTTTCTTTTGTCACCTGTGCAGGCAGGTAACATTGGAATTTATGATGTGACCGAGGAACAAGACGAATAGAAACATGATGTAGCTACTACCATATACAAAAGAGAATAGGTACCAGGCTGCTGCTGATTCTCTGCTTGAAGCAGCAGTGGAATCAATGCTTCATTCACAACCCAAACATGGGATTTTGTTTCCTTCTCATTTATTTTCTCCCCCTCTGAATCATCAATGATGTTTCCCAAAAAAAACCTGCTTGTTGTGAGGGCCATTTTCCTGTTATAGGCAATCTGCAAAACTGCAATTATGTCATCCATTTGCTATCTTCCTCGTTGCTTGAGGGAATAAAATTGTTCACAATGGTTAGCACAAGTTCATTATATTGATTGGATTCTAACGTTTTCATTTTCATGTTCAGATTTTGTATCCCAAAGTTTTGTCACTAATTTGGTACCAATTATGCAATGATCCTCGCAAATTTTGAATCATTTGAAGGTGGTCACCTTGAAAATATGTGAACCCATGGTTCTCAATATATCATTTGATCTTTTTCACATTTATGAATCTCATTCCAAAGAATAGAGTTATCTCTAAAGTAAAGAAAACACCCATGAAAACCTTGAGTTTGGTATGAGAACCTTGAGTTTGGTCGTAAACAAGGTGAGATTAAACAAAACCATGCAAAACAATACTACTTATTGTTTTGTGATGGTAACTTAAATTAGCGTTGATTTAATTTATTATTTATGTATATACAACATTCATAATATAATATGGGAATGGATGATAAGTTCAAAATGAACTTAATGAATAAGAAATGCCCATGCCCAAAACATTTTTAACACAATCTATTCAACGTTTTTTTGTTGTATAATGGACTCCTAAGATAACTTGAAACAATTTGAAAATAACATAGTTTGGGAAAATTTTCATACATACATTAATAGACTAGTATAATGAAACATTTTTTTTTTGCTTATAAAAACTTGTTTCAACTTATGAATCATTGGAATCAAAAATATTTTCCTTGAATGGCCAATTCTATTCTATCACATCAACATGGTTGGCTAACCCATTGTTTTCTAAAGATTGAATTAAGGAGGCATCATTGGCACCTTATATTGTGATTGCACTCAAAAATATTTTTAAATTATTAACAATTATTTTTATCATATAATACTGATAATAATATGTATTAGTTATATTCTTGATGTGTGATTGCAATTTGCTCAATGTGGTTGGACTCACAACTTGGACTTAACTTGAAATATTAATTAAGTAATCAATATGTTTGATATAATTTTTAGGGGACTATCCATGAATCATTAAACCTATTCATAACTCATTGCCTAACCTTATAATTTCACATGTACATTCCTTTTAAATATTTTAAATTTCATAATTACATGTAATTTTGATCATTGATCAGTAGAACTAAAATGTTTATGTTGTGCATGTTGACATGTTGACATCTATGTCACCTTTGATTAATAGATTTTAATCATGCTAATATAATCATAATCTACATATATGTGTCATGTATTTTCTATTGTGCATTGTGACATGGTGCTTCCACGTCATTGTTTGAGCGACAAAATTCAATCACAATATTACAACTTCAATCTCCATGTAGGTGTCACATAGTCCATATATAATTAAACTACAATATGATTAAAATAAATTTTGGATTTAATCATATTGGACATGTTTAGTTTTTAATAAGTCAAAAAAATATGGGACTAATCATTTCCTAATCAAAACATAGATAGTTAGTTATTTCAATCAAGTAACATTGCTTATGGAGTCAATGTAATCACAAAATTAAAGGTGGAAATGACATGCTTTTATTCTAGACTAGTTAGATTCTTAAAGTAAACTCATGTGCAAAGATGAAGAGAAATATTAACACATGTCTAAGCTCTAATTCTATTTTTGCTTTCAATTGTAAACTAATTTATGTGAACAACACATGCAAGATAAGGATGAAGAAAAAATAATGCAAGTTGAAGGCTCTAGCTTTGTGAAAACTCGTGTTCAAACATGAAGAAGATGTGTTAGAATGGATATGAAGATGCTCTTTCATACTTGCGAACTTATAATTTGCTAAAACTAGTGACAACTATTAAGATGTAAATAAAGACCCACACATGATAGAAATAATCTTAAAATTTCAGTTGTTGTCAAGTAAGGACATGAAATAACAACCATTGCCCCTTATTTGATTATCCAAAAAAGGAGTGGTTTGGTGTCTACCATAGAAACATGATTGCCTTGGTTAATAATCAAGTAATGCCATGGGAACTTGGCATTACTAGGTCCACCAAATGAAGCTTCAAAAGTTTCTATGGAAAACATCAAATCCTAAAATCCTTTTGAACTAATCTAGTAAGGAAAAATGGGCACAACCTTCTTTCAAATCAAATCAATTACTTCCTTGATAGCCACCTTGTCACACAAAACATTAGGTCTACTTCTATTATTCATACCTATCCCAATACATTTTGTCAACTATCACTAGTCCTAGTATATTATAGACCTTAATGGGAAAGTATGTTGAAGGTAATATTCATATCCATTCTAACACATCTTCATATGTGTGCATGATTATCTTCATGTTTGTAGTTTCTTGCCATACAAGTAGGAGGCCTTGTCATATTAGTCTTGACTATGCAAGAGCAATTTGCAAAATGGAATGTTTATTCATGAGGTTAATACATGAACTTAAGAGCAACTCCACCCATATTTAGCATTTGGCCCAACAGCATTTCTTTCAAGATTTTTTATTTATTGTTTTTGAAGCCCCACCCATAAACATGAAATTGGGGTTGCAAAAGGTTAGAACCTACTGATGGCAAGCCACTTGGACTAAGTGATGTATTGATGAATCAAAGATTAGATGTTAGATTATATAGTGGCTTTTACTACCCTTGTTATATTGAGCCAAATATTAGGCAAAATTTGAAATGTTTTAACTTTTCTTTCTTAGCATTAATTGATGATTTTTTTATTATAAAATATTCATGTTTTGTAATAACTATATATGACCAATTGTGAAAATATCATGAAAAATCATAAATGATGTTTTTGAGGTGTTTTATTTTTTAATTGAATTTTAATAATATTTTTGCATTTTTACCATTTTTGAATAAAGTGTTAGATTATGACACTTTTAAAGGCTTGGAATAGTTTTTCATTATTTTTCTATAGTTTCAACAATTTTTACAATATATGTGTTGCCAATTAATGTCCTCATGATGTTCTGGTAAAAAAACTTAAAAAAATACATGACCTCCCTTTGCTTTTTAGGGAATTTGGGCACTATTTTTTTAAAAAAATTTTAACTAGTTAAATTTTTTTGGTGCAATTTTGAATAAATTTGTAGTTTTTGCATAATATTTCCTAGTTTTTTTACCTAAAATTTTTGAAAAAAAACTCCCATATACATGAATATTGAAACATTTTCTTTATGCACTTCTCTATCCATCCAAAATAAAAGAAAAAATCAGAAGGTTATTAGATTCCAAGACTCCATGTGAATGTTTTTGGTTTAACAAAACCTTTTCAAAATTACTATCAAGTTAGGGTATTATATAATTCTACTACATCAAAGACCATACTAAAATAAATTATTGTCATCAAAGTGAAAAAATACACGTTATGTTCCCAAGTCAAATATGATTGAGACATGAAATTTTATAATTACATGAAGAGGTTACCAAATTTTTAAAAATTTGGTTAACTTTTTTATTTATTTAAAAACATTCAAAATGAAATCTAAAGCAAGCTGGATTCCTTAGTTGCTTACAACCTTATATTTGCAAATGAATTTAGCATCATTACCCACTTGTTGATTATATTATTTACCTTCACATCCCATTGGGTGTGTCCACCATATTTAACATTCATGATATGGGAGAAAACATGGTATCATAGTAATGAATGGAGCAAAATGCACATAGAAAAAAATAAATCCTAAATCCATAGCATCTGAACCATGGAATTAAATGATGGTTGGATTAGATTGTGTATGTAGGATAACAACTAGTTTGTGATGGTTACACAAAATTTAAATAGTCAAATTCAACATTTATTTTTTGTGGAAAAAATTTTTAATTAAAAAAAATTCAGATATTCTTTTTTCTTATTTATAAAAACGCCAAAATTTGAAAAAGAATCCTAAGAAAATTCCATGTTTCTACACATTGTTCAAGCAAGTACCCAAGATATAAAAGGATTTTTGTATAATTGGTTTATAGGCAAACATGGCTAAATGTCCTTGAGAATGATCACCAGCGTGGCAACATCACAAAATTGGAAAAACAAAAACATTGGTCAAATTACAAAAAGTTGGATAAATGGCAAACACTGAATAGTAGCAATGAATTAAATGCGACATTGGGCTTCACACAATTATAATATAATATAGTGCAATGCCTAGCAAGGAAAAAAATAAAATAAAATATTATTGTACCCATGCAATGATTAATGGTTAAAATAGATTTTTATATTATTTTGAAAAGAAAAATATTAATTTAGTAGTTAGAATCCTCCTTATAGCCCAAAGGACTTGGGTTCAAACCTTTTTTTGAATTATCTTTTTCATACATGAACAAAATGGATGAAAACAAATTCCCAAGGTAAGAAGGGGTTTAAGTTGCTCCCTAGGGAACAACCATATTCCCAAAGGAGCAAGGTTTAAATGGCCTCGAAGAGCAACCATGTTCTCGAAGGAAAAAAAGCTCCTTCTCCTTGAAGACATGATTGTTCCCCGGAAAAAAAGGTTTAAGTTGCTCCTTAGGGCAATTTAAGTTCCTCCTTGAGGACATGATTGTTCCCTAGGGAAAAAAAAGGTTTAAATTGCTCCATGGGGCAATTTAAGCTTCTTTTCCCCAAGGAGAAAAAAGGTTTAAATTGCTCCCTGGGGTAATTTAAACTCCTTCTCCCTAGGGACATGATTGTTCCATGTGAAAAAAGGCAATTTCCCTGGGGACAATGCATTTTCATTGTGGAAAAACACAAGTTATCAAAAGAAACATACATTTAAAAACTTTTTGTAATCATAATCATGTCATATTTGTTTTTATATTGGTTTGCGACCCATCAATGGAAAGGTTTTGAAAATAGCTACAACTTTGTAGTTGAAAACTACACATTTGTTCTTCGAGGCAACTGATGCCCATTTCTCCTTAGGGACCAACTATATGCTTGGGGGAACAAATCCCTTGGGGAGAAACCATGTTCCCTCTGGGAGAAAATGTGTTTGAAACTTTGTGTGAACATAATTTTTTCATGTGAGCTCTGATTGAAGTGCTCCAACTACAAAGTTTTAACTCTCCTTGAGACGTTTCCAATGATAGGTTCCAAGCTTATATAAAAAATAAAATGAAATGATTGTGATTGCTAAAAACATTTGGAACATATATTTCTGTGAAGAACTTGGGCCTTTCCTTGTCGGAAGTTGGCTTTTCTTGAGGAATAATCATATCCTTGGGGAGAAGGAATTTAAGTTGCCTTGGTGAGCAACTTAAACCTTCTATTCCTTGGGGAATGATCATGTCCCCTACGAAGAAAAAACTTAAATTGCCCCAAGGAACAAATGTGTCACAACCTTAACCTTGGGTTCATGACCAAAGCGAGGGTTTTCAAAGGTGCGAGCCAATAATGAAGTTTGGGGGTCACATTTCATGTTCCTAGGAATGTAGGAGAGTGTGAGGGAATGAACCTTCCACACTCCCAAGTGAGCTCCCACTTTGGGAGTTGAAGTATCGATGGACTTTTGAATTTTCAGAAGACAATTGCAGGAATCAAAACTCATTGAATTGAAAAGTTTGTTATACCATTGGAAATCTATTGAAACGCAAATGTTTAGAATGGGCTCGCATGACCCATTTAGGCACATAAAACATAAGTTATGGCCAAAAGAAGGGTCAAAAGTCAAATTGCCAATTTGACTCCTGACCAATAAAAGTTGGGAATCCCCCAGATTTACTTACGTGCAGGTGGCGTGCAACATACCATTAGAAAGCTCTGAACAAGGGCTACAACTTTTCATTAGACCTTATCTCAATCGAAGGTTTGCACAAAAAGTTATGGGCCTCCAAAGTTGCAAAAGTCCCAATTTCAAGAACTTGGGAGTCCCGAAACAAAATGACATTTGGGTGCAGGCCTCGTGGCTAGGCACAAAAAATATTATAAGGGGGAAGGTAGTGGCTTCCCGCAAGTCTTGGCCATGATGAGTTTTGTGAGTCTGTGTTGGTTCATGGTTCGTTCGTGTAACAAATGTGCTCCAATTGTGCATTAATCAACTTGTTGTTTAGTTTGTGGAGGTCTGTGTGAGTAATTGACCCGCTTGTCATTTGTCCTAGTTTTCATCCCGAAGCTCCAACACGCCTTTCTACCCTTAAAGTGTTGCGAGTCAAAGAGCGTACCTCAACTCTTCATCTTTTCGATGTTTTCATCTTTGGATTCGAAGTCGAGTCTACCAAGGAGTTTGGGGGTGCGTCAAAATGTGTTTGAAATTTTGTTTGATCATAACTTTTGCATATGAATTCTAATTGAAGTATTTCCAACTATAAAATTATATCTCTCTTCGAAACCTTTCCAATGATAGGTTACAAAACTATATAAAAATAAAAATGAGATGATTATGATTGCAAAAATATTCCTAACATATGTTTTCCCGGGGAACTTAGGCCTTTCCTAGTGGAAAATAAATTGTTCCCCAAGGAAGGTCTCTTTCTTTTTAAGAAACTTGGGCACTTCCCATAGGAAAATTTATTGCTTCCCAGGGAAGTTGTATTTTTCACCAAGGACATTTTTTTATTGCATGAAGAATTTGCTTGGGACTAGCATTTAGTCTTCTTTTGCTTGGGGAAATTACTTCCAAAGGGCAATTAACTTTTAAAAATATTTAAATATTTTATCGATTTTTTCATCCATTTTGTTTGTTGGAAAAAATAATTAGGAAAAGGTTGAAACCTTGGACCTTTGGGTTGAAAGGAAGATTCTAACTAGTACATCATATGTTTTTTTCTTTGAAATTATTGTGTAAGAAAGATACTTACAACATTAATAGGTTGAAACCTTGCACCTTTGGGTTGAAAGGAAGATTCTAACTAGTACATCATATGTTTTTTTCTTTGAAATTATTATGTAAGAAAGATACTTATAACATTAATCATTGTTCAGGTGCAATAGAAAAAAATCCAATTTTTTTCATGTTGGGCGTTGTATTACAAATGTGTTGAACCCAATGCTAGATTTATTTCGTTGCTACTATTTAGTGTTTGCTATTTAAATAAAGGTATTAAAATCATATTTTCATGTAGTAATCGACAACAAACATTCCAAGGTACATTGAACATTAAATTGTCCAAATAATATGAAAGTGGCGAAAAACTATCCCAAGAATTTTAAAATAACAGAAATATGACAAAATATTTTCTAAAAAAAAAACTCAAGTTTTTGACAATTTTCTTTTCATAAACAAAGGAATCTAAAATAGAATATTCTTTGTATCCCACAAAAAAAAAAGAAAAAAGATTTGTATGCATGATTCTAACAATTTGTGTGTTACATTTTCCTGCCTTTCTTCCCAATGGAAAACTGACAAGTGCAACATGATGACCTTAAATACCACCTTCCTACCCTATTGCATTTATTATCCAAACTACATATTGTGTGGGATTTAGTTATGCCCTTACACCATTTCCAAAGGTGCTTATTACAAAAATATTTTTCACATCCAAGTTTAGTGATGTATTCTTTTACATCCCCACCAATAAAATTGAAATTGGGATAACAAATAGTGGGGGACTACTAATAGTAAATCACTTGGACTAATCATTATGATGGACCAATTAGTAGTAGTTATATCATATTTACTACATTTTATTTTGTAGGTGCACAATGTTGCTACACCTTTTATTAGTTTACAACCAACGCAATTATGCTGAGCCAAAACCCATATATGTTGGATTTTTTTCATTTAATTTTACTCTGCAGGATCACATACTGAACATCGCTAGAGATGCTTTCACATTCATATTTCCAAAAATATTTTTAATAATTTAACTTAGAATTGCTCGTCACCAATCATTACTTTATCACCAATCACTTCTTTAGATTTTCATCATTTGTGCTTCATTTTCAACAATTTAAAATGTTATGGGACTGCTACTTTCAGTTCTATAAATCATTTTTGAATTCTAATTGGAACAGAACAACATATAAGGAGTTGTTTGGGTGATTGGGTTTAAGCTTTGTAATGTTCAATGGTTTGTTTTTTTGAGTTCTTGACCCCCTCTACTTTGGGGCTAATAACTTTTTTATTCTAATGTTTTTTTGACAACTTTTAGTGTGCCAAATGTGTTGATAAGAGGGGTTCAAATTTTGCTTGGACACTAGAAATAATGAAGCCCTCCCCTTGGATCCGGCCTGCCCTGAGGGCTTAAGTGATTGCTCATGGGCTGTTCTACCCCTTGGGTAAGGAAAAATTTTCATTTCCATCAAGTTGTGTACATAATTATAAAATTTGTAAATACTATAATACCTTTTTAGTTAGGTTTGGTGACAATTAAATTATTTTTGGAATAATCAGTTTTTTTAGAAATTATTTTTTTGAAATGTCAAATTTAAAAGAAATTTATTAAGGAAAGAAAAATACAAAAATTGATGGAAACCCAAGAGGATCTTGCTTTAGGCTAGTGCACCACTGCAAAACAAGTAATTACTAATTGACAACATTTCTCTATCTTATAATTTGGTGGAGCATTATGTCATTTTATTTTTGCAAGAAATAAAAAATTGCAGTAAAAGCTTTCATTATATTAAAGGTGCCAAAGAAGGTGCCTATAAATTTGAGCTCCACGTAGCTACACACTACCATGATGATCAACTATATATATATATATTCTTTATGTTTTGATATGATTTTTAATAATTCATCATTATTTATGTCAATGCAAAATTAATTTACATTAATATACATTTCATGGACATGAAAAGACACATATTAATTTGTCTTTTCATATCCATGTTGGCAACAGAGGGAAAAAGTGAGATAGTTATAAAGTGAAAATAATTATTAGAAAAGGTGGGAGATAGTTATTAAGAAAATTAATAGGAAAAGGAAGTAGTTATTTTTTTAAAAATGAAACAGTTAAGCTTGAAAATGAGATAATTATTTTCTGAAATTGTCTTTGGAATGATCCATGGATGACCATACAAAAGATTCCAAAAACTCCTCCATACACCAGTTCCCATTATGTTAAAGGTGCAAAAGAAGCACCTTAATTATTTAAAAGTTCCTATAAATTATTGTCAAATTTCCATAGATTATTATTATCTTATTGTTGTTGAAGTGGATTTTGAAAAAAATAAAATAATTATTTGACACCTCAATGCCAAACCTATAATGGTACCATGGTATGTATGTATGTTCTTATACCAACTTTGCACTGTGGACTATGGGCTACGAGTACAGGATACCATAAACTCCAGCCTGCTGGATGGACTGACCAACTTAACCAAGTGAAAATTCAGTGACAAGCCATAGTTGATGGTGTGTAATACGTACTGGGAACAAGTGCAAAGTAGTTAGTTGTATAACATCTTATCTATTGGCAAGGCCAGCGTGTTTGTGATGCCTTGTTTTTTTTTAATGTTGTGCTTTATGTGCAGAGAAGCAGGCCCGTGCGTGCTCAACTGTTGCATCATGCAAGGCCCTTCTTCGGTTAATCCCTTTGAGCCAAGGCCTTACATACCTCATAATATCCTTGTACATGGGCCCTCCCACTGTATGAAGGGTGTTTCATTTTCATTTGTAAAATCCTCTGTACAACGGGAGGTGGGACAAAAATGAAACACCCTGTTGTGGTCACGAGTAGGGTAGCCTGCCTTATGACCAAACACCACCCATGACCAAACACTTATGCCTCACATGTGTATTAAATCACTAACACAATAAAGATTTTTATGTTCTAAAATCATATTCTTGGGACAAAAAGTAATCTTTACAGAAGGCCTCAGATTTTTTTAATCTCCCATGCCTTAACATTTAGAGGATTTGACAATTGTAGATGTTGAAACTTGAAACCTTTTAATCTTGTTATACATGGACTTGCAATGTGAATTAGTTTGTGTTGGGTAATGTGTTTAGTGTTTGTTCAGTTGGCATTATTTTAGTCATCCATCAATGGTGGAAGCTTGACCTAACCTGAATACCTTCCATTATTCCATCGATTTGTTTTACTTTTATAAGCCGCATTGCACTTAAATGATGGTCATCATCATCAGACAAAAACCCATGGATCAATAATACACAAAAAGACTTAATTAAAATTTCATTAAGATCCCCATTAGTTGAAATGAATTTCTACCATGCACAATCAGCATGATGATGACGATCAATGATTTTTTCACCAAGCTTCAACCAAGCAATTGAAAAGTATTTATGTACATAGATGTATTACTTTAAGAAATAAGGCATGTTGTAAGAGCATCTCCACCGGTGCTCAGTATGTGACTCCAGACAGTACAATTTATTGCAAAACAGTCAAAATGCGGCGGTTTCGCTCAGGAAATTGGTTTTTTTGCACCAAATTTTGTGCAGCTTGCCAGGTTGGTAAAAGGCGCAACACAGTGGTGCACCTCCAAAAAAGAGTGTAATTAATTGGACCTGACTGCAGCTCAGTATTTCTGATTGGTTGATCATAATGATTGGTCCAAGTGGCTTGCTATTAGTAGTCCCCACGGATATGGAGTTCCGGTTATAGTTATATTGGTGGGGTTGCCAAAAAAACAGCTAAAATTAGACATTTAATTTTATTATCCAGAGTGACATACCGAGCACCGGTGGAGATGCTCTAACTACCCTACTACCTTGGCAGTTTCAACACTAATTATATTATTTTCAAAAATGTTGAAATTTTCAAAATTAATTAATTATTGGACAAATATGTGTCAAGCTTGTCAAGGTAATATGATACCAACTACCAATATGGTGGTGGGAATTGAGCATTGATTGGAGAGAGAGAGAGAGCGACTCTAGAGATCTCATATGGAATGTGAGTTAAAGAGGCTATTAAGCGCTGTTAGAGTATCTCCACCCCAAAACTGCAAACAACAACTTTATTTTAAAATAGAACATTGTTTATGATCACTGTTCCCACCCACACAAACGTCATAAACACTTAAAAACCATTTATGTCTTTACATCTGGAGGAGTAGTAGTCATTGTCCAAATCAATAGTAGAAAAACGATTTTAAATGGTTAAAATGACCACTGCAAAATGGACATCAATAGGGGAGCGCATCAGGATTTACGCTATCCTGTCGCAAGATTTAATGAAAAGGGGTGTTTGCTGGTGTGGGGTGGAAATGCTCTTATGCTTTATTTTGGAACTCAATGCCCCAACTGCAGCAAGTTCTCATGAGTTCTAGTGCAAAATACAGAGAAAGAGAGCAATGCACACATCACATCGATAGATATTGAGACTTTAAGTGGCATAAATGAACACTTGCCTATCCACCTAACGATGATTGCAGAATTGCAAACCCAAATAAGATCCAATGTCCCAATTCCAGCGGCTTCTGAATTCTATTGCAATCAGAACATATATATAGAGAGAGGAAGATATTGAAACAAATTTACATAATTTGACCCTCTCCAATCCACCTTAAAAAATACCAATGAAAATAATTTAAAAATAAAAAAAATCTCCAAATTAAAAATATTAAATAAAAATATGCCAAATACACAACTGCTAACGAGTTCACTTGCTAGGTACCTATATTAGGCAGAGAGATGTAGGGACTGGAGGAGATATAGTTTCAGAAAAAACGATTGCATAAGATAAATTGACTCTTTCAAATCTACCTTTAATTTCTTTTTAAAAAAACATGAATATGTGTGGAAATGCAAATCCCAAAAAAAAAAAAGAAAGAAAAAGAAAAGCAAATAAATCTGTAGAGTGCACCTAAAATGAATTTCAATTCCTTTGAAAATCGCAGAAACTGTATACCAACAATTTACGCAAGACAAGACAGTTTGTGTTTATTTCCGTAGACGTCGATGTCCCTCCTTTCTTGGCGTGCATGACAAGCGCACGCAAATGGCGCCGCGCTCCAACGAACAACCAAAGTACTCCTCAAACGGCCCTATCTTCATGCAGCTGGCGCCTCGCTCCACCAACCAAAGTACTCACTTAAACGGTGCAATCTTCATGTCGCATTCGCCTCTTCGCATCGTGGGCGTCGATGTCCATCCTTTCTTGCCTCGCATGAATGTGACAATCAAGACAAACAAGTAGGCGCCCTCACCGCGCTCCAACCAGCAACCAAAGTACTCCTCAAACAGCCCTATCTTCATGCAGCTGGTTCCTCCTTCCACCAACCAAAGTACTCTATAAAACGGGGCAATCTTCATGTTGCATTAGCTCTTGACATCATGGGCGTCGAATTCCATCTTTGATCTTCCTCGCATGCACATGACAAGCAGCTCACGCCACCGGCGCGCTCCACCGGCCATCAACTTAAGTACTCCTTCAACGGCCCTATTCATGATGCAGGCGAGGAAGGAAAGGATGGAATTCGACGCCCTCTTCGTCCTCTCTTGGCATCATGGGACTGGAACCTCGTCGTCTCTCTTCAGCTGGGAAGGGTTTCACCAAAACCTATTTGAATAGCTTCGTCCTCGAACCCATTTGCGACTATATATATACGTATGGTTACATTGTGAATATGGGTGCGTCTTGAAGTATGGAATCGTAGTAGTAGTGTTCAATGTTAGGTGTTTCAACAAGCGATATGAACTGTGGACTAGTGTGTTGTTCTATTGATCTTTGTAAGTAACTTTGGAGGGGGTTTGATGTGTGCACTAGTGTGTTGTTCTACTGATCTTTGTAAGTAACTTCGGAGGGAGTTTGATGTGTGCACTAGTGTGTTGTTCTACTGATCTTTGTAAGTAACTTCGGAGGGGGTTTCTGGTTTGGATGCAAGGGTACTGGATTCATTCAGGTAGGTGCTGGCGGTTGGAATGCCCTTACAAATCTTGACTTCCTCCTGCAGCTTGTGGAAACCGGGAGCAGTCTCAAGATCGATATCTGATACAGTTTGTTGGGACTTGTAAACTCATGAACTATGACAGGAATCTGCTGGATCGGTTTCAAGATCTCTCTGGGACTTTGAAAGTTCATGGTTCATCAGGTAATTCCATGATCTTCAGCTTTTACTTGGATGTCTTCGCATTCTGTGGCCTGGTGTTTTTTTCAACTCTGTTGCTTGTGGTTTTCATTTTGTAGTCTACATATATACATGATCCTATTGCTTTTTTCAAGAGCTATAATTTGTCTTGGTTGAGGTTAGTATGTTGATCATGCACGATGTCTGTGCTGTCTAGATCCAAGCAAGCAACTGTTACAGCCCATTAGAATTTTAGACAGATGCTAAGATCACCTCTGCAGTTTACCTGCCCTGCTGCAGGGCAACCCAGACCACGTCTTGGACAAGGAATGGGATTAAGCTGGGCGTCCAGGACAGGGGATGGGATTAAGTGGTGGCGCATCCATTATAGGAGATGTGATTAGTTGACCCTTCCAGGGCAGGCCATGGGATTAAATGATGTGCTAGTCTGTGTGGGCTGTTGAAATCACATGCTATACTGGGTCTGCCGCTGCACTCTGACACATAGCCATGTCACATACTCTATGAAGAGCACATTGAGATGCATATCTAAAGTTAAATTTTTATTTAATTTTACATTTGCATCTCAATGTGCTCTTTCTTAGAATATGGTGCATGGTTATGTGTTAAGAGTGCTTGAAACACATAGTATACAAGGTCTGCCGCTGCACTCTAACACATAATCATGCCACATACTCTATGAAGAGCACATTGAGATGCATGTCTGAAATTAAATTTTTATTTAATTTACATTTGCATTCCAATGTGCTCTTCTTAGAATATGGTGCATGATTATGTGCTACCAGTGCTTCTGATTCCTTTTATAGAATGTGGCTTCAGCATGTGATTTAAGCCACTGCAGACACTCCCATCCCCTATCCTGGATGTGGTCCTGGGTGCCCTACTAACTGCAACAAACCTCAGTGACAAGTTCCATCCAATCAAAGTTGCAGAAAACATTGTATGCAGGAACTTTTACTTGGTAGGTAATTTCTTCTGAGCTCACACCATTTTCTAAAATTCATAGGATGATTGATAGCTCAAGAACATAATATGTTCATATATATATATTCCAATGTTGACATGTGATCAGTACTCTTCACTGATCATATGTAAACATTGGAAACTGATTTTTGCTCTGATCAACTAAGTTTTACAAAAGAGATCACATTGAAACTCAGTAGTTCATAAACTCCTAAATCATGTACTATGGTTAGCTGGAAAAAAAAAGTCATCTAAAGACATAGTTAGCTGATCACCAGTACTTCTCTTCGATGCATATCTCTTCCCTTCTCCTACAGCTGATTGGAAGCTATGGAAAATCTGCCTCACCTGTGTTCACCAATACTGTTTTGCAGGAAACCCAACTTGGAATTCCTCTCTCCTCCTCACAAGCTCATCGAATATATGGATGTCTCGGTAGTGTCCAAGTTTTCCTTTTAGTGTCCTCTCGCATTTTTCATGGGAGATTTGTGAAATTGTGTTACAAGATTAATATAGTCCTGTACAGCTGTTGTGGCAACTGCAAGTGTGATGTTGCACTTTTTTTTTTGCTTGCACTCCTCCTCCCATCATGATCAGAATCAGAGGGTCGAACAATGACAAGTTAGAAAACTTTGCATGTCCTTGAACAAACTGGGGTATTTAACAGAACTTGTTCTCTAGTCCTTTTGAATGTTACAAGCAGTGTAATGGATGACAGGGTCAGTGCAACAGATGCCATTTGGGTAGAAGCAATCTGTAACAAACGTCTATGGTCCAAACAGTTGAGCCGGTAACTGCTGATCAATAAAATCACCAATCAATTTTCAACACATTTCTGGTACTTTCTGTGGCAAGTGTGGACTCTCTGATGATTGACTACATAGAGATGTGGATATTCTGGGCTTCTTGGTTTTGGTTGCAAATTTTCTGCAGGATTTTTTCATGAAAAACTTGGTTTTTCAGCAAAATTTCGCCACTTTTGCAAAAAACACTAATTCCCTTGGGTTTCCATTTATTTGCACATGAAGCCAGCACAATTACCCA
>Ga0116229_10005223_pt1 | contig 21230 bp, 17 predicted proteins | sample S1TSphgellanicum_3_FD_87313 | JGI IMG/M metagenome (GOLD analysis project Ga0116229, IMG submission 87313) | Host-associated microbial communities from peat moss isolated from Minnesota, USA - S1T2_Fc - Sphagnum magellanicum MG | ecosystem: Host-associated > Plants > Peat moss > Unclassified...
GGTCAGCACCTCGGGAGGCACTTTCTTGTTGAGCTTCACATACTGCTCGAACTGCGACACCACCGAGCGCACCAGTACATCCATCTCGCGTTCGTCGTACTGGTCCGCGTCCAGCTCGACGGCGATGGTGGCGGAATAAAAATCACCGGTGTGCAGCTGCTCGATGCGCGCGCGGTCTACGCCCTCGACCAGCACCTTGACGGTGCCGTCAGGCAGCTTGAGCATCTGCAGGATGGTCGCCACGGTACCAAAACGGTGCAGGTCGTCGAGCTTGGGGTCATCGACGTCCGCCTGCTTCTGCGCCACCAGCATGATGCGCTTGTCGGCGCGCATCGCGGCGTCCAGGGCGTGGATCGACTTCTCGCGCCCCACGAACAGCGGGATCACCATGTGCGGATAGACCACTACGTCCCGCAGTGGCAGCACGGGGACGGCAGCGGGAACAACGGCTTCGGTCGCGGGGGTGGTTTCTTCGGTCACGGTAGCTCTGGTTGCCTCTTGATGACAGCTGCGAAGGGTCGGCTAGTCAAAACCAATTGGGGCAGCCAGCGCGATTATCAAGCACGCGCTTCTCAGGCGTGCAGCGACCCGCCCGCTCGCCTTGGCTCTTCCACCGCCGCGACCCGGCCCTCGTCGGCACGGTAGACGATGTATGGCTTGGTGGTGCCCTCGATGACGCTGTCATCGACCACCACCTTCGCGACGTTGCGCAGCGATGGCAGGTCGTACATGGTGTCGAGCAGCACGGTTTCCAGTATGGTGCGCAGCCCGCGCGCGCCGGTCTTTCGCAGCATCGCCTTGCGCGCCACGGCGCGCAGCGCCTCGTCGCGAAATTCCAGCTCCGAGCTCTCCATCTCGAACAGCTTGCGGTACTGCTTGGTGAGGGCGTTCTTGGGCTCGGTCAGGATCGACATCAGCGCCTGTTCATCGAGCTCGTCGAGCGTCGCCACCACCGGCAGGCGGCCGACGAACTCCGGGATCAGGCCGAAGCGAATCAGGTCCTCCGGTTCCACGTCGTGGAACAGGTCCGAGCCATGCGGCTTGGAGTCGGCATCGCGTACCTCGGAAGTAAAGCCGATGCCGCTCTTCTGGGTGCGGTTTAGGATGATCTTCTCGAGGCCGGCGAAAGCGCCGCCGCAGATGAACAATATATTGGAGGTGTCTACCTGCAGGAATTCCTGCTGCGGGTGCTTGCGCCCGCCCTGTGGCGGCACCGAGGCAATGGTGCCCTCGATCAGCTTCAGCAGCGCCTGCTGCACGCCCTCGCCCGACACGTCGCGGGTGATCGACGGGTTGTCCGACTTGCGCGAAATCTTGTCGATTTCATCGATGTAGACGATGCCGGTCTGGGCCTTCTCGACGTCGTAGTCGCACTTCTGCAGCAGCTTCTGGATGATGTTTTCCACGTCCTCGCCGACGTACCCGGCCTCGGTCAGCGTGGTGGCATCGGCGATCGTGAACGGCACATTCAGCAGCCGCGCCAGGGTCTCGGCCAGCAGCGTCTTGCCGCAGCCGGTCGGACCGATCAGCAGGATATTGCTCTTGGCGAGCTCGACTTCGTCCTTGGCGCGCGCGCTGCCACGGGTCTGCAGCCGCTTGTAGTGGTTGTACACCGCCACCGACAGCACCTTCTTGGCGCGGTCCTGGCCGATGACGTACTCGTCGAGCACCTTGCGGATCTCGTGCGGCTTGGGCAGCTTGTCGCGCGCGCGATCGGCCCGGTCCTCGAGCTCCTCGCGGATGATGTCATTGCACAGCTCGACGCATTCGTCGCATACGAACACCGACGGCCCGGCGATGAGTTTGCGCACCTCATGCTGGCTCTTGCCGCAGAACGAGCAATACAGCAGCTTGCCGTCGTCGGTCCGCCCGCGGGGGTCATCACTCATCGCTCGCCACCTCGACCGTAAGGTCATCCATTAGGGGCTTCGGTTCCCACCGTCACATTGCCAGCGCTATCTATATAGCATGCTGCCGACCGCCGAAGCAAAGAACTGTGTCGCTCGCAAGACCTTGTTATTTCGTGATTTTGAGTGCCGTATCACGCCTTGACCGGGGCCGGCGCGGTTGCCGCGCGCTTTTCCAGCATACCGTCGATCAGCCCATAGGCAATGGCGTCGGCTGCGTCCATGAAATTGTCGCGATCGGTGTCGGTCTTGATCTTCTCGACGTTCTGGCCGGTGTGCCGGGCGAGGATCTTGTTCAACCGGTCGCGGGTCTCGAGCATCTCCTTGGCGTGGATCTCCATGTCGGCCGCCTGGCCCTGGAAGCCGCCGAGCGGCTGGTGAATCATGATGCGCGAATGCGGCAGGGCATAACGCTTGCCCTTGGCGCCACCGGTTAACAATATCGCGCCCATGCTGGCCGCCTGTCCGATGCAGATGGTGCTGACATCGGGCTTGATGAACTGCATCGTGTCGTAGATGGCCAGCCCCGCGCTGACCACGCCGCCGGGCGAATTGATGTACAGCGCCACGTCCTTGTCCGGGTTCTCGGACTCCAGGAACAGCAGCTGGGCGACAACGACATTGGCCATGTAGTCATCCACCGGGCCGACGACAAACACCAGCCGCTCCTTGAGCAGGCGTGAATAAATGTCATAAGACCGCTCGCCGCGCGAGGTCTGCTCGACGACTATCGGAACCAGGTTCAAGCCAAGCTCATTCATGGGGGTTCAGTGTAAGTCCTTTCACGCAGTTTGGCCAAAGCCGGTCAGATCGCGAAATGTCGCCGGCTGGTCCACGACCTTGACCTGGGTGAGCACCCAGTCAAGCGCCTGGTCCTCCAGCGCCGAGGACTCCAGCTGCTCCATGGCCTCGCGGCTGGCCAGGTATTGCCGCCGCGCTTCGCGCGGATCCGGGTGCGACGCGGTCACCGAGTCGAGCCGCGCCTCCACGCGCGCGCGATCGACCTTCAGGCCCTGCGTGCGCACGATCTCGCTGAGCAGCAGCCCGAGCGCGACACGCCGCCGCGCGTTGGCCTCGAACGCCTCGCGTGCCGGCAGTTGCTGCACATCCGGCGTGCCCATGCGGCGCGCCATCTGCCCCTGCAGCTCGCGAATCTGCTCATCCAGCATGCTTTGCGGCACGTCCAGCGGATTGTCGCGGTACAGCGCGTTGAACAGCTGCTCGCGCACCCGCGTGCGGATGGCCTCGGCCAGTTCGCGCTCCATGCTCGCCCTGACCTCGATGCGCAGCTGCCCAAGGTCGCCATCCGCGACGCCGAAAGCGCGCGCAAACTCCTCGTCCACCGGCGGCAGGCTGCGCTCCTCGACTTTGGCGACTTTCAGCTCGAACTGCGCCGCCTTGCCAGCCACCGCCTTGGCGCCATAATCCTCGGGAAACACCGCCGCAACAGTCTTGGCGTCGCCGGCAGCCATGCCCACCAGCGCCTGCTCGATCTCGGCCAGGATGCGGTGTGCACCGATGGTCACCAGCATGCCCTCGCCCTTGCCGCCCGGAAATACTTCGCCGTCGATGCGGCCTTCATAATCCAGCGATACCCGGTCGCCGTCGCGCGCCGCACGCTCGACCGGTGTGAAGATCGGGCGCTGGCTGCGCATGCTCTCGATCATCGCCGCGACGTCTTCGTCGGTGACCGTGGCCGCCGGACGCTCCACCGCGATCGCGTCCAGGGGCTTGAGCGTGATCTCCGGCAGTACTTCAAAGAACGCCGCGTAGCGCAACTCGCTGCCGGGTTCGACAGCGATAGGCTCGATGCGCGGGCCGCCAGCCGGGCGCAGCCGGTGCTGGCTGACGGCTTCGGCAAAGGTACTTTGCATCAGGTCGCTCACCGCCTGGGCATGCACCTGGCTGCCAAACTGCTGTCGCACCACGGCGTAGGGCACCTTGCCAGGGCGGAATCCCTTCAGCCGCGCGGTGCGCGCCAGGCGCTTGAGGCGCACATCCACCTCGCCGGCGACCCGCTCGCCAGGTACCGCCACCTCCAGCCGTCGCTCCAGCCCATGCGTTGTCGTCACCGATGCTTGCATCTTTCCGCTATCCATCGCCCATTGTTCATTGAGTCGCCCACCTGGGCATTGCCCGAGCCGGTGGTGCGAAAGGAGAGACTCGAACTCTCACGGGTTGCCCCACTGGCTCCTAAGGCCAGCGCGTCTACCATTCCGCCACTTTCGCCTGCGGGCGCGCCCCCAAACGAGGTTCAACCACGACGCTCAATTATAGCCGAGATTAGGAGGCGTCCGACGCGCCGGCGGCACGAACTCGCGCCGGCGGCGGTGCAGTTTTCCCGCGCGCGCCCGCGAACGGCGCCGACAGCCGCTGTGCCCCGCGATGCCCAGAGTAGCACCCCGTCAGTGGCCAGAAATTCATCCCGGAGCGCACCCATGTCAAGATTCAAGCTGCAACGTGCCCAAGTAGCGGCCGCGGCCGTCGCGGCGGCGGTCGTATCGGCCTTGTCGAGCGCCGGCTGCGCCGGCGGTCCGAAACCCACTGCCGACCTCGCCGCCGCACACACCCTGGTCGCGCAAGCTGAGCAGAGCGGCGCGCAGCAGTTCGACAGTGCGGACCTGGAAGCCGCGCGCAGCGAGCTGCAGCAGGCCGACCAGGACGCACGCGAACAGCCGAAGGTCGCGATCCGCATGGCACAGCAGTCCTCGGTCGACGCCGAACTCGCGCTGGCGCGCACGCGCGCCCTGAAGGCCGAGCAGGCGCTCCGGCAGATCAATGCCGATAACGCCACGCTGCAGAGCGAATCGGAGCGTGCACCGGCCGCCCCCGTGCCGCAGCCGCCGAATGGCAGCGCAACCGCCCAGTATCAGTAGTGCAGGCACCGCTACGACACTGCCACCCACTTAAAGCCCCACGACACCTCTATGGAGATGACCGCAGTGAAAGCAATATTTCGATCAGTCCCGCCCGCTCCATCCGTCCGACCCGCCCTGGCACTATCTCCGCTGGTCGCGTTGCTGCTGGCCGCCTGCGCGACCACCTCGCCGCAGAGCGAATCGGCCCTGGCGCAGGCACAGACCGCGGTGCGTACGCTCGAAATGGACCCGCTCGCCTCGCAGACCGCCGGCAAGCCGCTGCAGGACGCGCGGGATTCGCTGGCGGCGGCGCTCAAGGCACAGGAGGACCACAAGCCCTCCGATGACGTGGTTCACCTGGCGTACCTCGCTCGCAGGCAGGCCGAGATCGGCGAGGCCATCATCGCCGAGACTCGCGCCCAGCAGCAGATCGCCCAGGCCCAGACGCAGCGCGACCGGGTACTGCTGGCGGCGCGCGAGCGCGATGCCGCCGCGGCGCGGATGCAGGCCAGCAATGCCGAGGCCCAGGCCGCCGCGGCCCGTAACCAGGCGCTCAGCGCCCAGGATCAGGCGGCAGCTGCACGCGACCAGGCAGCGGCAGCGCAGCAGGCGGCACAGGAGCAGATCGCGGCCGCCCAGATGGCGGCCCAGGAGCAGGTCGCAGCGGCACAGGACCAGGCGGCGCAGGCGCGCGCGCAGCTGCTGGCGCTCAACGCCCGGGAGACCGAGCGCGGCATGGTACTGAGCCTTGGCAGTAACGTCCTGTTCGATACCGGCAGTGACGTGCTCAAGCCGGGAGCGGACCAGGAGATCAATCGCGTCGCCCAGTTCCTGCAGGGTCAGTCAACCGTCAAGCTGCGGATCGAAGGCTATACCGACAGCACCGGTTCCAGCAGCTACAACGAGGGGCTGTCGCAGCGGCGTGCCGAGGCGGTGTACCAGGCTTTGGTGAGTCGCGGCGTGGATCCGTCACGCCTGCAGGCCGTCGGCCGTGGCATGGAGCTGCCGCTGGCGACCAACGACACCGCCGCCGGCCGCCAGCTGAATCGGCGCGTGGAGCTGATCTTCTCCAACGAGCAGGGCCAGTTCGCCAGCATCGGCTCAGCGAACGCGCATTAAAACGGCGCATTAACGCAATTTAGCCCCCAGGCCCTAGCCTGGGGGTCATGGCGGCGCAATAATCGATCTGTTGGTTCACAAACACAAAACCCGCTGCCGCCATGCCGGCGCCGCGCCGCTCCTCGCGCTGGCGCTGGCGCTGGGCGCGACCGCGCTTGACGGCTGCAGTTCCTACTCGATGCCGGTGCTGCGTAGCCGCGAAGCCGACACGCCCACCACGGTGGCCAGCAGCGAGGGCGGCAGCGACTCGAATGCGGCCGAGTGCGCGCAGCTGCGCGCGCAGATCCGCTCCAACCAGCAGGCGGTACGTGAAGCGCCGACCACCAGCACCATGCCGATTATTGTTGAGGCCGCTCAGGGGCGGGCTGACCAGCACATCGACGAGGCACGCCAGCGGCTGAATGAACTCGATTGTCCGAGTGAGGACCAGGGTGACGGCAAGCTGCGTCCGCTGGCGCCGCTGCCGCCGGCTCCGGGCGCACCAAGCCCTTAGAATCCTGCAGCCGCTGATTCCTACAGTGGATGGTCGCAGCCGCTGACAGCGCTGCGCTGGCTGCGCATCGCATGCTCCGCGACAGGCGAGGCACTACGCGGGAGCGAGTTCATGCGCGCGACATACTCTTCGGTCGGCAGCCGTGCCGGCGCATGCACGCTGGCCGGCGCGCTGGCGGTTTTTTCAATCACGGCGACGCCGGTGATCGCGGCCGACTCGACCATTCCCGACACCTCCCAGGTCGTCGCGACCGACTCCACGATTCCTGACACCTCGGCCTCGGACACGGCGCCAAACATGGTGCCGCAAGATGCCGGTACCCCGACCAAGCCGGCGGACGATATCGACGACAGGCGCGTCACGGCGCAGATCCGCACGGCGCTGGTGGGTGACAAATCGCTGTCTTCCCTGGCGCGCAACGTGGGCATCGCCACCAATCAGCAGGCGGTGGTACTGCGAGGCCAGGTGACCTCCGGGGAGAAAGATCGGGTCGAGGCGCTGGCATCGCAATATGCCGGTACCCGGCAGGTCGTCAGCCAGTTGCTGGTGAAGGATCCCTAGCGCCATCCGAATCCGGGTAGCGCGCCTCGATCTGGCGCGAATAGGCGGACAGCAACTGCGCGACCTGTTCCAGATCCACCGGCTTGGTCAGGTGGTGATTGAAGCCGGCAACCCGCGCCTTCTCCTTGTCATTCGGCTGGCCCCAGCCGGTGACCGCCACCAGCAGGGCACCCTCGCCCCACTGCTCCCGCCGCACGCTGCCGGCAACCTCGTAGCCGCTCATGTCGGGCATGCCGATGTCGAGGAACATGGCGTCGGGCCGCTCACGCCGTGCCAGCGCCAGCGCCTCGCCGCCCGATGTCGCCAGATGCACATCGTAGCCGGACATTTTCAGTATCAGCGCCAGCGTCTGCGCCGCGTCGCCGTTGTCGTCGGCTACCAGCACCTTGCAGCGCGGCCCGGTTTGCGGGCGGCACAACGACGCGGTTACATAAGGCCGTCGCTTGGGCGCGACCAGTTCGGTTCGTGGCAGGTGGATCGTGAACGTACTGCCGCGGCCGGGACCGTCGCTGGCGGCCTCGACCGTGCCGCCATGCAGTGACACCAGGCCTTTCACCAGCGCCAGCCCTATTCCAAGGCCGCCCTCGGCGCGATCCACCGCCGAATCCAGCTGCGAGAACATCTCGAACAGTTTCGGAATGGCGTCGGCGTGCAGGCCGATGCCGGAATCGCTCACCGACAGCGCCAGGTTCCCCTGCGCGAGTCGTGCGACCAGCCGGATGTGCCCCGCAGGATCGGTATATTTCGCCGCGTTGGTCAGCAGGTTCGACAGTGCCTGGGACAGCCGCAGCGGATCGACCATCAGCTCGACAGGCTCGGGCGGCAGCACGATATCGATGCTGTGCCGCTTGGAGTCGATCAGCGGCCGCGCGGTCTCGACCGCCGACGCCACCAGTGCCGCCAGGTCCACCGCCTCCTTGCGCAGCTGCAGCCGACCGCTGGTGATGCGTGATACATCCAGCAGGTCATCCAGCAGCAACGCCATGCGCTGCACCTGGCGCGAGATCACATCGCGGCCCCATTGCCGCTGCCTTTCATCCGCCGCGGGCGACTCCAGCAGCTTGGCCGCATTGCGAATCGGAGCCAGCGGGTTGCGCAGCTCGTGCGCCAGCGTCGCCAGGAACTCGTCCTTGCGCCGGTCCGCCTCGCGCAGCGCATTCTCGGTATGTTTCAGCCGGCTGATGTCCAGGTTGATGCCGGCCCAGCCGGAGATATTGCCGTTGTCATCGCGAATCGCCACGCCCTTCGCCAGTACCGCGTGATACTCGCCGTCCGCCCCGCGGATGCGGTGGTCCCGATACCAGTTGCCGCCGCTGCGCACGCAGTCGCGCCAGGATTCGACGGTTGCCGCCAGGTCGTCCGGATGCAGCAGCTGCGTCCAGCCGATGCCCGAGCATTGCTCCTGCGTAATCCCGAGCAGGCGCAGGAACTGCTCGCTGGCGTAGGTGTTCTGGCCCTGGGCATCGCACACCCAGATGCCGTAGTCGATCGACTCGCCGATCGCCCGGTACAGTTTCTCGCTCTTGCTGAGTGCCTGCTCGGCCAGCTTCTGCGCGGTCACGTCGATCAGCACGCCGGCCAGCAGCACCGGCCGTCGGGCGGCATCGAAGTGCACCTTCCCGCGCCGGGCGACCCAGCGGATCGAGCCGTCGGGCTGCATGATGCGAAACTCGGTAGAAGGCAGTACACCGTTGCGCAGCGCCTGCGCCTCGGCGCCGCTCACTGCCGCCTGGTCATCGGGGTGGATCAGTTGCCGCTGCAGCAGCGCGTCTTCGTTCAGTTGCCGCTCGTCCGCAAAGCCATAGAGCGCAGCGAGGTTGCGATCGACCGTGGCCTGGCCGCTGTGCGGGTCCCATACCCAGCTGCCAATCTCGGCTGCGGCCATCGCGCTCTCGAGCTGCGCGCTGGCGCGTCCCAGGGCGGCTTCGGCCGCCTGGCGCACCTTCACTTCGGCCTGCAGCGCGGCGTTGGATTGCTCCAGCGCCTGGGTGCGGATATGCACCTCTTCGAGCATGCTGTTGAACGCGTCGACCACCAGGCCGATCTCATCGTCGGTGGTCTTCTGCACGCGTAGTGAGTAGTCGCGCTGGTGGACGATCTGCCGGGCCACATCGCTCATCGCATCCAGTGGCGCGGTGATCACCCGCTGCAGCGCCGTCGACAGTATCAGGGAAGCGAACAGGCTGAACGCGATCACGATCGCCAAGATGCCCAGGTAAGTGACCACGCGCCCGACCACATCGTACCGGGCCTGCAGCAGGATGGTCCCCAGCCACTCGCCGTTGCGCACGATGTGTGCAGTCAGCTCCACGCGCGCGCCGACGGAGTGCGCACTGCCATCGGCGGCGACGCTGGCAGCGGGCAGCCGCTGCGGGGGCGGCGTCGACCCCGGCCGCACATAGTCGGCGTACAGCTCCCCGCTGGGCAGGTACAGCGCCGCCACCAGCAGCTGCGTGCGCGCCTGCAGCGCCACCAGGTTACGCTCGGCTGCGGCCTGGTCGTCGAACGCGAGCGCCGGCGCCAGCGACATCGACAGGATGCTCGCCTCGGTCGCAAGATCCGACGTCCATGATTTGCGGTACGTGGACAGGTCATGCCACAGCAGCGCGGCACCGGCCACCAGTAGCGCAATCACCGTGGTCGAGGACACCACGCCCATCAGCTTGCCGCGCACCGACTGCCGGGTGCGGCGCACCGCGGTCAGCTCGCGCCAGGCCAGTGTCATGCTTCGCAACAGCCGTCGCATCAGATCGTCCTCCCGCCCGGCCGCCGCGTCGCTGGTCACCGCTGCGCTTCGGTCTTCACGGTGAACGGGGCCGACGTACAGCATCTGGGCATGGTCGAATGACTGCGATCTCCCTCTGGCCGGCTTATGGCGGCGTTGCCTGCATTATTTCCAAAAACCATGCGGCGGAAAGTAGGACGATTCCGGCTTCGTTGTCATGCAGTCCGGACCAGCTTTGTCGGATTCGGGCCTACGCGCGGCCACGGCGCCAACGGCGACCCCTTATTAATTAGCTATTTGCGGGCGAGCAGCGCCACGCCGCTGCCGAATCGGCGCAGGCCCAGCAGCGAGCACAGTCGGTCATCCGCACGGCCGATTCGCCATGCCCGCTCCAGCGGAGTGTGCACGCCAAATTTCTGCAACCCCAGCATCGCATAGCGCGTCAGCGTGCCGTGCAGCTCGCAGCGCGCTTGCGCAAAGGCGTCGAACAGGGGTGCCGCTCGCGCCGCGGTGATCGGACTGCAGAATGGATTGTCCTCGCGCTTGCCCAGTAGCCGGGTGCCGATGCGGTAGAACGGCGCCAGCCACGGTTCGATCGCGGCGAAGCGGCCGCCGGGCCGCAGTATTCGCGCGATCTCTGGAAAGGCGATCTCGGTGCGCATATGGTGGACGCAGCCGCCAGACCAGGCAACGTCAACCGAGGCATCGGCCAACGGAATCTCCTCGGCCACCGCGATCAGGCATCGAAAGCGATCGCCGACACCGATCAGCCTCGCGGTCTCGATCGCCGCCTGCGCCTCGCCGATCATCGGCGTCAGCAGCAGTGCCTCGGCCGCACCGGCCAGCAGCAGCGCCTGCACCGCCTTGCCGGAGCCGCCGAGCTGCAGCACACGCTGACCCTGCACCGGTGCGATGTGCCTGAAGCAGTCCCATTCGCTCTGCAGGTCCATGCGCGCGTGCAGCCAGGTGTCTGGCGGCTCGGGAAAGTTGGCGCGCTCCTGCGCCGGGCGCAGTCGCAGGCGCTCGAGGTGCTGCATGGTCTCATCGTTGTTATCGGCCACCAGCGAGCCGGTACGGCGCAGCGTCTCGGCTTGCCTGAAACCGATATCGTTGTAGAACGCCATCTCCAGGTACGCCTCGGCATACTGCGGAGCTGACAGGTCAAAGCCCTGCACCTGCTGCGGGTGTACCAGTATTTCCGGCGCCAGCAGCACCGGGATGCCCGCGACGATCGGATAGGCGGCGCGCTCGTCGGCGCGCAGCAACACCGGGTCGGTTTCTCCAGTGGCCGCCGCCGCCGCCGTCGGCGCGCGCGCCGCCAGCGCCGCCCCGCCCGCGATGCGCGCTCGCGCGAGCTGCAGCGGCACGACGCTCAGCGGCAATCGGGTGACGGGGCAGACCAGATCGTCGGCAATTGCTGGGTCCGGCATGCGCGAAGTCTACAGGCTCCGCAATCGACGGGCTTCCATCCATTGCCAGGAAATCAGCGGCGGCAGGCCACAGAGCACTTCGCGCACGCGCTTGGCCATGGACACTGCGAGCGCCAGCTCGCCGCTGATGCCGAGCACGTGGCCGAACAGCACCAGGCCGGCTTCCTGCACGCCGATTCCGGCGGGCACGAAAAACGCCATATGGCGTATCGCCTGCGTCATGCTCTCGAGGATCAGTGCGGCGCTGGCGCCGACCGGATGGCCGCACAACCGCAGTATCCACCACACCTCGAATGACCCTGCCATGACTGCAATCAACTGCAGTGTGCCGACGCCGAGCAGGCTCGATGTCCGACTCAGGCTCGCTCGCAGGTCACGATCCAGTGCCGCGGCTCCTTGCGACGTCGCCCGCTCACCTACCAGCGGCTGCACGAAGCGCTGCAGGCGCGCGAATACCGAGCCGTAGCGCAGCAGCAGCGCGACCACCACCGGCGCCGGCAGGCTGCACAGGAACCCGACCAGCAGTCGACGATATTCCGCTCCGGCGGCATGCAGATTGAACAGCAGGAACAGGCCGACTGCGGTGAACAGGTAGAGCACCACCAGCGTCAGTAGGATCTCCACGATCACCGTGGCACTGGCCGGGGCCGTGGCCAGTCCGCGCCAGCGCAGCAGGCGCACGCCGGCGACGCCGCCACCGACACTCGCCACCGGCAGCAGGCGGTCGATCGCTTCGCGCACGCTGGTCACCCACAACAGGTAGCCAAGGCCAGCACGGCGCTCGCGGTCATAGGGGCGCAGCAGATTGAGCCAGCCCACCGCATACAGCAGGAAGTACAGTACGCGGTACGGCACCAGCCACAGTAGCGGCCAGCCTGCGAGCGCCAGAGTCTGCAGCATGGCGCGCAGGTCCGAGCGAATGGCGATGCCGATCAGCAGCGCCAGCCCGAGCAGGCCGCCGATGTATGCCGTGAACTTCAACCCTGTCTCGGCGTGGTTGGGCTCAGATGTGTCGGCGCACGACGCCGTCGGCGTCCACATCCAGTTCCAGACCGCGCCAGCTGACCCGGGAGGCAAAGAAACTGCGGTACCAGACCCAGCACAGCAGCAGATCGCGCACCGGCAGCAGCCACACATCGCAGAACACCGGTCGATCGTCGCGCAGCCGGTGTGCGAAGTGCAGGCCCAGCCGTGCGACCACTACGATCCAGAACAGCGCCGCGGCACTGGCGACGGCGGCGGGCTGCGAGGCCGCCAGCAGCAGGCCAAGGATGGCCAGCGGCAAGCTGAAGCTCAGGAACAGCATGCGAAAACTGCGCGGCCGCAGTACGCGGATGGTGCGCATCCATCGCATCTCATGGCGGATCAGTGCCTCCAACGCCGGCTCGTGATGTTCCGCCACTACCAGTGCCGGCGACAGCACGGTGCGCAGTCCCTGCGCGCGGATCAGCTGGTTCAGGCGATAATCGTCGGCCAGGTGATCCGCGGTGGCCGCCAGTCCGCCGATCGCCTCGAGCGTGCTGCGCCGCAGGCATAGTGTCTGGCCGGAAGCATAGCCCTGGTAACCGAACAGCCAGGTCAGCAGCACCGACGGCATATACCATTCGTTGATGTACATCGCCCCCAGTCGTGACCACACCAGTGGCGTTGGCACGTCGTGATAGGTGCTGGTGACCAGGCCAACGCGCTCGTCGAGCAGCGGCGTGGTCACCGTCGCCAGGTAATCGGGTGCGACCGAGGTGTCGCTGTCGGCAATCGCAAGCACGTCGTGGCGGGCGTGCGCCAGCATGTTGATCAGGTTGCTGGCCTTGGCGTTGGCGCCGTGCTGGCGCGGATCGACCACGATGTCGATGGGCAGTTGCGGGAATTCCGCCGCCAGTCGCGCCGCGATTTCCAGTGCCGGATCGTCCGCATCGCGCACGCCGAATACGATCTGGAAGTCGGCATAGTCCTGCAGGCAGAACGAGCGCAGCTGCCGGTACAGGCCCGGCTCCGCGCCGCACAGCGGCTTGAGCAGCGTGACTGGCGGCAGCCGCGGCATGCGCGCCTGATGCGCGCGCAGCGAGCGTGTTGCCGCCGCCCGTACCTGCCAGGCCAGCACCGCTACCAGCGCCAGCACGGCGTGGAATGCGGTAACGGCCAGGCCCGTCATGCCGATGATCGCCAGCAGGTGTCGCACCATGGACATTGCACGCAAGGTTACCAGCTTGCAGCGATCGCGCGCTTGCCTTAAAAAGGGCCAGCGAAAGAAGCGGATAAGCGATGTCGAAATTGGTCAATCGAGCCAGCGGCCGCGTGGCCGTGCTGCTGGCGGCGGCAGCCAACTTTGCTCTGGGTGCCACCGGTGCCGCAGCTGCAGCAGCAGCGCAACCGCAGGCGGCACCGCAGGCGCTGTGCGACCTGCTGCTACAGGTCATGAAGCAGGGCCCGACGCTGGGCTTTGCCGGCCGCGTCAAGGCGCTGGAGCCGGGGTTGAGCCGCGACTTTGACCTGCCCCTCACCACGCGGCTGGTCGTCGGACCGCCGTGGCGAAGCATGACCCCGGATGAGCAGCAGCAGCTGGTCACCGCCTTCAGCGACTACAGCGTTGCCGTGTACGCCAGTCGCTTCAAGGAATATTCAGGCGAGCGTTTCGTCGTGGATCCGGCCACCGACAAACTTGCCAGCGGCGATGTGGTGGTGCACACGAAACTGCTGCCGAAGTCCGGAGATCCGGTGCAACTCGACTACCTGGTGCGCTCGGAAGCCGACGGCTGGCGCATCATCGACGTGCTGCTGAATGGCACCATCAGCGAAATGGCGCAGCGGCGCTCCGAATTCTCCTCCGCGCTGCGCGATGGCGGCGCCAAGGCCCTGACCGAACTGCTGCGGCAGAAGACCGCGCAGCTCGCCAACTAATCTTTCGCCGGCTCGCCCGGCGGGCTCGCGGGCGCCGCTGCCGCGCCCGGGTCGCTGCCCGGGTCGCTGCCCGGGTCGCTGCCCGGGTCGCTGCCCGGGTCGCTGTACAAATCCTCGCCCCTGGGCGCGGGCGGCAGCACATCGTTGTGCAGTTCGGCGTTGCGATTCTGCCGATACAGGCTGCGCATCGAGGCATAGAAGTCCACCGCCTCGCGCTGGATCTCGTCCAGCGTGTCGATATTGCGCGAGCGCTCATCGATGCCGCCAATCGCCGCCTCCGCTACGCTCAGGCTGCCTTCGTACTCGAAGTGCGGCACCAGCCACAGGAACGGATTGACGAAGAGATCCGCGGTCATGCCGGCGGTATCGCGCGGGTTCGACGGGCCGACCACCGGCAGCACCAGGTACGGGCCCTCATGCACGCCCCACACATAGAGTGTCTGTCCGAAGTCGCCGTGCTGGCGCGCCAGGCCGTGGCGCCCGGCAAAATCCATGACTCCCGCCACGCCCGCAGTGCTGTTTACAACGAATCGGCCGGCGGTCGTGAGCGCGCGCTTGAACTGGCCCTGCAGAACATTGTTGAAGAGCACGATCGGTTCATGCAGGTTGCGGATGAAATTGCGGATACCGTCGCGCCCGCGCGCCGGGATTGCCCAGATATAGGCCTTGGCGAGCGGCTTCAGCAGCGCCCGGTCCACGCCCTGGTTGAATGCGAAGGTCTTGCGATTGAGCGGCTCGAGTGGATCGTTGGTGGCCTTGAAGGCGGCCAGGGCGACCGGGTCGCGCGGAACCGTGGCGCAGCCGGCAGCCAGCAGCAGCGCGCTCAAGGCCAGCAGCGCGCTCAAGGCCAGCAGCGCACTCAAGGGCAGCCGCGCGCCATGCCCTGGGCGCGATTTCATGGTCGATCCGCGCCCCGCGCGGCGGGCGCGGCGCCCAGCAGCGCCGGCAGCACCAGCAGCGTGCAGGCCAATGTATAGAACAAGCCGATGCTCAGCAGCGCACCCATGTCGGCCATGCCGGGGGAATTCGACAGCGCCAGGCTGCCGAAGGCAGTACCGGTGGTCAGTGCGCTGAAGACCACCGCGCGCGCGGTTGGCGAGCTCAGCAGGTCCGCATCGCCGTCGCGCCAGCGCAGCACGAAGTAGATATCGAAGGCGACGCCGACTCCCAGCAGCAGCGGCAGGGTAACGATGTTGGCGAAGTTGAGTGGCTTGCCGAGTGCCGCACTGGTGGCAAGGGTGAACAGTCCGGCCAGCAGCAGCGGCACCAGTACCGCGGCGACGTCCCGGACATTGCGCAGCACCAGCGCCAGCAGCAAGGTTATGGCCGCGGTCGCCAGGCACCCGGCGATCACGAAGGCGCCGATCACGGTACGGGCGGACTCCTGGATGCCAATCGGCATGCCGGCAGCCTGCGACGCGACGCCGCGCACCGCAGTCACGAAGCGGCGCAGTACCCGCGCGTCGCGGGCATCGCCCTTCGGAAACACCTCGATGCGATACTTGCCGTCGGCGGACACCCAGTCGCGCTTGAGTTCGGGCGGGATGGTAGCCAGCGCTACCGGTGCCGCCTGCAGCGCCAGCCGCATGTCCTGCAGCCGACCCGCGATTCCCTGGGATACGTTGGTCTCCAGCAGCGGTACGATGGCCGCGCCGCGCCCGCCAACGCCCGCCAGCGCCTGGGCCAATTGTCCCGACGCCGGATCGCCGCGGGTGGCGAGCTTGCCGACGTCAACGCCGCAGCGGGCAGCGGCGGCGAGTACCTCGTCGGCACTGGGGGCGGCCTTCACCGTTAGCGCCGTCAGCGTCGGCCCGAGCAGGTCGCGAGCGTCCGCCAGTATCGCAAGCTTGGCCGGCTGGTCGTCGGGCACGAAGCTGCCGAACCAGATGGCCCGATTGACCTCGGGCAGCGAGCGCAGGCGCTGCACCTGATCGGCCGCGACACTGGCCGAGTCCGCAAGCACGTCGATGGTGTAAGGAGTGCTGTCGGGATCCTTCATCAGGTCGAACAGTGTCTGCACCGACTCCGACTTCGGATTCTCCAGGTTGATCGGGTCGAAATCGAAGCGCAGGTTTGTCAGCATGAATCCCGCGCCGGCGGCGATCAGCGCGGTTGCCGCCATCACCCAGGCGCGTCGTCGGATCAGGAACCGATCCAGCGGCGCCGCGCGCGTGAACCCGCCGGCCTCCTTGAAGCCGCCGGCGCCAAACAGGCTCAACAGCGCCGGCAGCAGCGTCAGGTTCAGTGCCAGCGCGATGATCATGCCGGCACCGGCAATCAGCCCGAGATTCGACACCCCCCGGTACTCGGTCGGGTAGAGCGAGAAGAAGCCGACCGCGGTGGCCGCCGCCGCGATCACCAGCGGCAGTCCGACACCGGCGCTGGTGCGCCTCATTGCTGCCGCAATGCCGTCACCTCGCTCGTGCTCGGCGGCGTAGCGGACGCTGAATTGAATTCCAAAATCGATCGCAATGCCGATGAACAATGGTGCGAATGCGATCGAAATCGGATTGAAGGGACCGACCACCCCGACCGCGAAACCGACGCAGGCGAGTAATCCGGCCACCAGCGTGACCAGTATCGCGGCGACGCTGCGAAACGAGCGCACTGCCAGCACCAGCCAGAAAACCAGCAGTCCAAGCGCGCCGGTGCCGGCCAGCCCCGCACCCTCCTTGAGTGCCGAGAGCTGATCGTCCGACAGCGCCACCGGCCCGGTCACGCGCACGTGTACACCGCGCTGCGGTACCAGGCCTTCCGCCACTGCGGCGGCGTGCACGGCCTCGATGGCACGCCGCCCCGGCTGCACCGCGCCGTAATTCAGAGCCGGACGCGCCAGCACGAACTGGCGCAGGTCGCCGGGCGCAGGCTCGCGGTCGTTCAGCAGGCTCTGCCACGACAGCGGCTGGTAGACGCCGTCGAGCGTCGCGTCGAGCGCGCGCGCCACCGCCTGGAACGGCCGATGCAGCTCGGCGACGTCGATCGCACCCTGCAGCGGTCCCTGCGCAAACAGATCGAGCGCATCGAACACGCCGCGCGCACTCGGATCGGCTGACAGGGTACCGAGCATCGGCTGCGCCGCGATCATCTGGTCGGCGAATTTCTGCACCCGCTCGCGCGGCAGGAACAGCAGCCCGTTCTGTCGAAAGAACGGGCTGCCGGTGGGTAAGCGCACATCCCGGAACAGCTCGGTGTTGGCGCTCAGGCGGCGCGCAAGCGCCGCCGCGGCGTCCTGCGCCTGATCGGGCGTCGCAGCGTCGATGACAATTGCCAGCAGGTCCGTGTTCTGCGGAAACGCGCGGTCCACCTGCGCTTCCACCTGCCGCCATGCCAGCGTGGGCGAGAACAGCTTGCCGGTGTCGGTGTCGATCGCGATATGCCGCACAGCCAGCAGGCCGATCACGGCCACGGCCACCAGGATCGCGCCGGCCAGCGCAGCCGCATGTCGTCGGCTGGCCTCTACCAGCCGTATCACCAGTGCAATCATCTGCGGAATCCAACCCCTGGTAGGACTATGGTCGGCAGCAAGCCGCGGCTAAGTGCTCATTCTGCCGCACTTCCAGGGCGATTAGCGCAGATTGTCGATCGCCGGCAGATTATCGATTGGGTATTTCCCTGCACGACGCGAGTCTCACTTCAGCGAGCTCGTCCGCCACGGCGTCATCCGAACTACCCCAGGGCCGTTGTGTGCAGCACGCGCTGTCCACAGGAGCTGTAGCGATGACCCGACTGCCGCGAGCGCCTCTGGCCGGTGGCCTGCTGCTGGTTGCTGTCTTGGCAGTCAGTACACTCACGCAGGCTGACGCACCGCTGCCTGACGCACTGCTGGCAGTCGAGGTGCTGCGCGCGGGCGGTTGCGGCGGCACCATGCCCGCGGCGGCGCCTCTGAATCATAGCCCCTTGCTGGATCGAATCGCCGAGCGCTGGGCGAGCGGAATGGCGTTGTCGGCTGCGGTCGACAAAGACCGATATCCCGCGGATGCGGCCACCGGTCTTCGCATCAGCGCAGCGGACCCGGATCTGATCCAGGTGCTGCGGCGATCGAGCTGCCGCACCGTGGCGAGTCGCGATTGGCAGGAGATCGGCCTGTATCGTCACGGCTCGAATAATTGGCTGGTACTCGCGGCGCGCTACCCAGTGCCGCAGCATTCGCAGGCCCCGGTGCTGGCGGCGCGCGCGCTGCAGCTGGTCAACCAGGTACGCGCCAGCGGCACGCGTTGCGGGGAGCGATCCTTTGCGCCCGCGCCGCCGCTGACGCTGTCGTCAACCCTGGCCTCGGTCGCCCTGGGCCACGCTGCCGACATGGCCGAGCATGGCTATTTCGAGCACGAGGATCTGACCGGCCACTCACCGGCGCAGCGGGTGCAGCAAGCCGGCTACCAGGAAAAGCTCGTCGGGGAGAATATCGCCTACGGGCCCAAGTCGATCGACGAGGTGGTACAGGGGTGGCTCGACAGTCCGGGCCATTGCGAGAACATCATGGACCCGAGATTTGCCCAGATGGGCGTCGCCTATGCGCCCGGACAGCGAACGCGGCGCGGCCTGTACTGGGTCCAGCTGCTGGCTGCCCCGCGCGTCTGACTGCAGGGCGCGTACCGGGCGCGCACCGCCGTCTTGCGCGCAGGGGGTCGATAAAATAGCCTTCCGATAACTGCATCATATCCATTGGCCTGTAAGGAGAGTCTGAATTGGCCCAGCCACTGCCAGCCGCGGCGCTCGACCAGTTGTTCCGTAGCGCAAGAACTCCCAACGACTGGACCGATGAACCGGTCGCGGAAGAGACCCTGCGTGCACTCTATGATCTGTACAAGTGGGGTCCGACCTCGGCCAATTCCTCCCCGGCGCGATTTGTCTGGGTACGCAGCGCCGAGGGCAAGTCGACCCTGGCGTCGCTCGCCATGGAGGGCAATCGGCCAAAGATCCTGGCGGCGCCTGTCACGGTGATCATCGGTCACGATCTGGATTTCCCGGACACGATGCCGAAATTGTTCCCCGCACGCGGCGAGATGATGCGGCAGTGGTTTCGTCATCCTGGCGTTGCGGAAATCACCGCGGTGCGTAACGGCAGCCTGCAGGGTGCGTATCTCATCATTGCGGCGCGCGCGCTCGGCCTGGACTGCGGCCCGATGTCCGGGTTCGACAATGCGGCGGTGGACAAGGCGTTCTTTGCGGGCACGAAGATCCAGTCCAATTTCATCTGCAGCCTGGGGCACGGCAAGCCCGAGTCGATATTTCCGCGCAATCCGCGCCTGGCCTTCGAGGAGGCCGGGCGATTCGCCTGATCGGCCAAGCCGCCGACACTACGGGGGAAGATTCGGTGACCGGCTGCAGTGCATGACGTACTGGCCCATTCTCGCTTCAGCGGGGGTTATCGCGGCCATGGGCAATCCAGGCGGGATGGCGACGGACTGACAGGATATTTCCGCCTGGTGCAGTCTGGAAGTCGATTTCCTGGCTCTCCGGTCCCAGATAGCCACGCGCACCCTGGCCGGCAGACAGCGAGAAATGGCGTGTATGCCGAACCGCACTGAGGTCTGCAGCAGTGCGTCCATACTCAGCAACACCCATGCGGTGCGCAACCGTCCCTTGCTCAGGAGTCGGGCACACAATAGCGCGCGCGAAAAGCGAATCGATCTGCGATTGCCTGCCGGCAGCTGCGGCTCCACCGGACGCAGCACCGTGCGGATGAAACGGCAGTCATCGAGCTCGATGTCGTAGGCTCGCCAGCTGGCGAGCTCGAGGAACTTTGCGGCGAACGCCGCCTTCAGGCTTGCGCTCTCCGTGCTATTCAATTCGCGCTTGCCGATGGCAAAAATGCCGTCCAGCGTGTCGGCCGCGACCATCTGGTCTATCGCCGACCTGGGGAACGTCAGGTCGCTGGCATTGGTCCTCCGGCGCTGTGCAGAGATAGCCGCGAGTTGCGAGTAGATTGCAGAGAGCCGGCCGTTCAGCGTTGAAGCACCCATGAGGCTCCCGGCATGGATGCGGTAGTCGCCCAGGGGCTCTGGTATGACGTGCAATCTGCCGAGCTCCTGCAGCCTCCAGCACAAGTCCACATCCTCTGCGTGGCAGACGTAGCGATAGCCGCCGAGCGCGAGCATGGCGCGGCGGCGAAACATCAGAAAAGGGTGCAGCAGGTGCGGCTCCCTGCGAGGAATCCAGGTCGGGTCGAACGCGCCTGGCAACGAGGTCGCAAGGCCTCCGCTCGGGCGACCGCCCCGATCCACCAGGCGCGCAAAGCTCGAGACCGCAACGCACTCCGGGTTCGCATCGAGCCAGGCCAGCTGGGTCGCAAGCCGGTGCGGATAGGCAATGTCATCGGCGTCATGGCGGGCGATGAATTCCGCGCTACAGTGTGAAAGCCCTGCATTCAGTGCGTCCACGATGCCGCCGTGAGGTATCGTGACGATGACGATGCGCGGGTCGACAGCCGCCATGTCTGCCAGGATGTGAGGCGTCTCGTCGCTGGATCCATCGTCGACGACAACGATGCGTAAATTCCGGAGCGTCTGGGCGCAGATGCTTTCGATCGCGCTCCGAACGGTAGCGGCGGAGTTATAGACGGGTATCAGGACGTCTATGCCGGCAATGGGCAGTCCCTGCATACTGGTATCACTGGAGTTCCGGCGCGCCACGCTTGCAGCGTGTTCTAGCGTGACGTCAGCCGGGCTGGAACACGTCGCAAAATCCGACGCGCCAGGACTGCGGGCCTGGCAGGTTCCGGAATCCGCGGCTTTTGCATCCCGGCCGGCAGGACCGGGTGCCAGAGTGTTGGCGGCCATTGACTGATCTGATGCTCCTCGATAGCCTCCAGCCGCAACCGCGCGTGGGCGATGGCAGTGGGCCACAATGCCTCATAATGCCCGCTCCACCCATTGCGCAACGCGGTCTGGATCACGGATATGGCAGGCCGCGAACGCCGTTGCAACGGCGTGAAGGATTTGACGAAATGCACCGCAGCCACGTCATCCCTGCCGGTACCGGCACGACTGAGCGTCCATCGCGCGGGGCGTTCCGGGATTGGTGTCACTACTCCACCTCGGGCCCACACGCTTCCGGTGTTTCCTCGGGAACAGTGCATCCACGGTCGCGCTCGCCAGGACACGGATTGGCAGCACCCGTACTCGTGGTTCCAGTTCGTACGCCAGTGAACCGGGATACAAAACGACGAGTTGCTCGAGTTTCAGATCCGCCAGCGCGGACCGCATTGACGGAGTAAGGGTAGGGGCATCCGCGCGCTTA
>Ga0116229_10005224_pt1 | contig 21223 bp, 10 predicted proteins | sample S1TSphgellanicum_3_FD_87313 | JGI IMG/M metagenome (GOLD analysis project Ga0116229, IMG submission 87313) | Host-associated microbial communities from peat moss isolated from Minnesota, USA - S1T2_Fc - Sphagnum magellanicum MG | ecosystem: Host-associated > Plants > Peat moss > Unclassified...
GATCGAGGCGCCCGAGACGGCGGCATTCACCGTCACCGTGAAGGTCTTGTTGATGCTCGCACCGGCGTTCAGGCTCACCGCCTGCGAGCAGGTCGTGCCGGCGGCGGCGCAGCCCGCACCCCAGCCTTCACCGGTGCCCGAGTAAGTGGTGTTGGCCGGCACGGTTTCACCCAGGGTCGTCGTGCCGGCCGAGCCGCCGGTGTTCTGCGTCGCGAGCTGGTAGACGAGAACGTCACCGGCCTTGACCGATGCACCCGGTGCTGCGCCGTTGACCGTGAGCAGCGTCTTGGTCGTGGCCAGCGCCGCCGCGGCAATCGGCGTTGTCACCGTACAGGTGGTGCAGGTGCCGGTGCTGCTGGTTGCGGTGTTGATGATCGAGGCGCCGCTGACGGCGGCATTGACCGTCACCGTGAAGGTCTTGTTGGTCGTCGTCGCGGCGTTGACGGTGACCGCCTGCGAGCACGTCGTGCCCGCTGCAGCGCAACCCGCACCCCAGCCTTCGCCCGTGCCGGAGTAGGTGGTGTTGGCGGGTACCGTTTCACCGAGTGTCGTCGTGCCGGCCGAGCCGCCGGTGTTCTGCACCGCAAGCTGATACACCAGCACATCGCCGGCCTTGACCGATGCGCCCGGGGCCGCGCCGTTCACAGTGAGCAGCGTCTTGGTCGTGGCCAGTGCCGCCGCTGCGATTGGCGTTGTCACCGTGCAGGTGGCGCAGCTGCCGGTCGAACTCGTCGCAGTATTGATGATCGAGGCACCGCTGACGGCGGCATTGACCGTGACCGTGAAGGTCTTGTTGGAGGTCGTCGCGGCGTTGACGCTGACCGCCTGTGTACAGGTCGTACCCGCTGCAGCGCAGCTCGCGCCCCAGCCCTCACCGGTGCCGCTATAGGTGGTATTGGCGGGCACCGTCTCGCCCAGTGTTGTCGTGCCGGCCGAGCCGCCGGTGTTTTGCACGGCAAGTTGGTAGACAAGAACATCTCCGGCCTTGACCGAGGCACCCGGTGCCGCGCCGTTCACCGTCAAAAGCGTCTTGCTCGTCGAGAGCACTGCGGCTGCAACCGGCGTGGTTACCGTACAGGCGGCGCACGTGCCGGTGGTGCTGGTTGCGGTATTGATGATCGAAGCGCCGGACACGCTCGCAGCCACGGTCACGGTGTAAGTCTTGTTGACCGTTGCACTTGCCGCCACCGTCACCGCCTGGCTGCAGGTGGTACCGGCGGCAGCGCAGCCGGCACCCCAGCCTTCACCCGTGCCGGTGTAGGTGGTATTGGCGGGCACGGTCTCGCCTAGCGTTGTCGTACCGGTCGAGCCACCGGTGTTCTGCACGGCGAGCTGATACACCAGCACATCGCCGGCCTTGACCGAGGCGCCGGGGGCCGCGCCATTGACGCTGAGCAGCGTCTTGGTCGTGGCCAGCACCGCGGCCGTTGGCGTTGTCACCGTGCAGGTGGTGCAGGTGCCGGTGGTGCTGGTCGCGGTATTGCTGATCGATGCGCCAGTGACGGCGGCATTGACCGTCACCGTGAAGGTCTTGTTGGTCGTCGACGCGGCGTTGACCGTGACCGCCTGCGTACAGGTGGTGCCGGCAGCGGCACAGCTCGCGCCCCAGCCCTCACCCGTGCCGCTGTAGGTGGTATTGGCGGGCACCGTCTCGCCCAGTGTTGTGGTGCCGGCCGAGCCGCCGGTGTTTTGCACGGCAAGCTGATAGACGAGAACGTCTCCGGCCTTGACCGAGGCGCCGGGGGCCGCGCCGTTGACCGTGAGCAGCGTCTTGGTCGTGGCCAGTGTCGGCGCGGCAAGCGCTGTCGTCACCGTACAGCTTGCGCACGTGCCGCTCGAGCTGGTTGCGGTATTGGACACCGACGCGCCGCTGGCATTGGCGGCAACGGTGACCGTAAAGGTGACATTTACGGTTGCGCCGCCGGCAACCGTGATGGCCTGGCTGCAGGTGGTGGCGGCCGCAGCGCAGGTGGTGCCCCAGCCCTCACCCGTGCCGGTGTAGGTGGTGTTGGCCGGCACCGTCTCGCCCAGTGTCGTCGTGCCATTCGAGCCGCCGGTGTTTTGCACGGCGATCTGATAGACGAGGACATCGCCGGCCTTGACCGTCGCTCCCGGGGCCACGCCGTTATCCGTCAGAAGCGTCTTGGTCGCCGCAAGCGCAGCGGGCGCAACCGGCGTTGTCACCGTGCACGAGGTGCAGGTGCCAGCGCTGGTCGCTACCGTATTTGCGATCGACGCCGCGCTTAACGAGCCCGCAACAGTCACCGTGAAGGTCTTGGAGATGGCGCTTGCCGCACCGGGCGCGACCGTCTGGGTACAGGTCGTACCCGCTGTCGTGCAGCCGGCGCTCCAGCCCTCGCCGGTGCCGGTGTAGGTGGTGTTGGCCGGCACGGTTTCGGTCAACACCGTGCTGCCGGCGGAGGCGCCGCTATTGGTGACGGTGACGGTATAGGTCAGGACGTCGCCATCCTTGACATTCGCCCCGGGTGCCGCGCCATTATCGAGCGAGAGCACCTTGCTCGTCGCGAGAATCGCGTTGCCGCTGTTGGTCAGCGTACAGGTGATGTTGTCGCCATCGTTGGGCGTGACGATGCCAGGTGCACTGGTCGGCAATACGGTGGTCGAGCCGGCGAGCGTGTTGGTACACGCCAGCGCCTGCGTGTACTGCGACAGTGTCGTCGTGCCGGCAGCGACTTCGGTGAGCGTATAGGCCGTGCCGGTGGTGACCGTGGTGGCACCGGTGGTGTTGTTGTTGACCACCGTGCCGGCACCGGTGGTGGTTGCCGATGCGACGATCGACGCACCGTTGGCGATCTCGATGGTGAACTGGTCGGTGTCGACCTCGCGGCGCGTGCCGAGCGCCTTGACCAGCGTGATCAGCGGTGCCTTGGGGGTGATCGTGACCGTACACGTGATGTTGTCGCCCACGCTTGGCGTGAGGTTGCCAGGCAGGGTTGTCGGCAGCGTCGTCGTCGAGGCCGGATCGGTATTGCTGCACGACAGCGTGCTGGTGTACTCATTGAGGTTGGTGGTGCCTGCCGCCGCTTCGCTTAGCACATAGCTCGCACCCGAAGTCGCGGTATAGGCGCCGGTCGAATTGTTGTTCAGCGTGGAACCGGTGCCGGTGGTGGTGGTCGAGGCCACGGTCGTGCCGCCGGTGGCAATCGAGAACAGGAACTGGTCGCTGTTGGCGGCACGCGCACCGGCGAGATTGCCAAGGAAGGTCACGACCGGTGGCTTGGGCGTATTGGACAGCGTGCAGCTGATGTTGTCGCCCGCCGCCGGCGTCAGGCTGCCGCCGACGGTGGTCGGCAAGACGGTGCTCGAGCCGGTGGTGGCGTTGGTGCACGACAAGGCGCCGGTGTATTGCGCAAGCGTGGTCGTGCCCGCGGCAATTTCGCCAAGGGTATAGGTCGTGCCGGCAGTGAGCCCTGTCACGCCCGTGGAATTGTTCGACAGCGTGGTTCCGCTACCGCTGGTCGTCGCCGATGCCACGACCGTGCCGCCGTTGGCAATCTGCACGGTGAACTGGTCGCCTGCATGCACGCGCGAGCCGACCAGCGTCTTGGACAGCGTGACGACCGGCTGCGCGCTGTTGCTCAGGGTACAACTGATGCGATCGTTGGCCTGCGGCGTGACGGTGCCTCCCACTGTCGTTGGCAAGACCGTCGTGCTGCCGGTCGTGGCGTTGGTGCAACTCAGTGTTCCCGTGTACTGGGCGAGATTGGTCGTGCCCGATGCAATCTCGGTCAGGGTGTAGACGGTGCCGGCCGTCACCGGCGTCTCGCCGGTCGAGCCATTGGCGATGGTGTTGCCCGTGCCCGTCGTCGTGGCGCTGGCCGTGACCGTGCTGCCGGCCTTGATCTGCACCGTGAACTGGTCGCCGCTGGCGATGCGGCTGCCGGTCAGCGCCTTGCTCAGCGTGAGCGACTGGCCACCGATATTGGTCGAGGCCGTGCACGCGGCCGTTGTGGAGCAGGTCGGATTGTCCGGGCCCGAGGTGGTGACGCTGTTGGTCAGGACACCCAGCGCAGTTGCCGTGGCGTTGATGGTGACCGTGGCAACACCGGTGCCGGCGGCAAGGCCCGCAGGCACGGTGCAGGTGAAGGTGCCGCCTGCGACCGGCGCTGGCGAGCAGGTGACACCCGCCGAGGGCGTGTCGCTAATGCCGCTGATGTTGCTTGGCAACTGGTCAACGAGCGTGACCGCGCCGGTGGTTGCGGCGTTGCCGGTATTCGCGACGCGAATGGTCCACACCACGGTGTCGCCGATATTGTGGTTGGCCTGATCGACGGTCTTGGTGACGGCAACGCTCGGCCCGGTCACGGTCGAGCTGACCTGCGCGCACGAGGATGCCGGGCTGCAGCTTGGGCCCGCCGTCGGCGGCGCATTGCCCCCGGTCGGATCGATCGACGCGTAGTTGGTGACCGTCGTGCCGGTGGCCGTCGCCGTCGAGGTGACGACGACCGCGATGGTGCTGGTGCCGCCCGCGGCAATCGAGCCGGCGTAGGCGCAACTGATGAGGCCGAAGGAATTCGAGCACGTCCACCCAGTTCCCGTCGCGCTCACGAAAGTCAGCCCGGTTGGCAACTGGTCGCGCACGTTGGCGCTCGCCGCCGCTGTGGCGTTGCTGTTGGTGACCGTCAAGGTGTAGGTCGAATTGGCATTGGCGATGAGCGCGGGCGACGGTGCCGACTTGGCGATCTTTAGCCCCGATGTCGTGATCGGTGCGCTGGCCGAGGCCGCGCACGACGCCGCCGGCGTACACGTCGCACCCGGCGTCGGCGGCGCGGTGCCGCCGGTCGGATCGATCGATGCGTAGTTGATGACGCCGGCTGACACCGCCGTGGGCAGCACGGTGACGGTGATGGTGCTGGTGCCCTTTGGCGGGATGTTGCCGCCAGAAAGCGTACAGGCGATGTTCTGGCCGGTATTGCTGCAGGTCCAGTCGAGCCCGCTTGCCGACACGTAGGAGAGACCTGCAGGGAGGACGTCGTTGACCGTCGCGTCGTTGGCAGCGATGGTCGCCGAGGTGTTGGTCACCGTAATCGTATAGGTCGCGTTGTTGCCCACCGACATGGTGGTGGGTCCGGTCTTGGCGATGGTCAGTGCGTCGGTGACGGTGTTAACGAAGGTGCAGGCGATGGTGGAGTTGGTCTTGATGTTGGCCACAGGCACCGTGAGGACGTTGGCCGCGAGCGTGCCAAAGGGCGTGCTGCCGTTGCCGCTGGCAGCGCCATTGGTGTCGATACACTGCGCCGAGACCGGATTTGCCGGCCAGCCGGAGGGCACGCTGCCTTCGGTGATGGTCACGGCGGTGGTCTGCGACGTGACGGTATTGATGACGCCGCCCACCGTCGTGCCCGGGGTGGTGGTGGTGATCGTGTCGGTCGTCGCCGAGAGATTGGTCAGCGTGTAGCCAAAGGTGCCGACGCCCTTGTTGGAGGTCTTGAACACCTGCACCGTGGCGAGCCCGGCTGCGGTCGTGGTGGTACACGCGCCCGCAGCGCAGGTCGGGTTGTCGACCGTGTTGCCGCTTGGCGTGACGGTATTGACATAGGTCCCGGGCGTGGCGCTGAGCTTGGCCTGGATCTGCACGCTGGCTGTGCCGCCGGAAGCGGCGAGCCCGGCGGGCACGGAACACACCAGTGTCGTGCCCGCAGTCGGTGCCGAAGGCGTACAGGTGGCACCGTTCGGTGTCACGACCACCGCCGAAATGTTGGCGGGGAGCACGTCGGTGAGGGTGATCACGCCGGTGGTCGGGCCGGTGCCCGAATTGGCCACGTTCAGCGTCCAGGTGACGGTGTCGCCCACGGCGTGGGAGGTCGAATCGACCGTCTTGGAGACCGCGACGATCGGTGCGGTGGGATTGCCCGCCGTGGTCGCGCTGGCGTTGTTGTTGGCCGGATTGGTATCGACACCGGGCCAGCTGATCTGCGAGGTCGAGGTGATCGACGAGCCGTTGGCCGGCATTTTTGCGGTGAAGGCCACCGTCACGTCATCGTTGACATTGAGGTTGGCAGGCAGCCCGGTGATGGTTACGACGCCATTGGCGGCGACGCTTGAAGTCACGGTCAGAAGCGAGCCGTCGAGCATCACCGAGGTGATGGTTGGCGTGCCGCCGGCGGTCGGCAGGGTCAGTGCGTACGTGACGGCATAGGCCGTGTTCGGCCCGTTGTTTCTGAAGTCGGCCTGGCCCGTGATGGTGGCGCTTGGCAGCGCCGTCGCAGGCTGGGTGATGGTGGTGGCAAGATCGGTCGGTGGCGCACCCTTCTCGGTGGCGGTGGCGGTGTTGTCGGTGGTCACCGAATCATTGGTGGAGCTGACCGTACTTGTCGCCACGCCGTTGCTGCCATTGGCGGGCATCGGGAAGTTGAAGGCGACGACCACCGACGTGCCGGCAGCCACCGTTGCCGGCATGCCGGTGTAGGTCACGGTGCCGTTGGCCGCGACCGTGCCGCTCGCGCCCGGCACCGCGACACCGCCAATGGTGATGCTCGTGATGGTGGCACCGACCGGCAGGGTCGCCGCGTATTGCACGCCGGTTGACACCGAGGCGCCGGTATTGGAGTACGAGATCGTTCCCGAGACGACGTCGTTGGGCGCTGCGGTGCCGCCAAGCCCGGCGATGGTCGTGGTGATGTCGGTATCGGTGGCAGCCCCGGCAATGGTGGCGCTTGCCGTGTTGTTGCCCAGATAGGTATCGTTATTGGGGGAGGGATAGACGCTGGTGGCGATATTGACGTTGGCGTCGGGGTTGGGCATCGTGAAGTGGGTCACGATCGCCACCTTGTCGCCGGCATTCAAGACGGTTGGCAGGCCCGTGAAAGTGACCACGCCCGTGGTGTTGTTGTAGCTCGCAGACGCGCCTGCGATCGCCGTGCCGTTGAGGGTGAAGCCGGTGAACGTGACGGTGCCAAGTCCTGGCGTGAGCGTCTCGGAATACGTCGGCGACTGGCCTGCCTCGGCGCCGATATTGTTGAAGTTGGTCGTGACCGTCTCGGCGGTTCCCGACGCCTGGGTCCCGGTGGCCGCACCGGTGATGGTCGCCTGCAGGTCGCTGCCGCCTGCAACCGTGACACTCGACGCGTTATTGGCCGGAACCGGGTCGGTGGTGTTCGACGAGATGTTGGTCGCCACCGTGACCGAATTGGTCGGCATCGAAAAGCTTGCCGCAACCGCGATCTTGTCGCCCGGGTTGAGCGTCGAGGGCAGCCCGGTGTAGGTGATGACGCCGGTCGTGTTGTTATAGCTCGCCGTGGCCCCGGGAATCGCCGTGCCATTGAGCGTTGGCGTGCCCAGCGTGACGGTACCGATCCCCGGTGTAAAGGTCGTGGTGTAGGCCACGCCGTTGCCGATGCTCGGTCCGTTGTTGGCAAAGGTCAGCGTCGCGTTCTCGGCAGATCCGACCGGCTGGGCGTAGGTGACAAGGCCGGTAATGCTCGACATCAGGTCGGCTTCTGCAATGCCCGGAACCGTGGTTGACGCGTTGTTGTTGCTCAGGTTCGAATCCGCCGTCGGGCTCGAGATGCTGCTCGTCACGCTGGCGGCACTGCCATTGCTTGGCATGGTCGAGTTAAAGCCGATGGTCAGCACATCGCCATTGGCAAGCGAGGTCGGCAGCCCGGTGCCGCCGAAGGTGACGTTGCCGTACTGATCGATGGTGACCGTGACGCCGTTGATGGCAACGCCGTTGTAGCGCACCGCCGAGGCTGCGATCGAGGAGCCCGGCGGCACTTGCACCGTGTAGGTGGGCGTAAGGGCGGTGTTCGGACCGTTGTTCTGGAACGTCACGGTGCCGCTGATCGCGGTGCCGGCCGGCTGCGCCGTGGTCGGCAGTCCGCTGATGCTGGTGGCAAGATCGGCAATGCCGGTGCCGGCCACCGTGACCGAGGCATTGTTGTTCGACAGATTCGGATCGGAAGTGGTCGCCGTGATGCCCGAGGTGGCCGTGACGCTGCCGCCGTTGTTGGGCATGGTCGCGTTAAAGCCGAGCGTTACCGTATCGCCCGGATTGAGCGAGGTCGGCAACGCGGTGCCGCTAAACGTGACGACACCGGTCGCGCCGACCGTGGCTACGGCGCCAGAGATCGCCGTGCCGTTGTATTTGATCGAAGTGATGGTCGAGCCGACCGGGACCGTGGCGCTATAGGAGACGCCGTTGGATACCGCGGGCCCGTTGTTCTGGAAGGTGACGGTGCCGTTGACCGCAGCGGCCGGATTGGCCGACGCGGGAAGGCCGGTGATGGTGGTCGCATCATCGGCGGTGGGCGTGCCTGCGGTGGTGGCCGTGCCGGTGTTATTGGCGGGCACCGGATCGACCGCGGCTTCGGTGATGCTGTCCGTGCCGGTCACCGAGGTGCCGTTGGCAGGCATGGTGAAGGACACCGGCACCACCAGCGTCTGGCCGTTGGGAAGCGTCGTTGGCAGTCCGGTGAGCGTGACGGCCCCGGTCGTCGTGTTGTAGCTGGCGCTCGCGCCCGCGACGGCGACGCCGTTGAGGGTGATGGTGCCAAAGCTGACGGCGCCCACGCCTGTCGCAGGCAAGCCGGGCGTAAGCGTTGCCGAGTAGCCCACCCCGAGTGCATCGGAAGGGCCGTTGTTGATGAAGTTGTAGCTGCCCGATTCGGCCGTACCGGCCGTGCCCGAGGCAGGCAGCGTGACCGTCGCCGCAACGTCGGGGCTGCAGGCAGCGCCGCTCGAGGTGCCTGGGGTTGTGCCGCCTGACGCCGAGATGTAGCCGGCCAAGCCGTCAACCGCATCCGAGCCGTAGTGATTGGGAAACGGGAACTGGGCGGGCGGGTTGCCGACGTCGGGGACGTATCCCGAGCCGCCCTTGTCGACCGAGCCCGAGACACTGAAGTTGGTCAGAACGAATCCGCCACCGCCGCCGCCGCCGGGTCCATGCGAAAAGTAGTCCGGATCACCGCCGCGTCCACCCACTGCGCTGGCATTCAAGGTGCCGCTTGCGGCCTGCGCAAGCACGATGATCGATCCGCCCGCGCCACCGCCCCCGGCCGCTTCGCTGCCGCCGTTTTGGTTGTAGGCGCGATAGCCGTTGGCGTTGATCTGGCCTGCACCGGAGTTAAACGTGCCGGCGCGGATGAGGACGATGCCGCCGCCGCGCGCACCCGAGCCCGAGATCGCGCCGTTGGCGCCGTTGCCGCTCGTGGCAGAGCCGCCAGACAGGGTCACGGGATCAACCGCAATGTCGATTGGCGGATAGGTCGTCACCGAGTTGGTGTTGGTGTTGTTATTGACGGTACCCGCACCCCCGCCCCCGCCCAGCACCACGACGCCAGCGCCAAGGCCCCCCACCGCCTGGCCACCGCGGCCGCCCGCATCGGTAATGCCTTCGTTGGTGACAAACGGACACGCCGTCGGCGTAAAGCCGACGGTCGCGCAGTAGGCCGGGGTGCCAACCCAGGTCCAGCCGCCCTGGCCGCCACGCCCGGCAGCGCCGCCGCCGGCGCCGCCCGAGTTGTACTGGTTGTTGCCGCCGTTCGGGGCGGAGTCCGTGCCGCCACCCCCGGCGCTGCCGTTGGCACCGTTGCCGAAGCTGCCTGCCGTGTAGTTGCCGTCAAAGGCGGTGGCCGATGGCGTCGTCGCGGTATAGTTGGCGCTGGTCAGGCCGGTCGTGTTGTACTGCTTGATGGTGGTGGCAAAGCCGTCGAAGACGTAGCCTGGCGTTCCCTGGCTGCCCTCACCCTTTGATCCGCCCGTGGTCGAGTTCGAGGAATACGCCGGGGTGGTGGGCGTGATGCCCGCCTTGTTGCCGGTCAGGTTGAACGCCGCGCCACCGCGAAAGCCCTGGCCGGACACGTCGATGGTGCCCGACAGGGTCGCCTGCTGGGCGACGTCGAGCGCGAAAACGCCGCCGGTGCCATAGCCGCTGGCATCGATGTCCCACGGCGGGGCGCTGAAGTTGCCCGAGATCGACGCGTTAAGCACCTGCGGCACGCGGATCACCTGGAAGGTCATGCCGGTGGCGAAATTCTGCGTGTAGGTGTGCAACAGGGCGCCATTGGTGCCCGCGCCCCTGACCGTGACCGAGCCGCTCGTGACAGGGGTGGTGGGTGTCGGCGCGACCGCCGTCACGTATTCATAGACGCCGGCGCTCGCGCCTTGCATCTGCATGATGACCAGAAGATCGCCCTGCGCGATGCCGGTGGTGGGAATGGCGAAGGCGCCAAACGGCGTATTGCCGGTGCCGGTGCGCTGGTTGCCAAGCGTGATGGTGGCGTTGGCACCGCCATTGTTGGTGGCCGAAGCGCCGCCCCAGTACGAGTTGACAATGCCAAGCGGCGGCAGGACATCGCGGCCGGGCGTGGCGCAAACGGTGGCGGCGTCAACGTCGGTGGCAAGGGTCAGCGCAAACAGGATCGATGCGCTCGACAGGACGATGCAAAGGGCCTGCATCAACGTGCCAAGGCGGGCATGCCTTGCCGCCTTGGCACGCGCGCCCGCGACAGGCGCAGCGCGGCCTTTGTGCATCCGCGCCGGATGCACACCGCTTAAGCGCGCGAGGAAAGCCGGGCGGCGCGCAAGGGCAGCCACAAGGCCTGGCAGCTTCTTTATAGTGTCCGTCCCTAAGGGGCTTAGGCCGGGCTTAGGCCCGGTCGTGCAATCTAGGTCAAATCATTAGTACGGCCCGATTTAACCCCAGCCCGCGCACCAACACTGTGAATTTTCGTCAAAGATCGAGCGCCTAAGTACCGCTGGCGTCGCCATGTTGCCGGAGCACAACAGGCACTTCCCGCTTAGCCGGGGAAGATTCCAGTAGAGAGATAGCGATCGCCACGATCGCATACGATGAAGACGATGGTCGCGTTCTCGACTTCGGCTGCAATGCGCAGCGCAATCACGAGCGCCCCGGCCGCGGAGACACCGCAGAAGATGCCTTCCTCGGCAGCGACGCGCCTGGCCATCGCTTCGGCATCGCTTTGACTCACGGCTTCGATGCGATCGACCCGGGCGCGGTCGTAAATGCGCGGCAGGTACGCCTCGGGCCATTTGCGAATGCCCGGAATCTGCGAGCCTTCTTCGGGCTCGGCCCCGATGATCTGGATCGCCGGGTTCTTTTCCTTGAGAAAGCGCGACACGCCCATGATCGTGCCGGTGGTGCCCATGCTGCTCACGAAATGCGTGATGCGGCCTTCGGTATCGCGCCAGATCTCGGGTCCGGTGCCTTCGTAATGCGCCTTAGGATTATCGGGATTGGCGAACTGGTCGAGGATTCTTCCGCGTCCTTCGGCTTGCATGCGCTCGGCCAGATCGCGGGCGAATTCCATGCCGCCGTCCTTGGGGGTCAGGATGATCTCGGCACCATAGGCGCGCATGGTCTGGCGGCGCTCGAGCGAGAGGTGTTCGGGCATGATCAGGATCATGCGGTAGCCGCGCATCGAGGCCGCCATGGCCAAGGCGATGCCGGTGTTGCCGCTGGTCGCCTCAATCAGGGTCGCGCCCGGGGCGATCTCGCCGCGCGCCTCGGCGCCCTTGATCATCGACAGGGCCGGACGGTCTTTCACCGAGCCCGCCGGATTGTTGCCCTCGAGTTTGCCAAGGAGGACATTGTTTCGGGCGGCAATGGCAGCACCTGGCAGGCGCGAAAGCTTGACCAGCGGCGTGTTGCCAATGGTGTCTTCGATGGTCGGGTAGGTCACAGTCGTGGCGGAAGTTTGCGTCATGGCGCGATGGTAACGCGCGCGCGCGATGACTGCCGGCTAGAGCCTGGCGTTGGCAACAAGCCAGGGCACGTAGCGGCGCATGCCCTCTTCGACCGACAGGAAAGGCAGGTCGTATCCGGCAGCGCGCAATTTCGAGAGATTGGCCTGCGTGAAACTCTGGTAGCGCCCCTTCAGGTGCTCGGGAAAATCGATGTATTCGATGATCCCCGCCTTGACCCACTCGGACAGCGTGCGCTCGGGCTTTTGCTCGCTGGCGGCCGTGGCGTTCAAAAGCGCGGCGGCGAGTTCGTTAAAGGTCTGGGCCCGCCCGCTGCCAAGGTTATAGATGCCCGAGAGCGAACGGTCGAGAAACCACAGCTTGACGCGAACGACGTCGTCGATCGAGACGAAGTCGCGGCGCTGCATGCCCGCGGCGTGGCCGTCGTTCTCGCCAAACAGCTTGACCCGGCCGCTTTCCCTGAATTCGTAGAAATTGTTCAGCGCAACCGAAGCACCGTGGCCGCGCTTGTGCAATTCGCCCGGTCCGTAGACGTTGAAATAGCGAAAACCTGCAACCGGAATGCGCAGGCTGGCGGCGCGGCGCCGCACCACCTGGTCAAACAGCAGCTTGGAATAGCCATAGACGTTAAGCGGACCCTCGGCGTGCGGCTCTTCGACAAAACCGGTCTTGGCGCCATAGACTGCCGCCGACGAGGCGTAAGACAGCGGAATCGCCTGGGCCACGCAGCCTTCGAGCACGGCCAGCGAATAACGGTAATTGTTGGCCATCATGTAGCGGCCGTCGTGGACCATCGTGTCCGAGCACGCTCCCTCGTGCAGGAAGGCCGCGATGCTGCCAAAGCCGCGCGCGGCAAAACGCGCGAGGAACTCGTCCTTGTCGAGGTAGTCGGCGATGTCGACATCGACCAGGTTGCGAAAGCGGTTGGGCGCCTGCAGATGGTCGACCGCAATGATGTCGCGCTCGCCGCGGGCATTGAGCGCGCGGATCAGGTTGCTGCCGATGAAGCCGGCAGCGCCGGTGACGATGATGGTCATGAGGTGCTCACCGCTTGGATTGCCCGCCGTACATTTCCTCAAAACTCGCCGTTGACGTCCCGAGCTTGCCAACGACAATGCCGGCGGCGCGGTTGGCTTCGGCGACCGCATCGGCAAGCGCGGCACCCGCGCCAAGCATGACCGCCAGTGCCGCGATCACCGTGTCACCGGCACCGGTGACATCGAAGACCTCGCGCGCCTGCGCTGCGACATCCTTTCTGCCACCCTCGAAAAACAGCGTCATGCCCTCTTCCGAGCGCGTCAGGAGCAGCGCCGTGATGCCCAGCGCACGGCGCAGATCGGCGACTTTTTTCTCGAGTTCGCTCTCGCTTGACCAGCGCCCGACGACATCGCGCAACTCGCTGCGATTCGGCGTCAGAAGCGTCGCCCCGGCATAGCGCTGGTAGTCGTCGCCCTTGGGGTCGACGAGCACCTGCTTGCCTTGGGCCTTGGCGGCATCGATCATGCGGCCGATGTGCGTCAGGCCACCCTTGCCATAGTCGCTCATGATCACGATGTCATAGTCGGCCAGAAGCGAATTGAACTGCTGGTACTTGTCGCTCAGAACCTCGTGGCTTGGCTGGTCCTCGAAATCGATGCGGATCAGTTGCTGCTGGCGGCCGATGACGCGCAACTTGATGGTCGTTGGCAGGGCACTGTCGCGATGCAGGTGCGACTCGATTGCGGCACTGCCAAGCAGCGTCTCGATGGTACGCCCCGGCTCATCGGTGCCGACCACGCTCAAAAGACCGGCATGCGCGCCAAGCGCTGCGACGTTCTTGGCCACGTTGGCGGCGCCGCCCAGGCGATCGTCGACCTTCTCGACCCTGACGATGGGCACCGGCGCCTCGGGCGAGATGCGATGCGCATCACCGAACCAGTAGCGATCGAGCATGACATCGCCTACCGTGAGCACGCGCACGCGGGATAGGGCTTCACGCGTGAAAAGCGCACTCATGGGAGCGCACGGCCTCGGCCGATCGGCCGATAGGTCAGCCCGCGCGCGGCAAGAATCTGCGGGTCATACAGGTTGCGCCCGTCGATCACGAGGCGATCGGCGAGCTTTTGCGCCATGAGATCGAAGTCCGGACTCCTGAAGGCCTTCCATTCGGTGACGATGACAAGCGCATTGGCTCCTGCGAGCGCCTCTTCCGCACTTTCGAGGTAGGCGATGCGCTCGGCCCACGCCGGATGGTCAACGAAGTCGAGTGCGAACACGCGCCTGGCCTCGTTCAGTGCGACCGGGTCGTGCACGCGGATCTGCGCGCCGCGGGCAAGAAGCTCAGCGGCGAGCACGCGCGAGGGCGCCTCGCGCATGTCGTCGGTATTGGGCTTGAACGCCAGCCCCCAGATGGCGATGACCACGCCCGACAGGTCTTCGCCGTAGTGCTTGACGATCTTTTTTGCGAGCACATGTTTTTGCGCCTGGTTGGCGGCCTCGACTGCGGCCAGGATCCGCGACGGTGCGCCGGCCTCGCAGCTGGTGCGCAAGAGCGCCTGCACATCCTTGGGAAAGCACGAGCCGCCATACCCCGCGCCGGCATATAGAAAATGGTAGCCGATGCGCGGGTCCGAGCCGATGCCAGCGCGCACGAGTTCGATGTCGGCACCCAACAGCTCGGCAAGATTGGCCATTTCGTTCATGAACGAAATGCGCGTGGCGAGCATGGCATTGGCGGCATATTTGGTGAGCTCGGCCGAACGCACGTCCATGAACATCATGCGCTCGTGATTGCGCTGGAAAGGCGCGTAAAGCGAGCGCATCACGGCCCTCGCGCGATCGCCCTCGGGGCCCGGGTTGCAGCCGATGACAATGCGGTCGGGGCGCATGAAGTCGTCAAGCGCTGCGCCTTCCTTCAGGAATTCGGGATTGGACACGACCGTGAAGCCAGGCGACGCGCCGCGCGCCTCTAAGGCATCGGCGAGCGTTGCATGCACGCGATCGGCGGTGCCCACCGGCACCGTCGACTTGTCAACGACAATCTTGAAATCCTGCATGTAGCGGCCGATGTTTGCCGCCGCCGCCGTGACGTACCTGAGATCGGCCGAGCCGTCCTCGTCAGGCGGTGTGCCAACGGCGATGAACTGGACCTCGCCAAAGTGCACGGCGGCCTCGACGTCGGTGGTAAACGAGATGCGCTGGGCGCGTCGATTGCGCGTCACCATCTCAAGCAGGCCGGGCTCGTGGATGGGCACGCCACCGCTATTGAGGATGTCGATTTTGCGGGCGTCAACATCCAGGCACAGCACCTGGTTGCCGACTTCGGCCAGGCAGGCGCCAGTGACAAGGCCGACGTAGCCGCTGCCGATAATGGTTATTTTCATGGACTAGTTGGTCTGCAAGTCGAGCTCTTCGCTGCGCAGGGGCGGATAGGACTCCCAGCTTGAGCAGCCCGGGCACTGCCAGTGGAACTGGCGCGCCTTGAAGCCGCAGTTGCCGCACGTGTAGCGGCCAATGCGGCGCGTGTGATTATGAATCAGGTTGCGCACCACCTCGAGGTTGGCGCGCTCGCTGGGCTCGGCCAGCTCGGCGCGCGTATCCAGATACTGGCTCAGGGCCAGAAGGCTCGGGCTGCGGTGCAGGGCATCGAGGGCAAGCTGGTTTGCAACCTCGGCGCCATTGGCCTCGGTGGTGGCCTTGAGCACCGCCTCAAGCAGGTCGATCGAGGGCGTGGTGTCGAGGTAGGAGCGCAAGAGCATCAGGCCTTCTGCAAACTGGTCGAGCCGGCGAAAGGCTTCCATCATGCGTTCTGCAACCAGGGCCACGTGGGCCGGACTTTGTTGCTCGATGCGCTTCCAAAAGCCGATCGCATCTTCATCGCGGCTTTCACGCACGGCGATATCGCCAAGCAGAATCAGAGCGCGCACGCTCTTGCGATTGGCGGCAAGCGCGGCTTCGAGTGCCGCCTTGGCATCGCCAAGGCGCGACTCGTTGATCGCCGATTGCGCCAGTTCACAGTAGAACTGGGCAATGCGCACCTGATTCGAGCCGGCGCCGATCTGCTGCAGTTCGACGGCGGCTTCGATGGCCTTTTGCCATTCCTTCTCGATCTGGAAGATTTCGAGCAAATGACGTCGTGCGTCGACCGAGTAGCCGGTCTCTTCCAGTTGCGAGAACGATTCTTCGGCGCGATCGAGCAGTCCGGCCTTGAGGTAATCCTGGCCGAGCTCGAAGAGCGCATGCGAGCGCTGCTCCTCGGGCAGGTCAAGCCGGCTGAGCAGGTTCTGGTGCATGCGAATCGCGCGTTCGGTCTCGCCGCGCCGTCGAAACAAGTTGCCGAGCGCAAAATGCAGGTCGATCGTCTCCGGATCGACCTTGACGACTTCGATGAAGGCGTCGATGGCGCGATCGGGCTGCTCGTTGACAAGGTAGTTGAGTCCCTTGAAATAGGAACTCGGCAGCGCCCGGGATTCGCTTAGCAGGTGGCCGATATCAATGCGGGCAGCCACCCAGCCGAGTGCGAAAAGGACGAACGGCGCAAGAATCAGGAGCCACCAGGGCGCGGCATCCATCGACGATCAGGACGTGGTGCGCGCGCCATGCGCGACCGACTGGATGTTCTCGCTGCCCTCGGCGCGCTCGGCGAGAACTGCACTTGCCGCGCTGGCCGCCGGGGTGATGCGACGCAGGCGCCTGAGTTCGATCTGCATGCGCACCCAGCCTGGCATCAGCGCAGCCACGCCGAATGCGAAACCGGCGAGAAAAAAGACCAGCAGGATGAGCACCAGGGGGGCACGCCAGACCATGCTGCCGATGAAGTTCAGCTCGGTGCTTGCCGTGTTGGTCAGGGCAAAGGCGAACAGCAGCAGGAACACGACCAGCCAGACAACTCGGATCAGGATGCGCATGGCGGCAGTAAAGACATCGAGGGTGAAAAAACGCAGCGTGCGATTCGCGTGCAGGCCTTATTCGAGGGCCGCAGCGCCAGCCAGCGACGCCGCGCTTCCGCTGGCTTGCGCATCGACGCGCTCGCGCAATTCCTTGCCGGCCTTGAAGTGGGGTACGCGCTTTTCCGGCACCATCACTTTTTCGCCCGACTTCGGATTGCGCCCGACGCGCGGCGGACGACGATTCAACGCGAAACTGCCAAAACCGCGAATCTCGATGCGGTGACCATCGGCAAGCGCCTTGGACATCGCATCAAGAATCGTGTTCACGGCAAAATCCGCGTCCTTCGCGATCAGCTGCGGATACCGCTCGGCGAGTCGCGCAATCAGCTCAGACTTCGTCATGGATAGGCGTGCAATCCGACGATATCAGCTCTGGCCGCCATCGAGCTTGGCCTTGAGCAACGCACCAAGGTTGGTGGTGCCGGTGGCCGCGCCGCTTTCGGCTGCCATCTTCGCCATCTGTTCCTGGGTGTCTTGGCTGTCCTTGGCCTTGATCGACAGGTTGATGCCACGGTTCTTGCGATCGACGTTGATCACCATCGCCGAGACCGTATCACCTTCCTTCAGGTGATTGCGGGCATCCTCGACGCGATCGCGCGAGATTTCCGAGGCCCGCAGATAGCCCTCGACTTCATTTGAGAGCGTGATCATCGCGCCCTTGGCGTCGACCGACTTGACGGTTCCGGAGACCAGCGCGCCCTTGTCGAAGGTGGCCGCGAAGTTCGAGAACGGATCGCCTTCGAGCTGCTTCACGCCAAGCGAAATGCGTTCGCGCTCGACGTCGATGGCAAGCACCATGGCCTCGAGCTCGTCGCCCTTTTTGAACCGGCGCACGGCTTCTTCGCCGGCTTCGGTCCAGGACAGGTCGGACAGATGCACAAGACCGTCGATGCCGCCGGGCAGGCCGATGAAGACGCCGAAATCGGTGATCGACTTGATGGCGCCTTTGACCTTGTCGCCCTTCTTGTGATTGAGGCTGAAATCGTCCCAGGGATTGGGCTTGCACTGCTTCATGCCAAGGCTGATGCGGCGACGGTCCTCGTCGATCTCAAGCACCATGACTTCGACTTCGTCACCCAGCTGCACGACCTTGGACGGCGCGATGTTCTTGTTTGTCCAGTCCATCTCCGAGACGTGCACAAGACCTTCGATGCCCTGCTCGACTTCGACGAATGCGCCGTAGTCGGTGAGGTTCGTGACCTTGCCGAAAAGGCGCGTGCCCTGCGGATAGCGGCGCGACAGGCCGACCCAGGGATCTTCGCCAAGCTGCTTCACGCCAAGCGAGACGCGATTCTTTTCCTGGTCGAACTTGAGCACCTTGGCGGTGATTTCCTGGCCCACCGAGATGACTTCGGAGGGATGGCGCACACGGCGCCAGGCGAGATCGGTGATGTGCAAAAGGCCATCGATGCCGCCCAGATCGACGAACGCACCGTAGTCGGTGATGTTCTTCACGACACCGGTGACGATGGTGCCTTCCTTCAGGGTCTCGAGCAGCTTCGCGCGCTCTTCGCCCATCGACGCTTCGATCACGGCACGGCGCGAGAGCACGACGTTGTTGCGCTTGCGATCGAGCTTGATGACCTTGAATTCGAGCGTCTTGCCCTCGTAGGGCGTGGTGTCCTTGACCGGACGCGTGTCGACCAGCGAGCCAGGCAAAAACGCCCGGATGCCGTTGGTCATGACCGTCAGGCCGCCCTTGACCTTGCCGGTGATGGTGCCAGAGACCAGATCGCCGGTTTCGAGGGCTTTTTCAAGCGCCATCCACGACGCCAGGCGCTTGGCCTTGTCGCGCGAGAGGAGCGTGTCGCCAAAACCGTTTTCGAGCGACTCGATCGCCACGCTGACGAAATCGCCAGGCTTGACGTCGATTTCGCCATGATCATTCTTGAATTCGTCAACCGGGATGAAACTTTCCGACTTGAGGCCGGCGTTGACGACAACGAAGTTGTAGTCGACGCGCACGACCTCGGCGGTGATGACTTCGCCTGCGCGCATGTCGTGCAGCGAGATGCTCTCGGCAAACAGGGCGGCGAAACTGTCGGGATCAGGGGTGGAAGATGAGCTGGGGGACGCGATTGCTGACATAGGTTTGATTGAACACCGCACGGCGTGCGGACCTTGGGTTAAGGTTAAAAAATGAAGTGCCGAACACCTGGCACCCCGCGTATTGCACGCACGACAAGCGCGTGCGCGACATCGGCCTGGGCCCTCGCGTCAGCCTGAAAAGCGCGACACGATGGCCTCCACCACGTCCTTTGCAGAAAGATCGGAACTGTCGATGACGATGGCCTCGCCTGCCGCCACAAGGGGCGCCAGACTGCGCCCGGCGTCGCGCGCGTCGCGCTCTCGAAGATCCTGCAAAAGGGACGAGATATTAACAGGAAATCCTTTTTCGATCAATTGTTTACTGCGCCGCTCGGCCCGCTTCTCGACGCTTGCGGTAAGGAAGATCTTGAGCGTTGCGTCGGGAAAAACCACCGTGCCCATGTCCCTGCCGTCACAAACCAGCCCGGGCGGCTGCCGGTAGGCGCGCTGGCGCTCGAGCAAGGCCATGCGCAACGAGGGGCAAACGGCGATCCTCGAGGCGCCAACGCCCACCGCTTCCTGCCGGATGGCCTGGCTGACGTCCTCGCTGCCAAGGTGGATGCGCTCGTCGTCAAAGTGCACGTCAAGCTCGCTCGCGAGCCGCGCGAGCGCGCTGTCGTCATCGAGCGCAACGCCAGCGCGAATCGCCTTGAGCGCGACCAGCCGGTACAGTGCGCCGCTATCCAGATAGTGAAAGCCGAGCCGTCTGGCCACAGCCAGCGCCACCGTGCCCTTGCCCGAGGCCGTCGGGCCGTCGATGGTGATGACCGGGATCATGCCGGAACGACCAGGCGTGCGAGCGACGCGAAGAACTCTGGGAAGGTCTTGTTCACGCATGCCGGATTCTCGATCACGACGCGAGCACCGCCACAGGCCAAAAGCGCGAGGCTCATGGCCATTCGATGGTCATCGTAAGTGCTCACTTTGACTTCCTGAAAGTGCGCCGGGGGCGTAATTTCGAGCCAGTCGGCACCTTCTTTGACATCGGCGCCGAACTTGGCCAGTTCGGCGGCCATGGCGCTTAGCCGGTCGGTCTCCTTGACGCGCCAGCTGCCGATATTGCGCAGGCGCGAAGGGCCGGATGCGAACATGCAAAGCGCGGCCACGGTCATTGCCGCATCGGGCATATGGTTCAGATCGAGATCAATCGCAGCAAGGCGAAAGCCGCTTGCCACCCCGGGCGAAGCCACCGTGATCGAAGTCGCAGCGCGCCTCACGCGCGCACCCATCGCCTCGATCACGGCGAGCATGCCGATATCGGGCTGGATGCTGTCGGCGTTCACGCCTTCGACGGTGACCGGCCCGCCGGCAAGTGCGCCAAGCGCAAGGAAATACGATGCCGAGGAGGCGTCGCCCTCGATCAGCAAGCGATCGGGGCTTTCCAGCCGTGCGTTGCCAGCGACGACAAAGGAAGGGGCTCGCGCGTTGACGTCGCCTTCGACCCTGACGCCGAAACGGCGCATCAGATCGAGCGTGAGCGCGACGTACTGGCGCGAGATCAGCCCTTCTGCAACGTCGATGCGAATCGGCTCTGGCGCGCTCGAATTCTGTAGCCAGATCGGCGCTGCGAGCAGCAGGCCGGTGACGAACTGGCTCGAGGCCGACCCTGCAACTGCGAGCGCAGCAGGTGCGGCGTAATGCGCGGGCCGGATCGCAAGCGGCGGAAATCCGGGCTTGCCTTCATAATCGATCAAGGCCCCGGCCGCGAGCAGGGCATCAACCAGATCGCCAATCGGCCGCTCGTGCATGCGCGCGACGCCAAAGATGCGGTATTGGCCCTGGGCAAAGGCCAGCGCCGGCAACAGCGAGCGAATCGAAAGACCCGAGTTGGAAACGTCAAGCGCGGCCTTTTTGACCGCAGGCGATAGGCGTCCGGTCAGCACCACCTCGCCCTCCTCTTGCCGGATGTCAAAACCCAGCCGGGAAAGCGCAACCTGCATGACGCGCGTGTCCTGCGAATCAAGCAGGTTGGACAGGCGCGTTGTGCCCCGTGCGTGTGCTGCAAGGAGCAGCGCCCGAATCGATGCGCTCTTCGATCCTGGCATGGCGATGCGCCCGCGCGCGTTCGCGATCGGTGCAAGGCTTAATGCGTCGCGACTCGCAAGCGTCGTCATGGGAGTGAACGCCTAAGCCGTGAGGCCTCGCCAAAGACCGCAAGCAGGTGCGCGCGATCGCCAGCGAGGAGTGCTTCGCGCAATGCTGTTACGCCTTCGACGTGTTGCTCGAGGAGCTCGGCAATGGCCGCGCGGTTGTCGATCACGATATCGGCCCAGAGCGCGGCACTGGATGCCGCAATGCGCGTGAAATCGCGAAAGCCGCTGCCCGAGAGCTCAATCGACTCGGCGAGCCTCGGCGTTCTTGCAGCCAGCGCCATCCAGCCGAAGGCCAAAAGGTGCGGGGCATGGCTGAGGTAAGCGTAAAGACGGTCGTGAGCGCCTGGCGCCATCTCGTGACAGACGGCACCCAGCGACGTCCAGAGCGCCCTGACAAGACGCAGTGCAGCCGGCGCAGTCTCATCGAGC
>Ga0116229_10005232_pt1 | contig 21208 bp, 14 predicted proteins | sample S1TSphgellanicum_3_FD_87313 | JGI IMG/M metagenome (GOLD analysis project Ga0116229, IMG submission 87313) | Host-associated microbial communities from peat moss isolated from Minnesota, USA - S1T2_Fc - Sphagnum magellanicum MG | ecosystem: Host-associated > Plants > Peat moss > Unclassified...
CCATGGTGGTACGCGGCGCCCCGCTGATCGGGGCGACCGCCGCTTACGGGATGGCACTCGCCACCCGCAGCGGTGCCGCGGATTCCGACCTCGACGCCGCGGCAGGGTTGCTGCGCGCGACTCGGCCGACCGCCGTCGATCTGCTCTGGGCACTCGAGCAGATGCGCCGCGCCCTCGGCAGGGTGCCCGAGTCACAACGCAGCGCGCTCGCGTTTCGCGAGGCCGACGCCATCAGCAATGGCTACGTCGAGCACTGCCGCGCGATCGGCGGCCATGGCCTCGACATCATCAGGACGCTGGCGCAGTCACGCCGCCGCATCAATATCCTGACCCATTGCAATGCCGGCTGGCTCGCCTGCGTGGATTGGGGGACGGCGCTATCGCCGATCTACTGGGCGCACGACGCGGGTATCGACGTGCACGTCTGGGTCGATGAGACCCGTCCCCGCAATCAGGGTGCCTCGCTGACCGCGTTCGAGTTGGGCGCGCATGGCGTCGCGCACACGGTCATTGCCGATAACCTCGGCGGACATCTCATGCAGCGCGGCGAGGTCGATCTCGTGCTCGTCGGCAGCGACCGGGTCACCGCGGCCGGCGACGTCTGCAACAAGGTTGGGACCTACTTGAAGGCCCTGGCGGCTCACGACAACGGCATTCCGTTCTACGCCGCTCAGCCGCGCAGCACGATCGATTGGAGTCTGTCCGGGCCCGCCGACGTGCCGATCGAGCGACGCTCGCCCGAGGAACTGACCCACGTGACGGGCCGCACGCGCCACGGCAGGATCGACACCGTGCAGGTCGTCCCGGATGGTAGCGCGGCACTGAACTTAGGCTTCGACGTGACGCCGGCCCGGCTCGTGACGGGGTTGATTACCGAACGCGGCGTGTGTGCGGCGAACGCCGCCGCCTTGAGAGCCCTGGTCGGGGATCGGCCCGCCGCCAATGAGTGAACCGCGATCGGCTCCCGACGAGCGACCGGCGGCCGACGCGCAACCGCCGTCCGACCAGCAAGGGGTCTCTAACGAATCCTGTCGATCCGATGAGCGCCAGCGCGCCCTGCTCATCGACGCGTGCCGCGAACTCACGCGCCGCGGCCTGACCCACGGGACGTCCGGGAACATCAGTCTGCGACGCGGTCCGGGGCAGTTCTTCCTGAGTCCGAGCGGCCTGCCCTACGAGCAACTCGACACCGGGGACATTCCCTTGATGGATCGCGCGGGTCGCTGGTTCGGCCGCCGGCGGCCGTCGACGGAATGGCGCATGCACCGGGACATCCTCGAGCATCGGCCGGACGTCGCTGCCGTCGTCCACACCCACTCGTCGCGAGCGACGGCGCTCGCCTGCACGGGTCGCGGCATTCCGGCATTTCATTACATGGTGGCGGCGGCCGGGGGCGCCGACATCCGCTGTGCGCCGTACCATGCCTTCGGCACTCAGGCGCTCTCGGATGCCGCGCTCGCCGCGCTCGACGGCAGAATGGCCTGCCTGCTCGCCAATCATGGGGTCATCGCCTGCGGCCGCGATCTCGAGGCGGCACTGCGCCTGGCGGGCGAGATCGAGAATCTCGCGACCCAGTACTGCGCGGCCCTCGCCATCGGCGCCGTGCGCATCCTCGATGCCGAGGACATGGCCGTCGTCGTCGATCGATTCCGGACCTATGGGCGCGCCGACGCGACCGATCCGGATCTCACCTTCATGGGCGACATCCTGCCCGCGAAGGCACCCTGAGGCGCCGCGACGTGGCCATCCCTCACGAACCCGCCACGTACCGCATGCTCGACGTTCAGAGCGTGCCGGCGTTCGTCGCCGCACTCGCGGCACCCGCCGCCCGGCTTGGCGGCCATCCTCGCGACTGGCGGGTACGCGAAGTCGGTGACGGTAACCTGAATCTCGTGTTCCTGATCGATGGGCCGGCCGGCGCGGTCTGCGTCAAGCAGGCACTGCCCTTCGTCAGAGCCGCAGGTCCCTCCTGGCCCATGTCCCTCGAGAGAGCCTTTTTCGAGAATGAGTATTATCGCGCGGTTGCGCCCCACGTCGGGCGCCGCATTCCCGAGATCTACCACTACGAGCCGACGCTGTATTGCACGATCATGGAGCAGCTCTCGCCGCATATCATCTTGCGGCAGGGGTTGATCGCCGGACGGCGCTATCCGCGGCTCGCCGACGACATCGGCGCCTACGTCGCCCGGGCCTGTTTCTTCACGTCCGATTTCGCGCAGCCCTGTGAACGCAAGATGCAGGGCGTCGCGCTGTTCGCCCGCAATCAGGCGCTGACCCGAATCTCGGTCGATCTGATTTTTTGCGACCCGTATCACGCGAATCCGCGCAACCGGCACACGTCCCCCGAACTCGACGAACTCGTGGCCGAGCTGCGCGGGGACGCCGAACTCATCCTGGCCGCGAGCCGGATGGGCAGACAATTCCTGACTCGGACCGAGGCATTGCTGCACGGCGACCTGCACTCAGGCTCGGTCATGGTGACCGCCCAGGATACGCGGGTGATCGATCCCGAGTTCGCGCTGTACGGCCCCATCGGTTTCGACCTGGGCGCCTACCTGGGTAATCTCTTGCTCAGCTGGTATTCGCAACCCGGACATGCGACCGCGTCGGACGACCGCGTCGAACAGTGCGCCTGGATTCTCGCGCAGGCGCAGCGTTTCTGGGAGGTGTTCCGCTCGACGTTCCTGACGCTCTGGGCGGCGCACGCCGGTGGGGACGCCTATCCGTCCCGATTGTTCGCGACCCCCGCCGCAGCGGCGCCGCTTCAGGCCGCGCGCTCCGAGTATCTCGATGGCGTGTTTGCGGACATGCTCGGCTTCGCCGCCTGCAAGATGATCCGGCGTATCTTGGGCTTCGCGCATGTTGCCGATTTCGACACCATCGCGGATCCCGCGCGTCGTGCCGGGTGCGAGGCCGGCGCCCTGCGCCTCGCGCGACGGCTGTTGACCCAGCCCTCTCGGTTCCGATCCATGGACGATGTCATCGCCGCGCTGTAAGGCGCGGCGTTCGCGGAGCCGCGCTCGATCAGCGGCGCTCGAAGCAGGCGAACGTCTCGACGTGCTGCGTGAACGGCAGCAGATTGAAGGCCGTGAGTTCAGTCAGCCGGAAGGCGCCCTCGAGCAGGCACAACGCATCGCGCAAGAATGACTCGAGGCCGCAGCTGATGTAGAGGAAGCGTGCCGGAGGATGGGCGTTCAATTGCTCGATCAATGGCGGGTCGAGACCCTTGCGCGGCGGATCCGCGATGACGAGGTCCGCATCGAGGAGCGCCGCGCACGCGTCGGCCGCCGTGCCGGGAGCGATGGCGACCTTGGCGCGGTCGACGGCATCGAGGGCCGCCACCCCGCAATGGAGTCCCCGCAGTGAATGGACACTGAATTCGTTCATGACGATCCGGCTCACGCGGCTCAGCACCGACAGTCCGATCGCGCCGACGCCGGCATAAAACTCCGCCACCCGCGCGCCCGGCGGAATCCGGGCGCGCACGTGCTCGATGATGCTCGCGGCGATGTCAAGATTGCTCTGTCCGAACGCGCCGGGCGGATAGTGGATCGCGGCCTCGCCGAAGTGCTCGATGACGGCATCGGGTCCGCACCAGCGCTCGAACTCGGGGCCGAGAATCGTGTTGCCGGTCGACGTATTGGCGTTGAACCAGAGACTGTGCAGTTCGTCCCCGAGCCGTTCGCGGATCCGCTCGAAACAGGCCGTGAATACGTCCGCGCCCGGTGCGTTGGCGACCAGCACGACTTGCGCCCGTTGGGATTCGCGCTCCACGACCACCTGCAGATGGCGGGCGAGTCCGAGCTGTGCGCGCTCCGAGTAGCTCGCGATGCGCGTCTCGACGAGCGCCCGGCGCACCACCGAGGCGACGCGGTTGATCAAGGGATGCTGTACCTCGCAGCGGGGAATGTGCACGACCCGATGAGTGCCCGGCTCGAACAGTCCGAGCTTGGGCGAATTCACCCTGCCGCGGATGGCCAGGCGTGCCCGGTGACGGAACCCCCCCGCCGTTCCCGAAACGATGCTCGGCCCCGGCACGGCGCAGGCGCGTGCCAGCGCCGCGAGCGCCGTGCGCGCCTCGGGATCGATGCCCCGCTCGCCGAACCGCGGGCAGCCGCCGCAGGGCGGGCGATGGGGACAGGGTTTCACGGGTCTTAAGCCGGGGACGTCGCCGGCAGACTCCCTCAAAAGAGTCCGCTGATCTTCCCGGTCGCGTCGACGTCGATGCGCGCAGCCGCCGGATGTGTCGGAAGACCGGGCATGGTCCGCACCTCGCCGCAGACCGCGACCACGAACTGCGCGCCGGCCCGCAGGTGGATCTCGCGCACCGTCAGGGTATGACCGGAGGGCGCACCGCGCAGCGCAGGATCCGACGAAAACGAGTACGGCGTCTTCGCGATGCAGACCGGGAAATGGCCGTAGCCGTCCGCCTGAAGGCGCTCGAGCTGGGCTCGAACCCCGCTATCCATCGCGACGTCCTTGGCGCCGTAAATGCGCGTCGCGACGGCGACGATCTTGTCATGGAGCGGCAGCTCGTCCGCGTACAGAAACTCCATGTCGCTGGTTCGATCCGCGAGTTCCACGACGTGGCGCGCGAGTTCCAGGGCACCCTCGCCGCCCTGCGACCAGTGCCTCGCATCGATGACCGCGACCCCGAGAGCGCCGAGCCGTGCCTTGAGCAGTCCGAGTTCCTCCACGGTATCGAAGCTGAAATGATTGACCGCGACGACGCAGGGGATGCCGAAGACATCCTTGATGTTGCGCACGTGCCGCTCGAGGTTCGCCGCACCGCGGTCCAAGGCCGCAAGATCGGGTTCGTTCAGCTGCGCGAGCGGTACGCCACCATGGAACTTCAACGCGCGCAACGTCGCGACGACGATGGCGGCCGACGGGGCGAGACCGGCCTTGCGGCACTTGATGTCGATGAATTTCTCCGCGCCCAGATCCGCCCCGAATCCCGCCTCGGTCACCACGTAGCGTGCGAGTTTCAGCGCCGCCGTCGTCGCCAGCACCGAATTGCAGCCATGCGCGATGTTGGCGAACGGGCCGCCGTGCACGAGCGCGGGATTGTGCTCCAGGGTCTGCACGAGATTCGGCTTGAGCGCATCCCGCAACAGGGCGGCCATGGCACCGTGCGCCTCGAGGTCGCGCGCCGTGACGGGTCGACGCGCGCGCGTATAGCCGACCACGATGTCGCCGAGCCGGGACTTCAGGTCGGCAAGGTCGGTTGCGAGGCACAGGATCGCCATGACCTCGGAGGCCACGACGATGTCGAATCCGTCCTCGCGTACGAACCCGTTGCCGGGGCCGCCGAGCCCGCAGACGATCTCACGCAGCGCACGATCGTTCATGTCGAGAACGCGGCGATAGACGATGCGCCGCGTATCGATGTCGAGTTCGTTGCCGTGATGAATGTGATTGTCGAGCAGGGCCGCGAGCAAATTGTGCGCGAGACTGATCGCGGCGAAGTCCCCGGTGAAATGCAGATTGATGTCCTCCATCGGCGCGACTTGCGCATAGCCACCGCCCGTCGCGCCCCCCTTCAAGCCGAACACGGGTCCCAAGCTCGGTTCGCGCAGACAGACGATGGCCTTCAATCCCAGCCGGTTCAGGGCATCGCCGACACCGATCGTGGTCGTGGTCTTGCCCTCGCCGGCCGGTGTCGGATTGATCGCGGTCACGAGGATCAGCTTGCCATCGGGCCGGCCCTCGAGCGATCGAATGAACTCCGGCGTGAGCTTGGCCTTGTATCGCCCGTAGGTCTCGAGTGCATCTTCCGGAATACCGGCGCGCGCGGCGATCGCGGCGATCGACTCGAGGGGTGTGCGCTGGCTGATGTCGATGTCGGAGATCAAGCGCGCTCCGAACGCCATTGTGGGTCACCCATGCGCGCGAAGTATACGGGCAAACAACGACTCACGCGATTCAGCCGTTGAGCTTCGAGCGCCGCAGCCCGTAGAGGAAATAGGTCATCACGGCGAATCCCATCCAGTAGGCGAACACCCGCAACGTGTTGGCCGACAGGTCCTTCATGATGAACAGGCAGGCAGCCACGCTCAATCCCGGGACGAGATACGGGCCGAAGGGCACGCGAAACCCGGCGCTGGGGTCGCTGCGCTGGCGATGGCGCAGCACCGGCACCGCGACCGAGACGACGCAGAACGCCGTCAGTGTGCCCATGCTGACCATGTCCCAGAGAAAATTGGCATCGACCAGGCCGCTCACGCCTCCCGCCATCGTGCAGACGATGACGGTGTTGCCGATCGGCGTGCGGGTACGGGCATTGATGCGCTGGAAGATCGTCGGGACCAGTCCGTCGCGACTGATGGAGTACAGAATGCGGGTCTGACCATAGATCGACACCAGGGTCACACTGAACACCGAGATGACGGCGCCGGCCGACAGCACGATCGCGGGCCAGGCTCTGCCGGTCACGGTCTCGAGGATCACGGCGAGCCCGGCCTCCTGGCCCGCGAATTTGGACGCGGGTTGGGCGCCCAAGGCCGCCGTCGCGACGAACACGTAGAACACGGTCACGATGATGAGTGCCGCCATGATGCCGAGCGGCACGTTGCGGCGGGGATTGCGCACCTCGCCGCCCGCGCAGGCGACCGTGTCGAGGCCGATGAACGAGAAGAACACGGTCCCCGCGGCCGCGGTCACACCCACCATGCCGCCGAGTCCCTTGCTGTCGTCGGGATTGAAGAACGGATGCAAATTCCTGGCATCGAAGCCGCTAAAGGCGACGACGACGAAGAAGACGAGGATCGTGAGCTTGATCAGCACCATGATCGCATTGGTGGTGGCCGACTCCTTCGTGCCGCGGATCAACATGACGCCGCACAGCACGACGAGCAGCACCGGCGGCAGGTTGAACTGACCCGCGTGGATCTCGACGCCATGATCTCCCGAGACGATCATCGGCGAGCGCAGGAACCGTGGGATTTCCCAGTGCAGTGCGTTCGCGAGAAAATTGTTGAGATAATCGGACCAGCCGATCGCGGTCGCGCTCGCCGCGAGCCCGTATTCGAGCAGCAGGCAGGCGGCCATCATGAACGCGGCGAATTCGCCGACCGTCGCGTAGGCGAACGAGTAGGAACTGCCGGATGCCGGGATGCGCGCCGCGAGTTCGGCATAGCACAGCGCGGTGAGTCCGGCCGTGACCGCCGCGATCAGGAACGACAGGATCACGGAAGGACCCGCCTTCGGGACGGCCTCGACCATCGTGAAGAAAATCCCGGTGCCGATCGTCGCGCCGACACCGATCATGGTCACCGAAAAGAGCCCGAGCGGCCGGGCGAGACCGCCCTCGCCATGCCCGTCCTCGACCGACCGATCGACCGGTTTCGTGCGCAGGAGCTTCGTCAGGAGTGTTTGAGTCATCGGAGGGCCTCGAGGCGCCTAGGGACGATCAGAACCGAGACGTCCCAGCACGACGGCGGCGAGGAGGCTCACCGGCAGCATCGTGAGCCACAGCGTCCACCAGCCGACGGTCGACGCCGGTGCGAGCGGCACGACGTGCAGTCGCATGAGGACCCAGCCGAGCAGCACGAGGCCGAGATAGATCGCGAAAAAGCGCAGTACCGCCGCGATCCTCTGCGCACTACGGACGATCTCCTCCTCTTCCATCGGTACGCGTGGCGGTCCTGCGTCACGCCGCGCTCAAGTCCGCGTCCCCGTGCGCGCCCACGCCGCTCGCCGAGAGCGGCAGGCGGACGACGAACGTGGAGCCCACGCCCTCCTGGCTCTCCGCCACGACGTCGCCCTGATGCAGGGCCATGACCATCTGCACGAGGTGCAGTCCCACGCCCGTGCCGGCGATGCCGGTCGCATTCGCACCGCGGAAGTAGCGCTCGAACAGGCGATCGCGGTCACGTGCCGGAATGCCGATGCCATGATCGGTGATGCGCACGACGAAGCGGTCGGCCTCAGAGGACGTGCGCACCTCGACGGGACTGCCCGCCGGGGAATACTTGATCGCGTTCGAGATCAGGTTGCTGAAGGCGTGGAACAGCAGCTTCGGGTCGCCGTGCATGGTCGCCGATCCATGGCCGTAGGACTCGCGCAGATGGGCATCCCGCGTCGCCTCGCGATGCACCTGACAGGCTTCCTGCAGGAGCTCGCCGGGCGCAAGTTCGGTCGGCTGGAACACCCCCTCGCCGTCGAGCAGCCGCGACGCGGCCAACAGGCTTTCCATGATTCCCGTCATGCGCAGGACGGCGCTGCGAATGCGCGCGCCGCGCTCGCGGATGTCGGCGGGATCCAGGCGGCTGCTCATCTTGATGAGGCGCTGGGCGTGACCGTCGATGATCGTCAACGGTGTGCGGAATTCATGCGAGGTCATCGACACGAAGTTGCGCTGCTTCACCGTCAGGCGCTGCTCGTGCTCGAGCGCGAGGTCGAGCGTCGCCGCCTGTTCCAGCATGCGCCGCCGGCTGTGCATCAGGGCGACGGCGTTGGCGCGGAACACCGCGACCGACCGGGCCATCTCGCCCATCTCGTCCTCGCGCTCCGTGCCGGGCACCTCGATCTGCGTGTCGTGCTCGGCGAGCGCGTGCATGCGCACCGCGAGGTCGTGCAGCGGATCGATGAACGAGCGCGTCACGTACACGATGCCGCCGATCAGGATCGAGCCTAAGAACACCATCGCGGCGAGGATCAGTTCGCGCGAATGCTGATAGGTGGTGGCGGCGCGCGCGCTCGCCGCGCCGGCCTCGCGCACGTTGCGGTCGGTCAGCGTCGTGAGCGAGTCGGTGGCGAGATCGAAGGCACGCCGCGACTCCGTCAGGTACATCGAGACCGCCTCGGCCGTGCGCCCTGCGCGCGCCAGCGCGATGACGCGCACGGCGATGTCCTGGTAGGCGGACCAGCGCCGCGCGAATTCCTGGTACAGCGCGCGGTCCTCTTGATCCTGCTCGACGGCTGCGTAGGCCGCCTGGTTTCTGGCGACCGTTGCTGCGAGCTCGGACAGCTCCTTCTCGCCGGCGGCGAGTTCGAGAGCGGTGGAGGACAGCAGCCGGGTCGCCTCGGCGGTTCGGTAATCGGACATGTAATTGTTGAGGTCGCCCAAGATGCGCGCGTTCTGCAGCCAGTGGTCGCGGATCTCCTCGGAGGCGCGATTGACGTCGCCGAGCCGCTGGATGGCGAACAGACCCAAACCGATCACGAGCAGGAACAGCAGCGCGAAGACACCGGAGAGGCGCACGCGGATGGAATGCGGCCGCAGCCAGCGCGTCACGGTTGGATCAGGCGGACGGAGGCCGCCTTGACGGCCGCCTCGATCCGGGTCGCGACGTTGAGTTTTCGGCAGGCATTCTCGATGTGGAAATCGACGGTGCGCTTGCTCAAGCCCAGGATCACGGCGATCTCGCTCGAGGTCTTGCCCCGGGCAGACCAGGTGAGACTGTCGACCTCGCGTCCGTTCAGGTCGATGCGGCGCGACAGCACTTCGTTGCGTGCGACTCGATTCAGGCGCGCCTCGATGATCGTGCCCAGCACCTCGAAATCGATCGGCTTGGTGACGTAGTCGTCGGCACCGAGCCGGCGACCCTTGAGCTCCGACTCGCGGTCCGCCAGCGCGGTCAGGAACACGAAGGGCACCGATTCGAAGCGCGGCGACAGCGTGATCAGGCGCTCGAGCACCTCGAAGCCGCTCAAGCCCTTCAAGTTCACGTCGCAGAGGACGAGATCCGGATGGATTTTCTCGATGGCGCGCAGACCCATGTCGCCGTCGAGCGCCAGCGTGACGGCATAGCCGCGCTCCTGCAAATCCTCCGCGATCAGCGATGCCGTCTCCGGATCATCTTCGATGCACAGTATTTTCTTGGCGGTAGCGGCCATGGCGGCGGGCCCAGCGTCGGAATCCTGAATTAGCATACCATGCAGCCTCGCCGCACCGCGCCTACCGGTTGCTCGCTTCCTGGCGATTCCACCAGCCGCCGCCCAGGGCCTGGTACAGCGCCGCCGTATCGCCGAAGCGCGCCGCCTGGGCTTCTACGAGTGTGAGCAGCGCCTGTTGATAGGTCACCTCCGCGGTCAGCTCGGTCAGGAAATCAGTGTAGCCGGCCTGCGCGCGCTCGCGGGTCGAGGTCAGCGCGACCTTGGCCGCCCGCTCCGCCTCGACCGCCGTGTTCAAGGCATCGGCGTCGGCGTAGATCGCGTGCAAGGTGTCGGCGACGTTCTGGTAGGCACTCATCACCGTGCTCTGATACTGCGCCGCGGCCGCCTTGTACGCCTGCACGGCGGCGCGCTGCTCGTGCAACAACGTGTTGCCGTCGAACAGCGTCTGGGTGCCGCTCGCGATCAGGTTCCAGAACGGTCCGCCGCTGCTGAACATCTGGTTGAATCTCGACGCGTTGCCCCCGACCGCTCCGGTGAGCTGAAACTGCGGCAGGCGGTTCGCGAGCGCCACACCCACCTCTGCGTTGTATGCGCGCAGCGTCTCCTCGGCGGCCCGCACGTCGGGACGCTGATTGACGAGTTTCGAGGGGATCATCTCCGGCAGGTCCGCGGGCAGCGTCAGGCCGGACAGCTCGACCTGCTGATCGAGCTCCTCGTTCGGCATCTTGCCGACCAGGCAGCGCAGCAAATCCCGGGTCTGTTCCAGCTGTTTGTCGAGCGGCGGCAAGGTCGCCTGGACCGCGGCCAGAGCTGCCTCTGCCTCGGCCACGTCGATTTTCATGGCGTAGCCGTAGGTCAGCTTGTCGCGCGTGATCTTAAGCTGTTGCTCGGTCAGCGCAATGATCTGCCTCGTGGCATCGATCTCGGCACGGACCGTCGCCTCTTCGAGCGCCGCGCCGACGACGTTCGCGGCCAGGCTCAGGTAGGTCGCCTCGAGCTCGAAGCGCTGCATCTCGGCCTGTGCATCCAGGGACTCGACCTCGCGACGGTTCAGACCGAACACGTCGGGCAGGTAGCCCACGGTCAACTGCGCGGTATGGAAGTTATAGATGACCGGCTCGTTGTAGGGGGGCTTGGGGCTCGACCCGGTCGCGATCACGGTGCCGTTGCCCTGGATGCCCGGCGAATTGCCGCCCGTGTTCCCGGAGAGCTTCTGCCGTTCGAACTGGTAGTTCGCCTGCAGCGTCGGGAAGAAATACCCTTCCTGGGCATAGACCTGTTCCTGGGCCTGGCGCAGCGTGGCCTGCGCCGCGGCCACGCTCGGATTGGCTCGCAACGCCTGCTCGACCAGGGCATTCAAGGCCGGTGAACCGAATGTCTCCCACCATTTGTACGGTACGTCCCGGCCGACCAAGAAGCGCTGTGCATCGCCGGCGACCCCGGCGCTCGCGCGGGTCTGGTCCGGCAGCGCCTGCGGCGTGTAGGCGGCATCGGTCGGCGCGGCGGGACGTTGAAAATTCGGGCCCACCGCACAGCCGGCCAGCGCCCAACCGACGGCCGAACCCAAGACCAGCAATCGGTGGCAAGCGCGCGCAACGGGCCTCGAGAGGGTCATCCCCGAAGTCTGGGGCCGCGCGGGCCCACGCGGATACTGTGATGAATGACAGTGGTTTGTCATCCGTCCCAGTGGTTCGCTCCCCAGGGATTGCACACTATGCGCTGTGGACGAGCATGAGGACCCCACGATGCCGCGGCAATCTCGAGTCTCCCGTCGAATCGCGCTGCGGACTGCCGTTGCCGCGATCGGTCTTCTCACCGCCGCCGCGATGGCCAGTCCGCCGCCGCCGTCGGTCAAGCTGAACGACGCGCAGGCGCGATCGATTCGCGTCGACGCCGTCGGCGAGCGCGCCTTCAACCAGATCGAGGACGCGCTCGGCAGCATCGACTTCAACGAGGATCTCGAGGTGCAGGTGTTCACGCCCTACCCGGGTCGAATCATCGAACTCTACGCCAAGCTCGGCGATCCGGTCAGCAAAGGTCAGCCCTTGTTCACGCTCGAAAGCCCGGATTTCATCCAGGCCGAGTCGAACTTGATCGCGGCCGCCGGCGTGCTCGACCAGACCACGAGCGCACTCGACCGCGCGAAGAAGCTCTACCCGGTCCAAGGCATCAGCCAGAACGATTATGAACAGGCCGTCTCGGACCAACAATCGGCCGACGGGGCGCTCAAGGCCGCGCGCGAGGCCGTCAAAGTGTTCGGCAAGACGGATGCCGAGATCGATCGCATCGTGGCGGTCCGGCGCGTCGAGACGGCGCTCGTGGTACGCAGTCCGATCACCGGCCGCGTCATCGCACGCAATGCGGCTCCCGGGTTGCTCGAACAGCCCGGCAATCCCCCGCCACCCTACGCGGTGGCCGATACCTCGACGGTCTGGATGCTGGCCAACGTGACCGAGACGATGATACCGCGCCTCGACGTCGGCCAGCCGGTCTCGGTGACGGTAGCCGCCTACCCCGGCCGTCGGTTCACGGGCGCGATCACGGCGCTCGGCGCGAACGTCGATCCCTACACCCATCGCGTCACGGTGCGCTCGGAAATCAAGGATCCCAAGCACGAGCTGCGCCCCGGCATGTTCGCGAATTTCGTCATCAGCACGGGCGCGCCGATCCGAGGACCGGCCGTCCCCGAAAGCGGGGTGGTGCGCGAGGGTGACGGCAGCTTCTCCGTGTGGGTCACGAGGGACCGCCGCGAATTCACGCGCCGCGAGGTCAAGATCGGGTTGACCCAGGACCAGTACGATCAAATCCTCGAGGGCGTGCAGGCGGGCGAGCTGGTCGCCGTCGACGGCGCGATTTTCCTGAGCAACATCGCCTTCGGTGGCGCCAATTGAATCGCGGCGAGCCGCCACTCTTCAGGCATCCCCGTGACCGGATCGGTCTCCTCGAGCCTCGCGTGAGTCCCGGTCGGCGCCGCCGATGATCAAGCAGATTCTGCTGTTCGCCCTGACGCGGCGCGCGATCGTGCTGCTCGCGCTGCTGGTCTTCATCGCCGGCGGCGTGTTCGCCTACGCCAAGCTCAATATCGAGGCCTATCCGAATCCCGCGCCCGTGATCCTCGAGATCACGGCTCAGGCGGCCGGTCTGTCGGCCGAGGAGATGGAAAAGTATTACACGACGCCGATGGAAATCGGACTCTACCCGACGGCCGGCATCGACACCATCCGATCGACCTCGTTCTACGGTCTGTCGTTCGTGCGCGTGACCTTCAAGTACGGGGTCGACTACTACGCGGCCTACACGCAAGCCGCGCTCATGCTGCAGCAAAACGTGAGTCTGCCCGGCAACCAGGTGCCGCAGATTCAGCAGTCGAGTCTGGTCGGCGAGATCTATCGCTATCAGATCACAGGACCCCCGAATTTCGGCCTCACCAATCTGCGCACCGTGCAGGACTGGATCGTGGCGCGCCGCCTGTCGACGATCCCGGGCGTCGTGCAGATCAACAGCTGGGGCGGGACCACGAAGGAGTTCGAGGTCGAGGTGGACCTCAATAAACTCGAGGCCTATCAGGTCACGTTGCCGCAGCTTTACACGGCGCTCAGCAATGCGAACGTCAATGTCGGCGGGCGTGAAATCACGATCGGTCAGCAGTCGGTCAACATTCGCGGCATCGGCCTCATCAACGACGGCGGCAACGACGACCTGACCCAGGGACGCAAGCTCGAGGACATCGAGAACGTCGTGCTCGCGCAGAACAACGGCGTGCCGGTCCTGGTCAAACAGGTCGCACGCGTGTATGTCGGCCACGTCCCGCGCCTCGGGATCGCCGGGCGCGATCACGACGACGACGTCGTGGCCGCGATCGTGGTCATGGGCCGCCCCCAGCACACCAACGACATCGTGCCGAAGGTCAAGGACATGGTCGCGAAGTTGAACAGCGACGGTTCGTTGCCCCCGGGCGTGAAGATCGTGCCCTACTACGACCGCTCGTCGCTGGTCGGCGTCACCACGCACACGGTGCTGCACAACCTGATCTTCGGCTGCCTCCTCGTGTTCCTGATCCAGTGGATCTTCCTCGGCGATTTGCGCAGCGCCATCATCGTTGGCGTGAATATTCCGTTCGCGCTGTTCTTCGCCATCATCATCCTGGTGGTACAGGGTCAGGACGCGAACCTGCTGTCGATCGGCGCCGTGGACTTCGGCATCATCATCGATTCCGCGGTGATCCTCGTCGAGAACGTCTTTCGCAATCTGCAGGCGAGTCCCGCCCAACGCCAGCAGCTCATGGAGGACTTGCACGAGGACACCTACGGCGCCGACCCGACGCGCAAGAGCTCGGTCTGGACGACGCGCCTACGCACGATCTTCGTCTCGGCGCTGCAGGTCGACAATGCCATTTTGTTCTCGACCGCGATCACGATCGCGGCCTTCGGTCCGCTGTTCACGATGACCGGCGTCGAGGGCCAGATCTTCGGCCCCATGGCGCGCACCTATGGATATGCGCTCGCCGGCGCACTGATCGCGACCTTCACGATCACCCCGGTCCTCGCCTCGATTCTGCTGCCTGCCGAGGTCAAAGAGGTCGAGACGATCGTGGTGCGGGTGCTGCATCGGATCTACATGCCGGTGCTCGATTTCTCGTTGAAGCGGCGCAAGCTCGTGGTCTCGGTCGGTATCGCCTTCGTCGCGCTCGTGGGCTGCCTCGCGCCATTTCTCGGCAGTGAATTTCTGCCGGCCCTCGAGGAGGGCAATTACTGGATCCGGGCCGCGATGCCGCAGACGATGTCCCTGGACGCCGGCACCGAGGCCACGCGCAAGATGCGGGAGATCCTGCTCCGTCATCCGGAGATCCTGACCGTGGTCTCGCAGCACGGCCGGCCCGACAACGGCAGCGATGCCTCTTCGTTCGCGAACGTCGAACTGTTCGCACCCTTGAAACCGTTCGACGAGTGGCCGTCGGGCATGACGAAGGAGAAGCTCACGGAGCAGCTGCAGACCGAGTTCAGCGACGCGCTGCCCGGCGTCGTGTTCAATTTCTCCCAGTACATCCAGGACAATGTCGAGGAGGCGCTCTCCGGGGTCAAGGGCGCCAACTCGGTCAAGATCCTGGGCCCGAATCTCACGGTGCTGACCGCACTCGCGGATCAGGTGCAGCGCGAGATGCAACAGGTCAAGGGCATGGCCGATCTCGGCATCTTTCAGATCCTCGGACAACCGAACCTCGACATCCGGATCGACCGCGCCAAGGCAGCCCGCTACGGCTTGAATACCGGCGACGTCAACACGGTGATCCAGACCGCGCTCGCGGGGTCGGTGGCCACGACCGTGCTCGAGAGCGACCGCCAGTTCAATCTGACGGTCCGGCTCGCCCCCGGGTTTCGCGACAGCATTCGCAAGATCGGCAGCGTCAAGGTCGGCTACCAGACCCCGAGCGTCACCTACGCCTACGTGCCCTTGAGCGAACTCGCCGACATCAGCCTGGATTCGGGCGCGAGCTACATCTATCACGAGACGACGAGCCGCTTCATTCCGATCAAGTTCAGCGTGCGCGGCCGGGATCTCGGCAGCACGGTGGCCGAGGCACAGCAGCGCATCGCCAAGAACATCAAATTGCCGACCGGCTATCGGATCGTCTGGGCCGGGGAATTCCAAGACCTGCAGACCGCCAAGCAGAGACTGGCGGTGTTCGTGCCCTTGAGCCTGGGATTGATTCTCGTGCTGTTGTTCAGCCTGTTCAATTCGCTGCGCGACAGCCTGCTTGCCCTCGCGGGCATCCCGTTCTCGATCACGGGCGGCATCATCGCCTTGTTCGTGGCCGGACTGCCGTTCAGCGTCTCGGCCGCGATCGGCTTCATCTCGCTGTTCGGCGTCTCGGTCATGAACGGCATCCTCGTGATCACGTTCTACAACCAGCTCGTCGTCACCATGTCGCCCCTCGAAGCGATGGAACACGCGGCCGAAAAGCGCATGCGGCCCATGCTGATGACCGCCTTGTCGGCCTGCATCGGTCTCGTACCCGCCGCCCTCTCGCACGGCATCGGCAGCCAGGTCCAGCGGCCGCTCGCCACGGTCGTGGTCGGCGGCATGTTGATCGGCCCGGTCATGCTGCTCGTGGTCGTGCCGGCCCTGCAGCTCATGTTCGCGCGCAAAGACGAGGGCACACCGATCGATCCCGAGGAGTCCGGTCGCGGCGCTGGCGACCGGCCGCCCGTCGGGCCGGTGGCCGACGGATGAGACGGCACGCGCAGCTGGGACTGTTCGGTGTCCTGTTGCTTGGCGCTGTCGTCGTCGCCGAGGCAGAGGTCGGCGCAGCGGCGCACTCGGTCACCTCGGCGCCGGCTCACCCCGCGCCGGCCCACCCGGCAGCGGCCGCCGCACACCGCGACAGCGCCGCCGGTCGAGGTCGCCGGTCCGTGGGCACCCCCGTCGCACCCGGGCCGCACGCCGCGACGGCGGGTCGCGTGCACGCACCTCGGCCACCCAGTGCGCCGCGACGCTCACCGCCGGCGTCTCCCGCAGCGCCTCTCGGGATCGGCACGCTTCTCAAGCGCCCGGACGCGCCCAAGGTTTCCGCGCGCACCGGCACGCGCGTGCCCACGATCCCCGAACGCCTTCATGCCGCGGCACTCGGCACCCCCGTGCGCGCGCCCGGTCGGGGCGTCGGGACTCTCGGGGGTCCTGCGCACGCCGACGGGGTGCGCAGGAAGCCCTGAAGACGTCCGGCGGGCTCTGAAATTCTGACGATCGGTTGCGCCGATTGGGGACAGGACGGCAGTGGGGTTCTCGGACAACCCAACTGGTCAGGATCGCGCCCAATAGGGTCGGTAGTTTGGCGTACACCTTTCATTCCCCACACCTTGCCGGTTACTCGGCGCACGGAGAACGACATGCATACCTTCATTCCCGTTTGGATCATCGGCGGTCCTTTCATTGGCATTTTGCTGTTGTCTTTTGCGTACAGGGGCCCGAGCGCGATGGGCGGCTCGCTGCCTCGCATCCCTCCGCGGCGGGCGGGTGGCTTGGATCACTCCGCACCGATCTTCGATCCCCTGCACCCAGACGCGCCACGACGGTCCGTCTGAAATCAACGGGCACGCCGGCACATAACGCCGGCTGCGCCCGGTGGATGACCCCGTCATCGATCGCATGTCGCTTTAGCCTCGTGAGGCCGAAGGTCGACGCAAATCATTCAAGTCAGTGGGTGAAGTAGCGTTGATTCAACAGGTCGCCGACCTTCGTGTAGCGTGCCTCCAACTGGGCCGTGGTCGTCTGCAAGAACGCCTTCAGGTGCGGGTCGGTTTCAAGCCCCATCATCACCCCGGTAAGGTGCCGCTGCTCGTTCAGCACGTCGTAAAACATGAGCAATGCCTCGCGCTCGAAATCAATGCCCGCCTTGCCGACGACCGGCGCAAAGTCCTTGGCCAAGTCCTCACCCATGGCTTTCTGCGCGTCGGCCTCGATCTTGGCCATGGGAAGCTCATCGATGCGCATGGCGGGATACTGTTTGGCTAGTCTCTGCATGGTGTCAGCCAGGCGCCGATAATAGTCGTCAAGCCCACTCGTGAGCTCGTCCATGGGTTCATGCTTCTCCTTGAACATCAGGAGCCACTTTAGTTTTGGAATGCTGTCGGCCTGTTGATATAGCAAGCTGTAGCCGATGGACAGCTGTGCCCGTGACGCGTCACTCTCCAGGGCGCACTCTCTGATCTCCGGCACTTTCCTACAAGCCTGCAGAGTCAACGCCAATGCCACCGCGATCACGCCAAACAGGGTCGAACGCCGAGCCACATAAGACGTTTGCACGATAGGATCGCCCGACGTCACCATGCAACGGACTCCGCTGTTTGGCCAAGTTCCGCGGCTCTGCTCGTATACATGCCTTTCCACGATCGAGGGTCCGATATGGCGTCTACCGACGCAGTATCAGAATCGAGGCCTACTGCCGCTGTAGGTAGTCCTCAGCTACTGTGTATAGGTTTTTTCTGGCACCGGAAATGCCGGAATCATCTCGGCTTTCATCCCCATCCGTCAGCGCTGTGCGCTCTGCCAGTTCGGCGCGACGTAAAAGGGTGCCGTCGCGGGCGCGAGCGGCTGCAAGCCGAGTATGTGATCCGCGGCCTTCTCGGCGAGCATGATGGTCGGCGCATTGAGATTCCCCGTCGTCACCGACGGCATGATCGAGGAATCCACCACGCGCAGGCGTTCGATACCGATGACGCGGGCCTCTGGATCGACGACGGCCATCGGATCGTCCGGCGCTCCCATCTTGCAGGAACAGGACGGATGGTAGGCGCTTTCAACCTTGGCCCGCACGAAGTCATCGATCTCGGCATCGCTCACGACCCCCGCGCCCGGTTGGATCTCGCGGCCCCGATAGGGAGCGAAGGCGGGCTGCGCAAAGATCTCGCGCGTGAGCCGCACGCAGGCGCGCATCTCGACGAGGTCGTCGGGATGCTGCAGGTAATTAAACAGGATGGCCGGCTTGTCGAGCGGATTCGACGACTTGAGCCGCACCCAACCACGGCTCTTCGAGCGCATCGGTCCCACATGCGCCTGAAAGCCGTGTTCCTGGGCAAGCGTGCTGCCATCGTAAGCCACCGCCATCGGCAGAAAATGGTATTGGATGTCCGGATACGGGATCCCGGCGCGGCTGCGGATGAAGCCGCAGGACTCGAAGTGGTTGGTCGCCCCGAGTCCGTTCTTGAACAGCATCCAGCGTGCGCCGATCAGCAGCTTCGGGATGGGCTTGATCGACGAGTAGAGCGTGATCGGCTGCTTGCAGGCGACTTGAAAATAGAACTCGAGGTGATCCTGCAGATTCTCGCCGACGCCGGGCCGATCGAGCACGACGGCAATCCCGTGCTCCCGGAGTTCCGCGGCCGGTCCTATCCCTGAGAGCTTGAGGAGTTGCGGAGAATTGATCGGGCCGCCGCTCAAGATCAACTCGCGGCCGATGCGAACCGAGTGCGACGTGTCGCCGCGCCGATAATCGAGGCCGACCACGCGCCGGCCCTCGAACCGAATGCGCGTCGCCAGGGCATGGGTCATCACGCTCACGTTGTTGCGCCGCATGGCCGGGCGTAAATACGCGTTGGCGGCACTCGAGCGGCGGCCGCTGCCCACCGTCATGTCCATGCGGCCGAATCCCTCCTGCTGGAACCCGTTGACGTCCGCGCTCAACGGGTAGCCGGCCTGCTGCGCCGCTGCAAGCCACGCGGCATGCAGCGGATTCTCGAGGCTGCCGTAGCTGGTCTCGAGCGGACCCGCGTCGCCGCGATAGTCGTTGCCGCCTTCGGCGCGCTTCTCGGCGCGCCGGAAGTACGGCAGCACGTCCGCATACCCCCATCCCGCGGCGCCTTCGCTCTGCCAACGTTCGAAATCCTGCGGGTTGCCGCGAATGTAGACGAGGCCGTTGATCGAGGAGGAACCGCCCAACACCTTGCCGCGCGGCGTATGCATGACACGCCCGCCGAGACCGGGTTCGGGTTGCGTATGGTAGAACCAGTTGTACTTCGGCATGTTCATCGGGATCGACAATGCCGAGGGCATCTGGATGAAGATCGAACGGTCCGATCCGCCGTACTCGAGCACCAGCACGCGGTATTTGCCGTCGGCGCTCAATCGGTCGGCCAGCACGCAGCCCGCGGAGCCCGCCCCGACGATCACGTAATCGAAGATCTCATCCGCCACGACCGTCTCCGTCAGTAAGGAGCCTCGACGTCGCCCAGCGCGACATAGACGCTCTTGAGCTGGGTGTAGTGTTCGATGGCGGCGCGGCCGTTCTCACGTCCGAGTCCCGAGAGTTTCACGCCGCCGAACGGCAGCTCGACGGGCGTCACGTTGTAATGATTGATCCAGCAGGTCCCGGCCTGCAGCGCGGCGATGACCCGATGACCGCGCGCGAGATCGTTCGTGAACACGCCCGCCGAGAGGCCGAACTCCGTTGCGTTCGCACGCTCGATGACTTCGGCTTCCGACTCGAATTCCAGCACCGACATGACCGGCCCGAAGATCTCCTCGCGCACGATGGTCATCTCGTCGCGGCAGCCGTCGAACACGGTCGGCGCGACGAAATGACCCCGCGCGAGCGCGCCGTCCATGACGCGGTGGCCACCAATCAGCACGCGCGCGCCCTCCTCCCGGCCACGCTCGATGTATCCCAACACTTTGTGCATGTGCGCCTGCGACACCAGCGGACCGACCTGTGTCGCGGGGTCGAGCGGATCGCCGATGCGCATCGCCGCGACGCGCGCGACGAGCCGTTCGAGGAAGGCCGCCTTGACCGCGCGGTGCACGAACACGCGCGTGCCGTTCGAGCAGACCTGACCGGAGGAGTAGAAATTCGCGAGCAGCGCGCCGCCGACGGCGTTGTCGAGCGTGGCGTCCTCAAAGACGATCAACGGGGACTTTCCGCCGAGTTCGAGCGTGACGTTCTTGAGCGAGGCGGCGGCATCGACCATGACGGCCTTGCCGGTGCCGACCTCTCCGGTCAGCGACACCTTGCGAATGTCGGGATGGCGGGTCAACAGGCGCCCGGTGTCCGCGAAGCCCTGCACGACCTGGAAGACGCCGGCCGGCAGGCCGGCTTCGAGAAAAATCTCCTCGAGTTTGACGGCGGTCAGCGGGGTGAGCTCCGCCGGCTTGAAGATCATCGCATTGCCGCAGGCGAGCGCCGGCGCCGCCTTCCAGCAGGCGATCTGCAGCGGGTAATTCCAGGCGCCGATACCGGCAACCACGCCCAGGGGTTCGCGCCGCGTGTAACCGAACGCCGCGGATCCGAAATCGAGGTGTTCACCGGCGAGCGACTGTCCGACGGCGGCAAAATACTCGATGCAGTCCGCGCCCGACGCGACGTCGACGACACGCGTCTCTTGGATCGGCTTGCCGGTGTCGCGCGTTTCGAGTTCGGCGAGCGCATCGTTGCGGGCTCGCAGCAGCGCGGCCGCGGCGCGCAAGCGCCGGGCCCGCTCCGCTGCCGGCAATGCGGCCCACTCTGCCTGGCCGCGTTGTGCCGCACGCACCGCGGCATCGATCTCGGCGGTCCCGGCCACGGTCACATAGCCCAGCGTCTCACCGGTCGCGGGGTTGGTCGAGGCAAAGCGTTCGCCGGGCTGCGGCGGACGCACACCGGGCGGTTGCGCGCGCGGCGCGGCGCGCAGGCGCCCCTCGACGAAGGCCGTCAACAGTGCGCGCGCACTCGCACTGTCCGCCTCCCGCCATCCCGACAGCGCCGCACGCAACCACACGCCGTCGATCATCGCCGCGATCATTGCCGCCAGGCTGCCCGCCTCGTCCGCCGGCAACAGGGGCTTGAGTGCTGCCCGCAGCGTGCCCAAGGTGCGGCGCTGATACGCCGATTGCACGCGGCGTA
>Ga0116229_10005236_pt1 | contig 21196 bp, 13 predicted proteins | sample S1TSphgellanicum_3_FD_87313 | JGI IMG/M metagenome (GOLD analysis project Ga0116229, IMG submission 87313) | Host-associated microbial communities from peat moss isolated from Minnesota, USA - S1T2_Fc - Sphagnum magellanicum MG | ecosystem: Host-associated > Plants > Peat moss > Unclassified...
ACTGCTGCTACTGCTGCTACTGCTGCTACCTCAGTAGTGGAGGCATCATTACCACGGACAACAACATCTAAAAGGCCTTTGCCCTCTTCCTCCCTTGACCAAATTCATGTCTCAAGTCCCATATCATCCTCAGTTGACAATACAGTCGCAGAACAAGACATCACACCTTTGCAGTCTAGTATGTCATCTCCATCTGTCACAGCCAAACATGTCTTGACAAGTCCCTCTGTTTCAGCCAATATGGTCTCAGAGGAGGTGGTGATGGCACCCCTGAAGAAGGCTGCAGCAGATTCATTGGTTCTCAACAGTGTGCCAGAAGTCACTGTTATGTCTGCAAAGGAAGAGAAAGGAAGGGAACCCACTGTTAGTCCCCTTGGCATGCAGGCAATAATGCCAATCACTGCACCACCAACACCTGTTCTTGCCCAAAAACCTTTTGTCAGAAGACCCACTGCCACCACTGCTGTTCCAGGTGATGCAGTCTCAAAGTCCACACCTCCTTCAGAGGCAGATTCTTCATCATCTCCAAGCCTTGGGCAGCCTGAGATACAATTATCTCAGGAAGAGACAAGGAGAGAAACCACATTTGGCCAATCACTAGAGGAGGAAGAGGAGGTGGAATCACAGGTGCTCAAGCAGCCTATGCCTACTACTACCCTTGCACAGAAACCCATCTCAAGGAGGGCCTCTTTTGTAGCCATGGATGCAAAACCGGAGCTTCAAGCATCTTCTGGGAGCCTGAAAAGACCAATTCTACAATTGAGGACAAAAAAATCTTACCCAACTGCACCACCAGCAACGCCAGCAGCAGCAGCAGCAGCAGCAGCAGCACCACCACCACCACCACCATCAACAGGTGTGTTTGAATCAGAGCTTTCCGGGGAAGAAGAAAGACTACCTGATCAGACAATGATCTCTGATGAAGTTAATGAGAAACTGAATTTGTCGACCTCTGTAACTGTGGTGCCAAAAAATGCAATTGGTGATAAGGCAGTGGTGGCCGACAAAGATAGGTTAGCTGGATGGTCAGATGAGGTGAAGGCTGCTGTTCGACGAAGTGAAGTTGCTCTTGTGAAAGAAGAAAGAAGGACGCCATCTTCAGAACTCAATCTCAAACACTTGGGTCAGGAAGACAAGTCCAAGTAATGATTACAGCTCTCTATTGTATCTGAATTTTCCAACCAAATTTCCAACCAAATTTCTGTCCCTGTTATCTTCTTGTATCAGAAAAGTCCTCAAGTTCTGTGTTGGTCTTGAGAGGTCGTCAGCCATCTTCATCCATGCCTTCAGCATCTTCATACCTAATACAAAGGTTTGGGTTTAGTTTCTAATGGTGCTTGAGGATGTGTTGTGAAAAACAACAGGATAGATGATCTCCTGAGGCAGCCCATTGCACCAAGTCCAGCCTTGACAGGAGCTTCTTTAACAGATCCCCTCATTTTGACAAGGCAGCAGTTATTGCAGACCCGCCCGATGCCATCAAGTCCAAAGCCATCTATGAAGATGACTAGCAATGAGGATTCTTCATCCAACAAGAAGTTGCAAGAAGCCGGCTTTGTGCTTTCTAATCAAACAAGAGTCCCATCAAAGGTTAAGAAAGCTCAGATTAGCATGTGCAATTTTCACTCTTGTAAAAGCACTCGGAGAAATTTCCTATTGTATTTGGAAAGGCACCTTATGGCTGCAAACATCCCTCCTAGAAAAGAGGAGGGATCTTACACCTACTCCTTAAGTGTGGGGGGGATTTTATGCCTACTTATAGGTGTAAGATCCCTCCCACTCTTAAGGAGTAAGTGTAAGAACCCTCCCCCTCCTACACCTCATCATCCATGTATATTTAGGTTTAATGATAGTGTTCGTCTTGTGCTTTACAATGGGTGCAGCCCATGGGTGGGGGACGTTCCCAAAAGAAAGTGGGGCTGGTCTCAGCTACTGCCTCATCCTAGGCTCCTTATTTTGGGAATGCCCCTACCCTAGGGCTTTACCCTACACTAAAAAAAAAATGCAGGACTTGTGGTAAGAGGAAAAATGGTCCTGAAATAAATCATGCCTCCAAAAAAAAGTTGATAGTCTATGAAGCGCCACAAGTTCCTGACTAGATCTTGATGCAAAGCATCTGTTCATAATTTGTAGGAATGTGATAACAAAGAAATTGAGATCAATTTGATGGTGAATCAATGGCAGGAAGAGGAGGATCGGGATTGGTTGAGAGCAGAAGCATTATTGGAGTCTAGCGCAGTAGAGGAGATGCTATTTTTTGGAGCCAATGCTGGTGGAATGCTGGTATGGAATGAGAATTTTTCTTTGGACCTCAGATATTATAGATAACTATATAGATAATTTCTTGATAATTTTCTATATACGCTTAAATTATGTGAGAGTATAAAATTATTTCGGGGGCAATTCTGGTGAAATGTTGTTATGAAATGGGGACCTATATAGAAAATTATCAAGAAATGACCTATAATTATCTATATTTCTCTCTCTCTCTCTCTCACTATATATATGTATGTATGTATGTATTTAAGATCCAAAGAATTTATCAAGAAATATATAGAAAGCATATGAATCTGCCTACAGGTCCTGACCTATTTTTTGTAATGTGGAAAATGTTTCAGGTAAGCTTTAGGTCTTTGGTGGGATTCTTACCAGCATGGGAGCTGAGTGCACAGCGAAGGCCTCCTTCATTTAGAACATGGGCGATGGACAAAGGCTTCACATTGAAGGAACCCAAATTTGCAGAGACCTTCATCCCCGATGCATCACTTTCGAGGGTTGAGCTGCCCATGGGCAGCAGGGCTATTGTTGGATCAGAAACTTCCAAGAGAACTCAAGAATCATCAATCAGGGTTGAAGACGACAACCAACGAAACCTTTTGAAACAATACCGTGAGGAGCGGCGCAATGCACTATCAAAGCTCATAGGAGAAGTAAGTGCGTTGTTCAATTCAGACTTGAGGAAAATTCTAGAACCTTGCCTTTTAGCTTAGGATTTCAGGTTTAAGGGTTTAGGGTCTTAGGAAAATCAGACTTTGAAAAAATCCTTGATAACCTGTTGCAACAATACCAAGAGGAGCAGGGTAATCTACTATCAACCCTAGTAGGAGAAGTACACATGCATGTTTCATCAGACCTGAGGAAAAATCTCAAACCTTGATTAAGTTTAGGGTTTTTTAGCATTTAGCGTCTGAGGAAAATGATCCCTTGAAAAAATTCCTTCATTGCAGCCAACCCTATAAACTCTGAATCTCAATTTCCATCACAATGGATAGTAGTAGAGCCACATGTTCATCATCATTAGGTGGTTGTGTCCATTATGTTAGGGGGTTGAGATGGAATGAGCGGTCTCATAGTGCAATTGTTTATTGCAGACAGCTCGTGTTGTTGTAATTGGGTTGGATCGGGAAAGGCGACGATTGCGACTCTCAGAAAAGGCAGCAGAGGGGGAGGGCCAGGAACTCACCCAGAAAAAGGCTAATGTCATGGTTAGTGCCAATTCTCTTAACCAAACACTTGTGAATAATACTTCTTGAACCTCAAAATAGTTTACACCTGCATTCTGCAATGTAAGCTGTCACTGGGCAAGCCCTGGAGGGCGAAATCAGTGCCAGCAGCACCTGGCAGAGAGCCCCATAAATGATCTGTTCCCTGGTGTAAAGGGCCTCGGGAATGTGATGGTAATGTCAGTGGAGTGCAAGGGGAATAGCTGAATCAGCAGCTGGGCAGCTGCCTACTGATTTGACCATCAAGGGAGGCGGGAAAATGGGTTGAATTAGCCTTTGAGGCCCCTTATGTAACATCAAGTGGATGCTTGTAGTTTCTCTTTCTGAAATTCTTTGCCACTTTTTTAAAATGTAAAAAACCAGTTGCTGTTTTGCCTCTGTAATTTAGGGCAATTTTGTGGGGTTAGTTTTGGCTCATTATCAGCACTGCCCTTGGGGGAAAATATGCTCTGTAAAAATCCCCCTGTTTGTGGGGCCGTTATGCTCTGTAACACCCCTTGACAGTTGTCTCCCCCCCAAATCTCCCTCAGTTTAAACAGGGTTTTATGTAGGGTAAAAAGCTCCCCATTTTGGGTATTGTGGTCATATATGCCTATGATGCCCAAGTGGACCCTAAAACCCTAAACTCTCAATGGGGAACCTCACCCTGCAAATAACAGGTGTACATGCATACGGTGGACCCTTGACACCTACATGATTCATTACATTGCAGGAGGGCTTGAATGTTGGGGATGTGGTGTGCTGCACAGTCAAGAAAGTCACTTCATATGGTGCCTTTGTTGAGGTAAATTTCCCACATAAAATTGTCAATGTAACTTCATGGTGATGAGACTTCAATTTTATGTCAATATTGAAACTGACAAAATAGAGTTATCCATAAACTGTTCCAAATTGGGGGTGAAATCAAAAGTCAGGATGAAAACAATACACAAGAAAGAAAAAAGGGGACAGAACTGGTTTGGTCCTCACAGGAGTTTTCACACCCAATTTTGGATTTGGCTTACCTGCCCCTTCAGTACTGCTTCACACTCAAACTGTGGATAAAACACAGAATGCATGGTCAAACTATGGCCCAAAAAGGGGGGCTGACTTGAAGGATAACTCTAATGTGTATGGTTTTGTTTGGTGATGAAAACAGGTGCAAGGTGTGCCAGCACTCATCCATATTTCTGAGCTTTCATGGAACAGGATTGTTGATCCAACTACTGTTGTTGCTGTAGGCCAAGAACTAGAGGCCAAGGTCTGCCGACTCGATCGGTTTATGCAACGCATTAACCTTTCCCTGAAGCAAATGCAGGTGAGATTGTGATACATCCACACGATAGCTTATGAGTTGATGTACACAGTACATTTTTTCATCCAAATTGAAAGGGGTTTATGATCAGGTGGACCCATTGCGGGAAACTTTGGAGTCATTACTCGACTCTACAGACATGGAGCTGGAAACAGTGGATATGGCAGTTGAGATTGATGCTAAGGTATGTGACTTCTTTGTCCACTGCATGGATGGAAACTTCAACCATGGATGAAATCTTCATGGATGTGAATGTGACCTCAGGTAGAGGTCACTCATGAAGTGCAAGTGATGCATAATACCCCTCCTCTTTTCTAGGATGCATACTCATTGATATAATGTGCCCTCCAAATACACTAGGAAATTTCTCCAAATGCTTTACAGATTAGTAAGGGACTTTGATGGGAATGCAGGTGCAAGAGATCCCAGAGGTTAATGGGGTGATTAAGAGGCTGGAGCAAATTAAAGGCATAGACAGTGTAGTTAAAGGTCGTTGTCTTCAAGGCATGGCCATGGCACCATCATTCCAGGTGTATTTGTCTGGACAACTCAGCAATGGATATAAGCTCATTGCAAGATCAGGCAATCAAGTTCAAGAGGTACCATCTCTCCACCACATGCAGCAGATTCACCAATGACTACTCCTCATCACTACTTGTCCTCTTAAAGATCTTGCTGTCAATGTTTTCTTTTCTTCTCCTTTCTTGAGTGGGTGGGTATTTCGTTTTCTTTCCTTTTTGTTTTTTTTGGGTGTCACTCCTTTTTCTTTGATTTTGGATTCAAGAAAAAAGGTTTAAATCTTGTTCCTGCTTTATTGAATTAGTGAGTATAGAGATTTCTCGATTCTCATGAGAGTTCTTCTATTTTTGGTTCTTCTCCTTATCTTTTAGGGCTTTATTCAGCTAACCAGCATCATGGTTTGAGGTTTTCCTGTGATGATTAGTCATATATTCTGATTAGTCTTGTGACAGAAACCCGGTTCCTTGATTAATGTTTGATATTAACCTTGACCAATTGCCCAGGAGCTGATGAAGTCAGTGGGGAATGATAATGTTACTGTATTTGGCCAAAACCACATTGTATCACTATGCGAAGGTCCCTTGATGTGCATACTGTACCCACCACTAACAATCAATAGTTTTCTGCCAAAATAATTAATCATTTCAAAAATGGGGTCAGTCCCAATTTAAATGTTTTGGAATTTCAGGCACACTTCATCTTTTGTATCTGTAATGGTAATCTAGTGGCATGGACAGTCATTTTGCTGTCCCAGATTGGGAGAGGTTGATTCTCTGAAACTCCGACAAAGATAGCTCAATAATATATAGTTTTGGACCAACCCATTTGAGAACCATTTAGCACCAAGCACCAGTGACAGGCATGGTATGATGACTGTTGCTGTCACTTTAAACTACTCCTCTGTTGTTTCATTTTTCGTCTTTTTTTTCTCTCCTCTTTAGAGTTTTTCTTTTCCTTTTCATGCTTGCTAATTGGTTGCTGTCATGTTAGATCTGGATTATAAATAACCTCACTGTTGGGTCATCTCAACTTTTCAGGTTGACTGAAATCTCAAGTTGGGGAATTCTTGGTATTTATGAAGATATTCTTCAAGCTTTGCATATATGACTAATCAGCAACAAACAATACTATATTATCAGTGGTCAAGTTTTGGGTGTGCACAACTTTGCAACTGCATTTGTTGTATATGATGATGCCATCCCCTTGATTTCATAACCAGGCTACTAAAACATTTGATGGTTGTTGAAAATGATTCCAAAAATATGGTAATTTTTTTAGTGTTGCATTTTTGTAAGGTTTTTTCAATTCTATTGTGAAGGTATGAAAAATTCCATGGAGTTTGTTTGGTAGTGTATGTATCACACAGTAAACAGGGGCTGTATATGAGTTTTGTTAATATTCCTGTTGATGGTCCCTGTGTGAGACTGGCACTTTTGTTCATACCAGTGTGTTTGTTTTTTTTTGTTTGTTTGTTCTGTCTTCCCTTATTTGGTTCTTTCTGTAGCTTCCTGAGGAAGTGTTAACCTTGCTGTTTCTTCTTCATCATGAGAAAGGAGATTTCTCTATTCTTATGAAAGATATTCGTTAATATTCCTTCCTTTTTTTGTACTGGCTTTGAGCAGGTATTGGTGTTGACGTCACTTGACCGTGAGAGTGCGAAGCAAGTCATTCTCCAATGCACAATGTGTGATGATTGAAAAACCATGAACACTCCATCAATACAAACTAGGTTAGCAAGAAGGTTTTCTTATTCAAAAACCTTTGCAGAAGATCTTCATGTGGTGGTCATCTTTTTTATCTGAAATTCATCTTAACTAATTTACAGCCATTGAAAATTGCAATAATTCTAGTGTTCTGTTGACCCTTCTGTATGGTGATTGGATATTGCTTGTGGACAATGTTGCTCCAGGATATAAATTCCAATTCACACAAAAATGATCATCATGCTTTTGTTTCAATAGAGACATTGATTTATATTGGAAATGAACTGAACAGAATTGAGCCTTATCAACACCCTGATGAAGCAAGGGAATTGAAATCTTGGATTACTCATCACTGTAAACTCCACCCAATTTGTGAGAAGCATGTGTGTTTACGTTCAATGTTGGCTATTTGCTTCCTTGGTTTAATGTTAAACCTTCTATATTTAAGGTCAACGGTTAGGGGCTGTCTGATTGCTCAATTGTTTTGCAAATTCTGTAAATGAGTTTAAAAAAAATATTGCTACATCTTATCTCCCATCATCAGAAGCGAAGGACTTATTTGCTCATCGTTTCCTCCTTTTCCCTTACACCCATTTCTTACTGGAGTAGATTCCATTTCAATCTAACATTCTTCTTTGAAGATTGTGGGTCAGACAACACAATCCCAAAGATTTGATACATGAACCAGAGAGAGGTAAATCAGATCTTTGCATGTGATGTTGGATTCAAACTTGCTTTGCAAGAAATCGCTTCCCTCACAGCAACCTCACAAACTAGTCATGAATAAAATCATTACATTTTTGAGTCCTATGGGTGCAGAGACACACACATATGTTCACTATCTAAGGAAGGAACCAGTACAATTTTTCTAATGAATGTAAAATTTCTGCCTCAACAGGGGATGGCACCTTATGCATAAAATTCCTCATTTTGAGGAACCTTGCGAGCGGGGTAAGGAACTGAGGCAGCAATACCAGCCTGATACTAGTACCAAACTAGTAGGGAGTAGGGACCTGAGGTAATAGCAGCCTTGTACCAATTTTATCATATGAGTATAATCAAGGAAATGGTTATGCAAATTTCATCTTGAGATATCCCAAGCTCCTACAGTTGATGTTAATTTTTTTTATCAATGGGAAATTTTCCAATTCCTCTTATTTTCTTGAGAATTTTCTCATTGTCATGAAAGTCCAATCCATGATAGATGGGAGTCATTGGGGTGTGTGCTAATATGGTGGGAAAATTGGCTTCAAAGCAATCAAAGTGAATGTACATGTGATGCATAAAGACGTGTTGTAGGTATTATTGCGATTCAATGAAATTTTATGTCCAAAAGCAAACATGGGACAAGTTTAGAGAAGGTTTTTAAATACCAAGTTGAAAGTCCATTTTTGTATGGGTGGATTCTAAATATTGTTTGCTTGTTATATAGGAATGGCATTATATTATAATGATGTAATTGGGCCTGAATGTTGAAGAAAATGGTCTAGGGGAACACTAGACAATTGTATTCAAAAAAGTTTCTCCCAAGTTGGACTACAGAAGTCACCTTGAACATCAGGGGGACACATTTTTTGAATTTACAAAATTCGTGGGAGCTTGACTTGAGGATGCTAAGTGTTAAAAGATTGTCATGTCAAGTTTGTTGTTGTGCTTCATGTACACACACATATTGGTTGTTGAGTAAAAATTATAATTTAATTAATTTTATAATGAAGTCAGGTTTATTTTTTAAATGATAGTATAAAATATATATAAATCCACAATATATATATATATATATATATATATACACAAAATATTTTAGGCTTAATTGTTAGTAGGTTTATTTGTAGATTATAAGCTTTTAACTTGGGAACTCTTCTATGATTTTTCATTTATCTTGCATCATTTGCTTATTATCAATGAAACATTTATTTAATTGTTGATTATTCTTTTGAAAAACAAGTTTACTTGACCTTGTCCTAAGGTGATAATTATATTTTGATTCATTGGGCTCTCTTTTTACTCCATGTCTCATTAGTAACTTAAATATGGTTTGTTGTCTAATTTATTGAACAATTGATTATTGAACTCATATATCTTTGTGAAACAACGGTATTGGGTTACAAGAAATCATCAACAATATTAACATGATGTGCAAAATTAAGAACACTATAATAAATTTGTTAGGCCCATCATATATAATGGATGAAGAATAATTAGTTTATATTTTTTTATTATCACGAGAGGTGTTAAACATGTTATATTACAAAATCATAAGAATTATTGTTAAGTTAAGTCTCTTATTTTTATTTGTGTATCGTGAATTAACTGAAAATTGAACTCGCATTGGTTAAAATTAATATTTCAAATTTACAAAATATATTAAAAATTATTGTCGTCAAATCTTAAAATCTCATATGTTTAAGTTGTAATGAAAATTACATTGGTCACAAAATTTGCCAACATTGCTTGTATCAAAACAAATTGTTGAAAAGCAAATTAAGACATCTACTATTGCATGTCCCAACTCATCAAGCAAGTGATACACTTTTGAATAAATCCTAATTTCCTTTCCAGCTCCAATCTTTTTCCCCCCAAAAAAGATGAATATAAGATATTAAAATTAAATGAAATATATATAGTGGTTGAAATATATTCATATTAAAAAAGTACATAATAATAGAGTGGGAAAAAAAAAAAAAAAAATCATCCCATAAAACCATATAAAAAATCTTTGTTTAACACAATTAGTCTAAAATTTTAACAATTAGTGTCCCATTGGGACTTGAACACCATTGTGCCAAATCTTCGAATTGCACCTCTATTGTCTCTTAAAAATACCAACCTTGTAGGGACCTTAGGTAATATCATGTATGTGTGTATGTATATGTTTTATGCAAGTTTCAATTGTAGGTGTTAAACATACAATCTCATACCAGCTAAAAACTAATCTTAAACCCAATGCTAGGACCAGGGCTAGAATCAAAGTTTTAAGAATACCCAATACTGGAATCAGGTTTGTATGTTGAAAAGTTGATAGCAGGCCAACACTGGTTGAAGTGATGATGAGGTCATGGTATAACAACAAACAACACCCTAAACGCCCTTTTGCTTCACCTATTGGAAAAGTTGCCAACTACCATCAGACCAACTAAGAGCAACTACTACTGGTGTGAACAATTGTCAACATGGAAAACAGAAAATTTGGCACCAAATGGACCAGTAGTTGGTAGTAGTACTACACCAATTGGTTAAATTCCACAAACACTATTTGATTGACCAGAGTGAACCCATGGTCACCCATGCATGATGATGAGGGATAGTTTCCGAGTGGACCAAAACTACTTTTCTATTCGGATTCAGTTCCCTAAGTAACCATGGTGGTTAGCTCAGTTTCTATTTTCCTGCCTACTAACAACTCAGTGGCCCTTATCTATATGTACTAAGGTCATTTACATGCATCTACCCAATAAACCACCTATTTACCCTATCTTCCTATAGAAGCTATCTTTTAAGGATAAAACCCCTCATCAACTCAGTTGAAGTTCATCCACATCTACCTAGTAAACCACCTATTTTTACCCTACCTACCTATCAAAGCTATCCTTTACGGATGAAACCCCACATTAACTCAATTGAAGTTCATCCACAGCTCAGTCGGATCAAGCTCATGTACAATCTATGGTGCACTGGTAGCTGTTCGGTTTGGTCTGGCTGTTTATAACTTAACAAAACTTGTTGTATTTCTTTTCAAAGGCTTTTTTATGCTTATGATAGGCTTTTGTTTTTCCTACTTTCTAGATATTGGACTAAATATAATGACATACCCATGGCCATTGTGAGTGGGTTCATCATGATCATTTACTAGTTGTAGATGAACTTCAACTAAGTTGACAAGGGGGTATGGATGATCACATCGATAAGTTGGGTCAACATGTAGATTGATAATTTGAATCATCAATCTACACGTTGAGCCAATTTATCAATGTGTTATCTTAAGTTCCATGTGTTTCATGTTGATTCAAATAAAAATGTGATCATCCTCTATGAGAGATCATCCCTTATGTGTAATAAAATGGTGGTAAACCTTATTGTATAGTAACAATTGTGGATGCATTTCACATAATGGCCTCAACAAATGATATTTAGAATTAGGTCAAAAACTTGTAGTCACTAAGGTGTGTTTGGTTGGCCAAATAAACACACGTTTTCTAAAGGTTATGATTAATTTGATGCCAAACTCTCACATGTTTTTGCTCCTTTAGTATGACCATGATGAAAAAAAGACATGTTTTGTGAATGCTTGCATTTTTTGCACATAAACTCATTTCAATACTTATTTTAGATATTCTTTTCCACCTCCACCATGTTTTTGGACAAGAAATTCACCTCTAATGGTGTAATGATCTCCTCATACAAACATGTTGCATGTTTGTGGTGAAAGAATATTCATCTCTTAATGCAAGCCACTAATATAATAGCTCACCTTAGCTTATGTCACACATCCAATTGTGTCAATATCATAGTTCCTAAATAGCCACCACAATGCACATAGAACAAATTGGGGGCTTGGTTTAATCAAATGCTTGTAATCAAACATCCATCATGTGAATGTGTTGGTTGAATTTGCTCCATTTCAAACACATTATTTCATAATTGCGAATGAATTGACTATGTGGTGTAATCACAATCAAATAAGTAAAACAAGACATTATATGTGAAGAAAATTGCGATAACATTTGTGTAATGTACATGTTTCTTATATTCACACATTAGTGGCACTTTATGTCATATCTTGTGATTTTAAATGATGACATAAGAATATTACATAAATGTGGTTAATTTTGAATAAATTATTATTTTCTTAAATTCTTAGGAATTTTAACATTTTTAGATTACTTAAGCAAAAGGCACTATTTTTCAAGTTTATTAATGAACACAAACAACTAGTGTATCTCAAATAATATTCAACAAAATATTGTAGAATGATTTTAAGATGTAGGCCTTCACTTGAAAATAATAAAAGACACCATATTTTGGGCATTAATCATTTTAACAAGAAAATCTGATGAATATCTTTCAAACATGGTTTTTGATAATGAAAATGAACTTTAATTCTTGTAATTTATGGAGGAGAATAATTTTCTTTATAGAAATGTATATTATGGAATTAGGAACTTTATATTGAAATGATAAACAATATTCCTATAGCCATAAATATAAATATATCATACATTAATGTTCTATATTTGGGTTCTTTTGTTGTTCCCATATCACTTTTTAAAACTTGTAACAAAATGCATCTATATTCTTCTTCAAAGTATCTTGAACAATGTTGGGCACCTTGCACATATGTTGTGTGTGGATCACTCATTTCATTAAATCTAACAACCTTACTTGAAAAAATTACATCACATTGATCAAATTGATCGTGATTTATTTCACAAACATTTTTGTATATTTTTATTTTAATTCATGAACATCATTTTAATTGTTTCCCAACATTCTTTTCATAAACTAGTGTGGCGTGTGGGTGTCGACAAGATAGAGTAGACAAAAAAAAGTAGTTCACCCAAAATACAATAAAAAAATGAAATAGTTTCTAATATGGATAGAAGAAAGTATATTCAAAATATTTGAAGTAGAATATAAAACTATAGGTCATTGCATTTAGTTTATGGGAAGTTGGATAAAAAGTTTGAACAATTCTACTTTCAAGGTGGGGTTTTTCAACACTTTAAATATAAAATGAAATATTATTATCATGTTAATTATTGCAATTTTTTGTTTTAAACTTTTGATATTTTAAAAAAAATTCATGGCTATATGTATTTTTTCTTTGACATAAAACAATGAGCTATCTACTTCACCTTGCTTGCTTGCATGCATGTGTCATTGGCCCAAGTGTGAACTTGTTATTCAACTAATTGAATTCCAATTTTGAGTTTCGATTGAATTTACAATGACAAAAATTATTCATGTGCCTTAGGTCTAAATTTTAGAAAATCACCTCTACAAAATCCTATTCATTGAGCACTTTCCAAAAAATCAAAATCATGCCCCAATTCCCCTAAAATTGTTAGTTTTGATTTTGTTGAGCATTGAATGATGAAATTGTTCAATATTCAATAATTATTACATCATAGGCTAAATATTACAAAAACATTTTGATACACATGTTTTCTTCAAGGGATTTCCAATATTACCAAAAATGAAGTAAAGGGCATTGTGGTTTGGAAAGGAGATTTCAATGTCACAAACATCACAAACAAACAACCTTCCTCATTAGGTTGCAATGGGTGTACAATCCTAGGTTTGTGTGGCCATGCAATCAAAATCAATTGACCTTCAAAATTGCCTTCTTAAATGTTTAGAATCCATTTATAATTCATGTGCAAAATACACTTGGGCTTCACATTGCTTTGCACTACTAGTGATGATCAATTGACATACGGTCAAATATTAATATATTTAAATATAATGAAGTATTTATTTTTTAAAAATTAGTTACCACCATTGGTAATCCATGATCCTATCTAGATTGTCCATGAAATCATTTTCACTTCCATTAATTCTAGAATATGAAATTCAAATTTCACCCAATAAAACATTAACATTTCTAACACTCATGTTGTCCTTTTGGTGCCTTTCGTTATGTCAAAAATAAATTTTTGGGGAACTTTTTAATGTTTCCCAATGTGTTTCCTACCATAGTTCCCAATGACCCTTGGTTCGAAAAAAAAATATTAAATATAAAAGATTTTTGACCTTAGTGCTTGCAACATCCCCTATGTAATTTTTGGTGTCCTTTGACATTATATCTTGTGCCCTCAACCCTTAATGTCTTGGTGCCCCCTATTGGTCAAAAGAAATTTTCATGTCCAAACTAGTGACCTTGGTGTTTCAAACATCACAACCCTTTTTCAATACCCTTGTTATTGTTAAGTTGTCATTTTGTCATTCCTTAACAACATTCCCATTTTATTTTTTTATTGTTCCCCATCTTTTCATCATCTTTGGTGTTCTTTGGGCATGTTTTTGTTATTGACTAAGTTTAAGTCATTCCCAAACCAAAACAACACACCAATCTGAATTCTAAATAGGAATGTTCAAATTTGGGAACGTTTGTCACATCAACACCCCATCTTGGGATGTCTTTTCAAAACCTTGGCCTAGCAACAATCATATTGATTTAAAGGCTCAATAAACTTTGGAAATGTAAGATGGGTTGAGTCTTCATTAATTTTAAAGGAGGCCAAAGTTGAAGGGAGAAATATATTCCATTGATTTGGAAAAAAAAAAAAAGAAAAAGAAAAAGGGGGAAAAATAAAATGTCCACCCCCAAGTTATGTGTGAAGGTGATATTAAAAAATTGTTAAATGTCGCTTCCACTAACTATTAATAAATTTGATGTTTAGAATGAGTTTATTAAGTATAAATAATTTCATAACATAACATTGATAAAAATAATGTTGATTGGTCAATTTTGATTAAAAGGCGTCCATTGAAATATTACCAAAAAAAAAAATGTTGAAAAAAAATGTTTTTATTTTTAAAATTTTGACTTAATTAATCAAATGTTATTAATGTAAATTTATTATGCTATTCATAATTTTGATTAAAACCATGATTAATTTGAAAATATAAATATAAATGTATTAAAAATAAATTATTTAATTTTAAAATTGTAATTATAATGGGATTTCATATTGGTTTACTTGTAATTTTGATTCTCAATACAAACCAAAAGCTACCATCATGTTAAATTCAATGTTAACATTCATTGAAATTGTGAATATTATGAAATTACTCAATATCAAATTCATTAAAGAATGTATGGATATAGAATGTGTTTTAATGATTAAAATACATTGAGACATGTTCCTTTTATATGAAACAAAATTTTGAAATTTAGGACATTTAAGGCACTTTGTAATCATGATGTGTAGGTCAAAAAATTTAATTATAATTTAAGATTCATGTTTCAAAACATAAGTAATGTGTTATTAAATAGGCTATTAATATTAAAAATGTAGTTGTTGAATGAAAAGGTGAAACAAAAATGCACTTGAATTTGTATCATGCACCTTAAAATAACAACACACAAAAAAATCTCAAGGTTTTCAAGACCTTGTTGTGATAGATAATAATAGGTTCAAAGACATTTGATTTACAATTACCATGCAATTGATGTAACCAAAATATTAAATAATTGAATAATGTTACATTTGAAATCAAAAACCAAACTTTGAACATGTTTTAACTACATAAAAAATGGGAAAATATTATAATTAAAAAAAATTAAAATGGTTGTGAATAACTTTTATGGTTTTTTTAGTCATGCCCATCTCAATTTGCACCCAATTTGCAAGCATTGGTATATTGCTCACAAACTAGATCACAACTTTTTCTTCTTCTTTTTTATTGCCAATTTTTTTGGTCTCCTTTTTCTTTTTTATAAAGCTTCTATGGCAACAAGTCATTCATCCTCAAGTGCATTTGATTCCAATCATGATGATAATTGGAATTGATTTATGTGAGCTACGTATAAGGTCCATTAGTGGTCATCATTACAACAATTTTAGATTTTGACCACTTGACACTTTTATTTAATGGAATAGAATGGAACAATGTCTTTTGTAATTTGTGTTCTTTCATGTTTGAACTTCATATAGGAATGAATAAGTGTCTTGCACTTTAAAAACATTTGGAAAAATTGTATGTTTCTTGTCTTAATGCAAATAAAGAGGATATACTACATGTTACACATTGCATCATATCATTATTATCCTATGGCATAAATTTATGTATTTCAACATGACATGTCATTGACATATGAACATGTGTTGTCTAATTATGCTTTATGTGGGATGTTGACATCGTTCAAGAGATTGTTAACAAAGGAATATATGTCAATGTAAAAGGCAGGAATGGAACGATGCATTTGTATTTAACATGTGGAAACAAATATCATCTTGATACTATGCATGGTATTCAATCTCCTATTTACTTTTTTTTTCCCCCATAGATTTTAAATTGTATGAATTTGTGAGATTATGTAAATAATATGTGAGAATTATATGCATAAAGGGTAAGAAGGAGAAAATGTGAAAGCATGTTATGAGTTTGGTAATGATCGAATGACAATTATGTGTTTTCAATAAAAAACAAGAATAAAGGTTGATAGTATAAATAAAAGATTAAAATTATGTAAAATTATGTTTATCTCACATAAATTGTGATGTTTGATGGATAATTTTTTGTCATGAGTTTTTTTAATGTTCAGGCATGCTCCTATTTTCTTCTCCTTCATTGTGGTTTGCACTCATTTAAGATGTTACATAACAAGTGATGTTCATCTTATTATGTGTGCATTATGTGAAAAAAATGATTGAAAATATAATGAACCCAAAAATGAAGGATGTAATATTCATCTAATGTGATAGTTCAATGCTATATCACATTTATAATACTAGAAATCATGTTTGGCAAGTACAAAATCATTACAAACAAAAAAAACATTTAGTTTGTTTTTATGCGAAAATAAAAATAAAAATTGATGGTGTTGAGTTTCAAAATAAAAGCAAATGAGGTGTGCATTTATTGCAACCCAAATGACTAAACCATCAAGTTATTACATTTGAACCTTCATTAATTTCTTGTTTTGACCAAATTAATATAATTTCATTAGTGTTATTTTTAAAATTTGAAACTTTAATATAAATTACTCCCTTTCCATCGTACTAATTAAACTTATTAACAACTAATACCTATTATAATTCTCTTATACATATGTTAAATTATTTTTAATTAAAAAAAATCTATGATTACCCTATATCAAAGTATTTGAATTTTGAAAATGAAAATAATTTTATTATAGAATTAATTGAATTATAAGGTTTACCTCACAATCAATATATTTTTATTCATGTAGTTTTCTAAAAGAAGGAGTGACCCATCAAGGGCACATTTTTTAGCCTAAACTTCTGAAATCAAAATTTAATTAATTATTTTTCTATTTTTGTTGAATTTCCAATGATAAATTTTCTTTCAAAAATTCAATATCTCTCACCTTTTAGGTCTAAAAATTACAAAATCACCCACATGCAACCCTACTTTTCAAAAATACCAAGAATGCACCTCAATTTCTCTCTCTCTCTCTCTAGATATAAAAATTTCAATGAAAAAATAGTTTAAATTTGAATAACTGATGCATTGTGCCTATCTAAACATTACAAAACCACCTTGGTGCAACCTCACTCATCAAGGGTTTTACAACAAAACCAAGAACACGATGAGTAGTGCCATGATTTGGGAGACTAACTAACTATTAAATAATTAGATATTGTCATTAAGATTAGCTAACTATTAACTTTTAAGATTTTAACAGGGAGTTAACTTTTTAAGTTGGAATTCTGTTCCATTTCCAAAGAGTTTTGAGCACATGTTTTTGCCCTTGTACCATATGAAAAGGGTCAAAAAAGGTTGTGTTTAAATCTATTGTGTTCCATAGAGACATTAAGAAATGACCCTCCAACTTTGATGGTGAATTTCAAACTAAAACTGGAAATGTTAAGGAGTGCCAATTTTGATACTTATTTTAGAAATAATGAAATAATTAAAAAAAAATCAATGACACTCTAAAAATCAGAGTAGGCTTGGACCAGAACCCACCATATATCCAAAGCCAAGGTGGCGACATTAAAATGATAGTTAGTTGCACAATTAAGAGGTGGAAAGGGATGATTTTGGTTCACTAATAGTGGTTGAAATTTGCTCTTTCTAATAGCATAATTTTAATTTTTATGTATGCCGTGAGCAAACTATTGAGGGCTCATTCTCATTGATGACATGGTTCTACACATCAAACCATCCAAGACTTCGACTAGAAATTTTTAATCTAAACATTTTGGACAGAGGTCATTGAACCAAAAATAATTCAGCCATGGTGCAATCAGGATGATTTTCATTAAAAAGTAACATTAGGCAAATGGGTCTAATTTTTCTGGCTTGATGCAAATTCGACCTCCCTTACACAGATGGAGTAATAATATGTAGTTTGCTTCCCTTGATGAATGTTGTCTAAAATATAGGGCAAGCCAAGGGCATTGTAAAAACATGTAGGCTAGGTTAGGACCCAAATGTAAACAAATAAAAAGTTAACTTGGAATCAGCCATAAACAATCCATTCTGTACACCCAAAATGATAGTTACACAATAATCTCTTGGAAAATCAAGATCATATTAGGTGTAATTGATGGGGGTGTGTTGCCAATTGAAGGGGAAAATTAATTTGAAATAAATCAGTCATAAGATTAAATGGAGTTTGATTTGAAGAAATGACCACCAAAGTTAATCATGATATTATTATCATTTCACCCAATGACTCATATTAAACATACCCACTTCCAATAAATGGCAAAAATGGATCCTAGCCTTTCAGTCACATCAACCTAAGAAATTATCAAATGGAGTCTTCCAGTTTTGAGTGTATTCGAATAGGACTCAATAATGTGTCAAAGTTTTAAAAACTACATGACACTAGGAAAGGGTTGAGGACACCCAATTCTTGTGTATTTGACTATCACATATTTCAACTTATTTCATGGCATAAAGCTTAAATTACAGCCAGAAAAATGGGTTTGTTAGCTAGCTTACCATCAAAGCTCAATAGGTTATTGTGTTCTTAGGAAGGGCTATTTATTAGTCCAGGCCAAAAATAGTGGCAGCCAATATTAGGAATAGAATTTCCATGCAAACAATGAGAAATCACTTCATGGAGTGAAGGGGCCTTCCTTTTTTTTTCTTAGGGCTGGTGGGGAGGAGCAACACTGGGTGGGGTTACTGCCTTGCATGGCCCCTTCTTCTGGCAATGGTCTTGTCCCAGGGCCTTTACCGAACTTAAAGACATTGCTGCAAATCTTAGACAGACCAGATGATCCACCAAAAGCAGAGGATCCATTTGAAAACACAAAGCTTCTTCCACTGTGAAACACAAGGTTCTTCCACTGAGAAACACAATTCTTGCTGACTTGAAATTCCACTAATTTACCCAATTTTTGCTGACAAAAAATTCCCCTAATTTGCCCAATTTTGCTGACATTTGGGCCTCCTCGTAACACTAGAATTATTTTGGCAGGTCTAAATTAGTTGATTTTTAAATCTCAATTTTGGCAGTCATGCTTGGCTATGCTTACTTATTATTAGTGAAGAAGCTGATCTCAATTTCCCCAAATCAAAAGCTGTTTATGAGTAGTAGGTAGTAGAAATGGCCACTACTTGAGCTAATTAATTCTTGCAGTACCCTTCCCACTCCCTTCAAATTAAAACTTCAAAAAGAGGGCTCTAACCACATGGATCTCTTGCAGCAGAGGGTTGAGAAAAATCAGGGATTTCTGGCATGTTGTTGTCTACCAGTACAAATGGGTTGTCAGTAGTGTTCCCATCTTGAGCATGTGGTGAATGGTGAATTGCCTCCTCAAGCATACCAAGTAAACTTTGCAAGGTGATGAAGTAACAATTTTTTTTTTGAAAATAAAAATTATTTTCTCAAACATAGACAATCAGTTTGGAAGGTGAACCTTTTGGAGATCATCATTGTATGTAGGAAATGAAAAATATTTATTATTATTAAAAAGTCAAGCAACAAATTTTAATGAAGAACCAAATTTCAATAGTTTACCATAATTATTGTGGGTTTAATTTAATTTTATGGCCTGATTTTCTTTTTTTGACAAGAAATTGAACATCTGAACTTTTATAAGCTTTTCAGACTACTTTTCAGTCACACGTAAATATTTAAAAGTTTATTTCAATTCATTTTTGGTTGCTTGTGTATTATTGAGTTTTAAGTTGTACATCAAAATATTTTTTTGGTATTCATTTTAACAAAGAGAAATCAAAATTGTATTCATTTTAACAAACCATGCATGACATTATTACCAATAAGTTTCACACAACAAAAAACTACCACGAGCTGAAAACCACTTGGAGCTCAAAACCACTTGAGGTGAATGATGCGCTTTCCAGACACGAGGCTCACATGGAAATCTTATTCGTGTCTTGTGATCATCATTTTTGCACTTAAAAACCGTTTCCCCTTTGTGAATCACAATGACTAACAATTCAATATTTGCATGGTAGAAATGATCATCACCGATCCTACTTTTTGAATGTTTTGTGATATGTTTGCCCTTGAAAGTACGTTACGGGTAATTGTGAAGTGAAACGTGTACCATTCTCCTCCTCTCTTGGTCTTCCTCCTTTGTCATCCATTATATGCTAATGGGTTCTCCCAAAAAATAAAAATAAAAATTCCTAAATTGTGTGAAAACTCAACTCTTAATTAATCTTCCTTTCTAAAGCCCACCAGAAGGGTCCAGTATATAGGAACAAGGCCAACAATAAAGAAATTAAATATTTTCTTTTTTCCTTTTTTGGTAATAGAATTGCATTTTTTCTCTTTGAATTCCATATGGGCCGTAACCTAATTATTCAGCAGATTAATGTTGAAGCTGCCCAAGTACTACTACGATACATCAAATGTGTTTTTGGGTTCGCTTCTAAACATTGTAATAAACACCTAATCCTTACACAAGAAAAGGGGTCCTCAACTCCAAATTTAACATTTCCCCAAGTTAAATATACTCACTAAGAGACCGTCACTCGAGAAGGCAAAGCTACTAGGGAAGGTGCTGCCGGTTCACCCAAAGAGGCCCAAAACAAGAATTAAAGACAAAAAAGCAGAATAAGAAGAAGCAAAAAATGAAAATAAATAAATAAATAAATAAATAAAAACATAAAAAAAAGAGATGGGATGGGGTGTGTAAAAGAAGGGTTAGGGGGGAGGTTGGATTTAATTAATTGGTATTTTTTAATAATAAAAGTGACATTTAGAGAGTCAGTCACCTAAAAATTACGTACTCATCTCATGCTAAAAGCACTGCATGGGCTAATTATTAATGAAAGCATTTTGTTAGTCGGCGATTATCGTTTGTTGTAGTAGTAGTGGATCATCCACTAAACTGGCTGCGCATTCATTAGCATTACACCTTAATTACCCACTCCCTTCCCCCCCACCCCCACCCCCCCCCCCCCCACCCCCCCCCCCCCCACCACCAACCCCCCCCCCCCAAACAAACCCCCCACCACCACCACACCATCCAAAGCAGAGACTCACAGACGAAGAACAT
>Ga0116229_10005238_pt1 | contig 21191 bp, 18 predicted proteins | sample S1TSphgellanicum_3_FD_87313 | JGI IMG/M metagenome (GOLD analysis project Ga0116229, IMG submission 87313) | Host-associated microbial communities from peat moss isolated from Minnesota, USA - S1T2_Fc - Sphagnum magellanicum MG | ecosystem: Host-associated > Plants > Peat moss > Unclassified...
TGGCATCATCGGGACGCTGATCGTCTCCGGTGCAATTCCAGGAGTTCACCTTGGCTCGACCGGCTATCCGAGACCAGCCCTGACCAATAACGCCGCGTACGACGCTCTCGAAGCCCAGGTCTCTACCGCTGTGTCTCCTTACGGAGATGCCGGGAACCAGGCGCAGTACATAGACATGTATCGCTTGCCCCTACCAACTGGGCAAAATCTCACCGGAGCAATCGCGGCCGGCCAAGACATTTACACGAATAAGTGCATCGGATGCCACGGTCCAAACCAGGACGGCAACGGCCCCAACGCGCTGAGCTTAAACCCGGCACCGCGCAACTTGCGCGACGTTCCCTTTATGCAGGCCATGTCGCTTCAAAGAATCTCGACGTCTATCCATAAGGGAGTTCCGGGAACAGCCATGCCGCGATGGGAAGGAACTCTTAGCGAAGATCAGATACACGACGTAATCGCCTATGTATTCAGCCTCACGGCGCCAACCGATGCAAAGGGCAACTTTGTGGATGTGACGGCTAGCGCCGCGCAATAGAGATCGTTCAACTCGGAAGCGAGGATGAATTGAATTGGTAAGAAAAGGCCTGGGAATCCGATCAATTGTCACGATGCCGGAGATCCCAGGCGATGGTTGTCAATAGGGCACGAATTTCTGAGCACGTCGGGGTAGAGCTTATCTTCGCCCAAGAAAAACCGTTCCTATTTTGGCAGCATCAGTAATTAATGGGAGAGTCAGATGGCAGTTCAACAAATTATGCAAATGCCGGAACCGGCAGCGCCGGACCGAATACATCACAGTGACGAAGCATCAAAGTGGTTTTTGACAACGTCGCTGATTGGCCTAGTGGTGTTTGGTTCGCTCGGTCTCATCACGGCAATCAAATTTGTCTTTCCACCGTTCCTAGCATATATTTCCTGGCTATCCTGGCCGCGAGTTAGACCAAGCCACGTCCAAGGTGTTATCTTTGGCTGGCTTATTCCCGTTGCCTACTCGATGTTCTTCTACATGATCCCACGGCTGTGCGGCACGAAGCTCTATAGTGAGAAGCTCGGCAAAATCGCCTGCGTCATCTGGACAACTGGAGTGATCATCGGTACCACCAGCCTACTAAATCCAGCCGGAGGTGACCATGCCGCAGGAACTCTGAACCTCTGGCTCATGACTAAGGGCAAAGAATACGAAGACTACGATGTCGTCTCCAACGTATTCCTGACAGTCGGTGTGCTGCTTGTCGCTTTCAACACCTTCCGAACCATTGCGAGCCGCCGATACCGTCAGATCTATGTCGCACTTTGGTACGCCATGGCCACCGTCATGTGGACAGCGCTGGTCTATGTCATCGGCAACTGGCCAGGTCAGGCGATAGAGTCGACCTTCGGAATCAAGGCCGCATTCTCCGGAACAAACGATGCAAATGTCAACTGGTTTTATGGACACAGTGTCGTTGGACTGGTGGCGACACCGGGCGCAATTGCCCTCGCCTACTACTTTATTCCCAAGGCCGCCAATGCACCGCTCTATTCCCATAAGCTGAGTATTATCGGCTTCTGGACATTAGGGGCGATTTACTTCTGGAATGGAGCTCACCATCTGATTTACGGTCCAATTCCGTACTGGCTGCAGACTATTGCAACAATCTTCTCGTTCCTGCTGTTTATTCCGGTGACCGCAGCCGTTGTCAACTTCCTTGGAACGGTCCGTGGAGAATGGCATCAGCTTCGTTATAATGTTCCGCTGAAGTTCTTTGTCGCTGGGGTTATCATGTACTTCCTTGTCTCCAGTCAAGGATCGTTCATGGCTCTTCGCCAAGTGAGCGGAACAGTACACTTTACCGACCATACGATTGGCCATTCACATCTCGCGCTCTTTGGATTTGCGACAATGTTCTCATATGGAGCGATCCTCTATGCTGCGCCGCGCATGTGGCGAAGACCACTGTACTCCGAGGGGATTGCAGAGTGGTCGTTCTGGCTGTCGCTCATTGGTGTCATTATTTACGTCATCTCAATGACAATCAGCGGCTTTTACCAGGGCATCCTCTGGCAAGATCCAACCATTCCGTTTATCAACACAGTAACTGCAATGGTGCCGTTCTGGCATGCACGAGCTGGCGGCGGAGCCATGATGGTCATTGGAATGATCTTAATGGCGTTTAACATTTACAAGACCGCGACCAGCCCTGCACCAACGGATGACAAGACATTATCGGCGAGCGGCACAGCAGTTGCTGCTTCGGCGAACTAGGGAGAAGGACTGTTATGGCGAAGCCACAAGCAGAGCAGAGCGTTTTTTGGCTGGGATCATTTACTGCGCTAACATTTATCGTTGCCATCTTCGCGACGGGAATTGCGCCGTCGGTGAACCCGCATTTAAACGGTGACTTTGCCGATGAAGATCACTATCACGCAAGCTATCAAGAAGTCGGCGGACATTTAGTGCAGGTATCGAGTGAGCACCTCATTCCCGGCGAGCCGGTCTATGGGTACAACGAGTTACAAGAGCGTGGACGGTTAGTCTATCAGCGGGAAGGCTGCGTGTATTGTCATTCCCAGCAGATCAGGCCGCTCGATTCAGAGATGCTGCGCTACCGTATCGGGAGTTCGGTCGCTCCGGCATCTGATGAGCGTGAGTATATTTACGATCAACCCCACTTCCTCGGAACCAAGAGGAACGGTCCAGACCTTGACCGGGTTGGTGGAAAATACTCTGACGACTGGCAGTATTCTCACCTCTATAATCCCGCACAGATGGTTCCCGGATCGATAATGCCGGCATTTACTTGGCTATTTGTCAATAAGAACCCAGCCGACCCGAGCTACATTCCAGTTCCGACACAGGACGCCGTTGCCCTTGTGGCCTATTTGCAGACTCTCGGTGCGGGAAGACAGGTCTATGATCCAACGTTGAACGGTGGCAAGGGTGGATGGCGACCGTGGCTTAAGCTGCAGGATGCGCTAACCAGTGAGTCCTTCAGTGAAAACCGAGTGAACGAAGCCCCGGTACCAGTTAAGGTCGTCGGGGGTGAACGAGCTTCGTCACCAGTGTTAATGCAGTAACAATCGAATAGCCTATCGGTTCGTTTGGCGAGCGCGCGTCAGGATGACCTCCACGCACGCTCGCCTTTTGTTTTGGAAGGAGTGGAGCAAAAAGCAGTGAGTTTCGATGATGTGGCAGAAAAGTTTCCAAGGATTGCCCAGCAAATGTCCTTCCTCATGGAGATCGACAAATTAAAGTCAATCATACGCCAGAGCCCAATTCTCGGTGAAAATCGGAAGGAGAACGACGCCGAACACTCTTGGCACCTGGCACTCATGGCCGTTCTCTTAAAAGAGCATGCAATCGACGAGGATGTCGATATCCTTCAGGCGGTTAAGATGATCTTGATCCACGACATCGTCGAAATAGACGCCGGAGATACATTCGTTTACGATATCGCAGCGAATGTCGGAAAGCGCGAACGCGAAGTTTTGGCCGCCGAACGGATATTTAATCTTCTGCCAGCCGATCAAGCAGTTGAAATCCGAGCGCTCTGGGATGAATTCGAAGAACGTCAAACACCGGCCAGTCGATTTGCGAACGCCCTCGACCGCCTGCACCCGATGATGCTGAACTACATGTCGGGCGGACGAGGATGGGCAGCGCACGGGGTCAAGAGTTCACAGGTCTTTGACCGAAACAAGACCATGCGCGAAGGTTCACCGATATTGTGGGATTTCGCAAGTTGCTGTGTCCGCGATGCAGTCAAAGAGGGATTTCTGCCGGAATAGAGCCGGAAGGTAAATTTCGCCGAGTAAATAGATAGTTTGTTAGTGTATGCCAATTGATCTCACTGATCGAATAATACAGCCTCCGCCAAAAAATATCGTCCGGCTCCATCCGCTGCGACGAATCGCACAGGTTGCGCTCGGTGTGGTTTTGGTTCTCTTACCGCTCGTCAATTGGCTGCGTGTCGATATGCCAGCAGGAAGATTTTGGCTTTTTGGGCAGAGTTTTACGGCACAAAACATTATTATTCTTTTCTATGGATGCGCTGTGGGTGCGGTGCTGCTACTAAGTGTCTCGATGGTTTACGGACGGTGGTGGTGTGGATGGATCTGCCCGCAGACTTTGGCATCCGATTTTGGCGATAGCCTGCACACCCGCTTGGACCACATCTTTCACGCGACCCACTCACCGTTCAACCGAGCTATTTCCCGAGCCACCTGGTCGATCTTAATGATTGGAATGGCTATCGCGACAGCAGCGGTCGTCTGTACTTACTTCTACCCTCCTGCACGTGTTTGGAGCAGCCTCACTTCTCCTTTGGCAGACACGCGGGTTGCACTTCATCTGGCCATTATTTCACTAATCATCGCAGCGGATCTTTTGTGGGTCCGTCGGCATTTTTGTCGCCGAGGATGTCCATATGGTTTGATGTTGTCTCTGATTGGCGACAAAAACACGATGACCGTTCGCTACCTTTGGGAGCGCGACGACGATTGTATCAAATGCGGAAAATGTGTGACGGTATGCCCGATGGATATCGATATCAAAAAGGGCGCGAATCAGATGGAGTGCATTGGCTGCGGAGAATGTATCGACGCTTGTAACGATATTCTTCCGATGATCAAGGCAAATCCGAAGCCGGGGCTTATCGAGCTGCGCTACGGTCTTGATCCCATGCGGACTCAGGCACGCCTAACAGCTTTCCAAAGGATCGGTCTTTGGGATACGAGGCGGATATTTCTCGCCTCCGTTTCGCTGCTTCTCGTCGCCGGATTTTTCTTTCAAGTCTATGGGACTCGGCCCACAACAATTTCTGGATTTGCGAACGGTTCAATTAACTATGCAGGCGGCTACATCCTTGAAGAGTATGTTCTCATTGTTCAAAACGGCCGACCACACACCGACACATTCGCTGTATCAATTGTCGGTAACAAAGATATCGGTCTCTTGGACACGCGAAAATTAATCCGTGTCGCCCGCAGTGCGAGCCGATCGTCAATCATTACTATCGCCGCTAAAATCGGCTCAGTTAGCCCCGGGGAGCGGTATCCTATCACTATTGGTGTTGAGTCGTTAGACAGTCAGCATGATCGTCATACACTCGATGCCGTATTTTACGTCCCGGAGCAAGAAGCTCACTTGAAAGCAGGAACATAAGTCACCATGGCACGCACCTGGAGTTATCGAAAGAGAGAAATCAATGTTCTCGCCCCCAAACCAAAGGGCCTTGCGGCCGCAGTGTGGGCGTATATCATCTTTACAGTCGTTTTTGTCTCCCTCCTTACCTGCGGAGTTGTCTACCTCTGCACACATGCTCAACCGGAAGACGATTCGACTCCGGCAATGACTGCAAAGCTATCCGCGATGAAGGCAAATGGCGGTTAAGTCTAGCCCGACCGACACCCGTCAGCAGGTCCTCTGTCAGCTCTGCACCCTGCCCATCCGTGCCGCTGTTTACGAGACCAATGCGCAGGATTCGGCCGCATTTTGCTGTGCTGGCTGCCGAAACGTTTGGCGAATACTTATCGAAAGCGGCAAGCTTTCCGAGCTTTCCGATCCGCGCGACTCACCTCTTTACCAACACGCTCTCGCTGTTGGGCTCATTGGCAACTCTCAGGAAGCCAAGTCCACCGAAACCCGTGTTGAGGTGCCCGAAGTTACGCTTGAGCGTAAAGGCGGAACACTCGACGATAACCGCCAATGTGTGCTGCAGATCGGCGGAATGTGGTGCAGTTCATGTTCCTGGCTAATTGAACAAACTCTTCGGAAATCCAAAGGCGTGGTCAGTGCGGAGGTGTCTTTCTCATCCGACACCGCACGTGTTATCTACAAACCGGCCAAAACAGACGAAAACGATCTCTCTAAGAGAATTGTTGACCTTGGCTATACGGCAGCGGCGCTGGGTGAAGGCAACTACGCCGATCCGCGTGTTACCGCCCGGCGCAAAGATCTGCTAAGAGTGGTTATTTGCTTTGCTTTTGCAATGAACGTCATGATGATGCAGCTTATCCTCTATGCCGGCTACTTTGAAGGCATTACAAAGGATATCGAGTCTGGATTGCCCTGGCTGCTGCTTGCACTCTCAGTACCGGTTGTTTGGAGCGCTTGGCCTATCTTTCAGCGGGCAATAAAAGCGTCGGCTCAGGGTGTTGCGACAATGGAAACATTAGTAGCTGTGGGCTCGACCGCTGCGCTTGGCTACTCCATTTGGCAGACCATTTGCGGCACCGGCCATGTCTATTACGATACCGCCGATATGCTTCTTGGCCTAGTCATGGTTGGAAAGTATATTGAGCGCGGTGCCCGACAAAACGCAAGCGACGCACTGACACTCCTGTATGGCTTACTTCCAAAGAAGGCCGTACTCATTAGGGACGGCAATGAATTTCCGGTGGCAATTGGCCAGATTGCCGATGGCGACCGAATTCTTGTGCGGACCGGTGAACGGATCGCCGCCGACGGAAGGGTTGATGAGGGCTGGGCAACAGTCGACGAAAGTTTGCTTTCTGGCGAGTCTCGTCCGATCAACAAGCGGGCCGGCGACCAAACCATCGGCGGCACAATGGTATTGAACGGCACATTGACTGTTCGTGTTGACAGAGTTGGAGAACTCGGAACGCTCAACCAGATAATCAAACATGTCGAGGATGCAGTTGGAAAGAAGACACCAACCGAAAAGATGGCGGATCGTATCAGCCGCTTCTTTGTCCCAATTGTGCTTTCGCTCGCGATTCTGTCCGGATTGGCACTCGCATTTGTTTTCCATGCGGGGGCGGATGTGGTAATGACAAGGATCGTTGCGGTCTTGGTGATCGCTTGCCCATGCGCTCTTGGCATTGCCACTCCGATGGCGATATCGGCAGGAGTGGCAGCAGCCGCAAGGTCTGGAATACTCGTTGCAGATGGTGGCGCCTTCGAGTCGCTGAAGCAAATTAGACATATTGTCCTCGACAAAACAGGCACCGCGACTGAAGCGACTTTTACGGTGGATCGAGTACTCAGCGGCGAACTGTCTGGCAATCTGTTAAGTGCGCTCGAGAGCCGCTCCAAGCACCCGATTGCGACAGCTATCTTCGCTCGCTTTCCAGACATGCCGGATGATTGTCCGCAGGTAACGGATTTCCAGATCGACGACGGGAAAGGGATCACTGGCCAAGTTAATGGTGTCTTGGTGTTCGCTGGCAACGAAAAGGCGGTTTTGTCTGCTGGTTTGACCATCCCGGACGACCTGATCGCTAGCGCCAATGATTGCGAATCAGAGGGATTGACCGTGATCTATTGGGGAATAGTCAACGATCGTCTACTTGGCGCATTGGCTTTGGGTGATAAGGTTAGGCCGGAAGCCAAGCAATCAATCTCCGAACTGAGAACTCTCGGGATCTCTATCGAGCTACTAAGCGGCGACTCGGAACAGACGACTGCCTCGGTTGCCAGGCAGCTTTTGATCGAGAAATTTCGCGGCGGAGCGTCGCCAACCGACAAGGCAAATTTGGTCGAGTCTTTGCGCAACTCTGGGTTAAAGGTTTGTATGGTCGGGGACGGTGTCAATGATGCCCCGGCACTTGCGCAAGCCGATGTCGGCATCGCGCTTGCGTCCGGAACAGATATCGCCGCGAGAACGGCACAAGTCACCCTGCTGAAACCAGACCTCACTCTACTTCCGAAACTGGTCACGCTCGCTAGGCGCACGATAACGATTATGCGGATGAACCTGTTTTGGGCATTCCTCTATAACACAATCTGTATTCCACTCGCCATACTCGGTTATGTGACGCCACTTTGGGCAGTAGTCGCGATGCTGATCAGCAGCCTCACCGTCATATTGAATACGCAACGCCTAAAAAGAGCCTGAGGAAAGTCCTGCTTCCAAAAGTGACAGCCGTATCAGTTGTCTTTATCGAGCTTCGCCTGTTTATCCAGCACTAACTGTTCCAGGTCTTTTGCGTACTTTTCAACCTTTACCGAAAGCGCGGTGTCTGATGTTGCGAGGATTCGAATTGCTAGAAGTGCGGCATTCGCAGCGTTCCCGATGGCCACAGTGGCAACCGGGATACCCTTTGGCATTTGGACGATAGAAAGTAGAGAATCAAGACCGTCCAAACGGCTCAGAGGCACAGGCACCCCAATTACCGGCAATGTCGTCAAACTGGCGACCATTCCTGGTAAGTGCGCCGCGCCGCCCGCTCCGGCGATGATCACCTTGATTCCCCTCCCGGCAGCATTTCTTGCGTAGTCAAACATTCGCTGAGGTGTTCGGTGAGCGCTGACTATCGCCAGTTCATAAGGCACATCAAACTCTTTGCAGATATCAACTGCAGCATCCATCGTCGTCATATCCGAATCGCTGCCCATTATGATTCCAACCAACGGTACGCTCACAGTTATTCCCCCCAAAAGGCCAGTCGCGCTGCCAAGGCATGCGAGAGTGTTTCATCCAAGTCTTGCCCAAGCAGATTGATATGACCCATTTTACGTCCCTCGCGCATCTTTGTCTTGCCGTACCAGTGAAGATGGATATTCGGACAGCATTCGTAGGCCCTTCGTGTTGCGCTCTCCAGATCGATCAACCCGTCAAATGGAGCGAGTAAATTCACCATCACAACCACCGGGGTGAGGAGAGTCGTTGCGCCGGGAGGCAGATTTCGAACCGACCTTATATGCTGTTCAAACTGTGAAGTTCGGCATCCGTCCATCGTGTAGTGCCCAGAATTGTGCGGACGAGGGGCGATTTCGTTAATGATAATTCGGTCGCCATTCAAAAAAAGTTCGACGCCGAACAGGCCAATTCCTCCGATCGCATCAACCGCTCCCAACGAGATCCTTTGTGCGAGCTCTTCCTGCTCAACGCTTAAACCGGGAGCAGGTGCAATGACAACATCGCACCGGTGTCCGTCAACTGTCTGCCGACTCTCAACAACCGGGTAGACAGAAGTCTTTCCGTCCTTATTCCGGCTGACCATAACGGCAAGCTCGCGGTCAAACGGGATAAATTCTTCGGCATACCAATCGGAAGCTTGCGCAGACGGAAGCTGAACGTCGCCGATCGGTGCTTCGACTATTTTGACCCCATAACCGTCGTAGCCTCCACAGCGCGACTTTAAGACCAGTTTCCCGCCCCACTCAGTGCTCTGCTTGATAAGGTCGTCCCAGTTCGAAAGCGATGTAAAACGTGGAACCGGCAATCCGCTTGCGGAGAAGGCCAAGCGTTGCTTAAATTTATCCCCGACAATCGCCATGGTAGAAGGGCCAGGTATGACATCCGCGCCAGCGTCCATCGCCAGACGCAGGTTTTCTGGAGTAACCCACTCATTTTCGAGCGTGACAACAGACACCTGACTTGCCAGTGCTTGTGTTCCCAATACTGAGTCCCAGTCCTGGATGATCTGTTTAGGCGTCACCTGACCTGCGGGGCAATCAAGATCGCCATCGAGCACAAGAACAGTGAGGCCAAGGCGCTGTGCGGCTTGTGCGGACATTCGGGCTAGCTGCCCGCCACCGATAATTCCAATAGTGTTATCTCGTGACGTTTTTACGTTCTCCAGTTTTAATGAAATAAAAATAGCTCCTTGACACCGCAAATAACCAGCGGTATCATGAAATCGGGAATTGAGCGCGAAATCAATGTCTTTGATAGTATGCGCTCTCTGTCCACTTGCTAGACTTAGTCTACCCGGACACAAAAACAATGGCATCTCGCATCTGTCCACGCTGCGGTCAAGAAGCTGTTCGCACCGCAAGATTTTGTTCGCAATGCTCTGCCCCGCTGAGTGTTGATCACACCACGACTATTCAACCGCCGCTCCGTACGGGTGAGACAAAACTTCAGGCGGCCGCCAACAAATCGAAGATTATCCTTATCTCGTCACTCGCCTCAGCAGTAGTTGTCCTTGGGGTCGTCAGTGTCTATGCGTTAAACCGGTCGACCTCTGTCCTCCATGCAGCGCCCCCGGTTTCGGCACCTGCTCCGCCTGTCGTCCAAGCGCCGCAAGTTGCTCAGCCAGCAGCGCCGGTTATTCAAGCACCGACAACGGCTGCGCCAGCAGCGCCGATTCTGCAATCAGATACACCGGCAGCCCCCACCCCCCCACAAGATGTTCTCAACTATCTGAGTTTCGTCCAGCAGATGGAGACACAACGTCAAGGTCTAGAAAGCGATGAGACCGCCGCGCTATTACCTCTCATTGGAACTGCGCAGGGCATGAAGGACGACGCTGGGGACGACGACAACACTAGCCGTCAAGCTGGAGCAAGCCAGATCAACCAGGGAATGACCGATAACCTCGCGAAATGGCAAAATCTTGTAAAAACGTTCCAGCAGCAGACACCACCGGTTGGCTGTGAAGATCTCGGGAATGCCTACTATAAACTCCTGCAAGCGTATACAGACCTGTGTTCCCAGATACAAGTGGCCCTAGCGAACGGTGACTATGCCAAGGTCTTGTCGCTGCAGTCTGCACAAACAATTGTCGACCAGGATGCTGCGGACGCCGACTCGGCCTTAGCAACTGTCTGCACCCGGTTTAATGCGAAGAAGAACTTTGTGATCAGTACGGATTCTGGTTCGTCTGGCACATCTCTGCTGGGCGGATAGAAATTACGGCTAGGCATTAGAGTACTCTAAGTTACGCCTTGAGTTTGAAGCACCACCACTCTGCAACTTGCAGAATATTCGCGATCACCACAAGAACTGCTGCGACGAGAATTGCCCATTCCACGAGGGGCGGCGCGCCATGCGGGTAGAGCGGCGTGACCGTTGTTGATGTTGAAAATCGGCCAATTAATAGGTTAGCCGAGGTAAAGAAGTAGCCGATTCCGTTCAACAACTGTGAGTTGTAAAATATTACCGAGCCTAATGTACCTGCCAAAACGACACCAACGACAAGTTTGTATTTCTGTTCCTGATGCAGGTTAAAGATGACACATTGGCGGCAGCGCTCTACCTTTGCCGCATGCGAGAGCTGCGGCTGCGGTGGAAGCTCTGGCATGACTCGTCCACCAATTTTTCCGTCAAGTTTGTCAACCGTTGCGGCAACATTTTGCTTCCAGTTTGGTGCGGAAGCGAGAAGAAGAATTGTCTGGTCGCACATGCATCCACGCTTATTTCTCCAGCATGGGCCCTGCTTTTTAATATAAATTGGGCATTTACCGCGGATCGAATCCTTGCAATACGGCAAGTTCCAGCAGGGGCCGAGAAACTGGCTTCTTGGCTTCGGGTCATTGATCGCCTTTTGACCAAACTGAAGATGCTTCCGCTTGACTTTGGCTTCTTCCAAACCCGAAACGGTGGCACGATAGATGTTGAACAGGGTTAAAATAAGGCCAGGTATTCCGATTACCCACGACTGGGCTTGCAGAAGCCCGAAGATGTTCGTCGTCGCCCCAGACGGAACCAGATTCATAAATCCGTACAGGGCAGTCGTAATATACGGAACAGCCACCTGTAAGAAGATGCCGCCGGCGAGTAAAGAGTAGCCGCAGTACTCCTCGTGATAAAAGAGGAACAAAAACATGAGGGTTGCAATAGAGAGCACCCACCACATAATATTTCCGGCCAAGCTAATGTTCGCAAAAGCTCGCGCACGGTCGTCATGGGTGTAGACCGTAGTCCAGTTTGGACTAGCAAAGGCACCGCTCCACATTCCCCATAGAAGATAACCAAGGCCGACCAAAAACACGATACTGCAGATCGCAAATAGACCACTTGCTGGATCGTCGAGAGGTGTTGCACGACGATCGACATCTGGGCCTTCTGGCTTGTTAGATTGTCCACCATAGGCGCTGTTAATTGTCTTGCCACCGCCTCGCGACTTCAGCAGATCCGAGGCACGCGTGGTCGGAAGCTGACCCCGCAAGGGGGCGGGTTGTCCAAGGGGCGGCTGGCCTCCACTAGACGGACGATTCGAAGCATCGGGAGGGAGATTTTCTAGGTCAAAGGGTTCGGGCATCTCGGTTCACTCTTAATAGTTAGTACATGAGACTAGCTGCTTAAACAACAGTAATCTGGACGAACCGCGCGGTGGTTAGTTCAAAAAATGCCGCGACGGAACCTACAGTCAGAGCGGGTAATGACAGCGCTACTGCTTGACACGTTCTAGATAACTGTCGGAACGGGTGTCTATCTTGATGACGTCGCCAACTTTGACAAAGAACGGAACACCAACAACGGCACCTGTCTCGACAGTCGCTGGTTTTGATCCGCCCGATGCAGTGTCACCCTTTTCACTGCCGGCAGTTTCCACAACTTGAAGCTCGACAAAACTTGGTACTTCAACCCCGATAATATCGTCCTTATGGGTCATCACAGTGACATCCATATTTTCTTTTAAATACTTAACACCGTCCCCGATTTGTTCCTTTCGGATCGGAATTTGCTCGAATGTATCTTTGTCCATAACGTAGTAATCAGAACCGTCGTTGTAAAGATACTGGAGGGGACGTCGTTCGAGGATGGCCTGCTCCATACGCTCTCCCGCCCGCCACGTCTTGTCGAGGGAGCGGCCGGTCTTGACGTTCTTTAAAGTAGAGCGGACAAATGCTCCGCCCTTGCCTGGTTTGACGTGTTGAAAATCAACAATAGTATAGATTTCGTTATCCAGGATTAACGAAATTCCGTTTTTGAAGTCACTTGTGTCCATATATGGTATGGATTATAACATAGCAGCACCGAGAATGCATTGCAAAACAAACGGTTACTTCCTACTTGGTGTCTTGTAGGTACGACCTTTCCACTCTGCTCGGCCGCTTAGGTTTCTAAAGATTGATCCGCAGCCAATTGCAAAGGCTACACCCCAACTGACCGGATTGACGACCGCGAATAAAACATTGTCGCGATCCAATGCAAGCGCGATAACGATCCGCATCAAAATCGTCATAAGATAGGTCGCGCCAGCCAGAGCAGCCCAAGACTGACCGGTCAAAAAGCCAATCACTGCGAAAAAGAATGGGAGAATGGACAGATTTAGCACCAAGAACATACCGAAGAGGCATGTCCATACGTTGTTGAAGGCTGGCATAAGGATGCGCGTAAAGCCTACCCAAATTTCGTGGAAGCTTGTATACATTCTGACTTTATACACATTGTTTCCATCCAGATAGGAAAGTGTCTTGCCCATCCGTTTAACGTGCTGTGAAAATTTAACATCTTCTGTTAGTTCCATTCGCACCGCACGATGGCCATCAACGGCAAAATAGACGGCCTTCGAAAGGAATATAAATGCGCCGTTCGCCGCCGCAAAAGCAGGAATTTGCGAATTCCGCACAAAGTAAAACGGGAGGAATCCGAGCGGAATCGCCACAAGCAACGGAATGGTCAACTTTTCCCAGAGGCTGACAGCTAGATAGTTTGGCATCAGCGATAGGACATCGCTCTGGGTACTCGTCAGTCCGCCAACCGCAAAAAGCAGCGCATCCGGAGCAAATAGACAGTCGGCGTCGGTTAGAAGTAAATACTCGCCGAGTGCGGCGTTCGCCATCTGCCAGCAGGCATGTGGCTTACCGCACCAACCATCCGGAAGTGACGCGCCGACCAGTACTCTCAGGCGATGATCTTGGTTGCGAAGTCGACACAATATATCGTACGTGAGGTCCTCCGAACTGTCGTCTAGGGCGATGACCTCAAAATTCGGATAGTTTTGTGCAAGCAACGAGCGGATACACGCCTCAATGTTGGATTCTTCATTTCGCGCAGGAACCAGTATCGAGATAAACGGAAGCTCGTCGTTGGGAATTACCGATGCCTTTGGCTTGCGGAAAAACAGCAGATTAGCGAGCGTATTTAGTAGAATTACGATCGACAACCCAAGCCAGAAGAGAAAGTAAAGATCGACCGGGTTTAAATATTGCTTAAATGCCGCGAGAACTGGCATTAGCCAAGTATACCCCGTGAGGTAGTATCACGGATAATTTGGATGTGAATGATAGTCATTCGGATGTGTAGAGATTGAATAAATGATGGATTTGCCGCCGATCAATCGGGTGCTTCACGGCGACTGCCTGGAGATCCTCCCAGCGCTCCCGCCAAATTCAGTCGATCTTGTTTTTGCCGACCCGCCATACAACTTGCAACTGCGCGGGGAACTTTGGCGCCCAGAGCTCTCCCGCGTTGTGGGAGTCGACCACGAATGGGATCGATTCAGTTCTCTGACCGAGTATGACGATTTTACTCGCAAGTGGCTTTCCGAATGCCAGCGCTGTCTCAAGGATAGCGGAACACTCTGGGTAATTGGCTCCTATCACAACATCTTTCGAATCGGCGCGATCATGCAGGAACTCGGCTTTTGGATTCTCAACGATGTGATATGGATCAAGCACAATCCCCTGCCGAACCTCCGTGGTACTCGGTTTTGCAATGCGCATGAGACGCTAATCTGGGCAAAAAAGAGCGACAACGATAAGAAGTACACCTTTCACTATCAAGCATTGAAGGCTGGTAACGACGATCGGCAGATGCGGTCCGACTGGTACTTTCCGATCTGTTCTGGCGGCGAACGTCAAACTCGCAACGGCCGAACAGCTCACCCCACCCAAAAACCAGAGGGATTGCTGCGCCGTATTATCAACGCAACGTCCAACCCAGGGGACGTTATCCTTGATCCGTTCTGCGGCACTGGAACCACTGCTGCCGTCGCCAAGTCGCTCAACAGATCGTACATAACTATGGACAAGGATGAGGGCTACGTCGGCCTAGCCGAGAAAAGACTTGCTGCTGTATCACCGGCTCTCCTCAACGAGCCCATGTCCCTAATCGAAAGTCGGCGACCAAAAGTGCCTTTTATCCATCTAGTCGAAACTGGTGCTGTGCCTCCTGGAACGATATTGCGTCTTAAGAGTAAAGAACTAGTGGAGGCCACTGTCCATGGCGATGCCACAATCAGCGCAAAAGGCCACCGTGGATCGATCCACAAAGTAGGAGCACTCTGCCTTGGGACACCAACCTGCAACGGCTGGATTAATTGGTACTATACCGACCAAATTTCAAGGGAGAGCAAGCTCCTCGACTGCCTCCGTTCACTTCCGTCAAATGAGACAAAACCGAACAACTCGGCCTTTGATTAGCGGGCCACGTACCCCATTCCGCTAAACTGCTTTCGGCTGAACTGTCCGAACCAGGTACAATTGCTACGTTTCAACAGTATTTATGTTCTTGGAGGTCTGTTCTCATGGGGTTTAGTAAGAAAACCATTGATGGTCTCGATGTAGCCGGAAAACGCGTCTTTGTACGTGTCGATTTTAACGTCCCGCAGGACGAGACGGGCGCGATCACCGATGACCGGCGTATACGTGCGGCGCTGCCGACGATTAAGGCGCTCATTGCAAACGGTGGCCGGGTCGTGCTGGCGTCCCACCTTGGCCGTCCTAAAGGGGGGCCAAACCCTAAGTACTCACTCGCTCCCGTAGCCGTCCGACTTTCGGAACTGCTCGGCCAGACCGTGCCGCTGGCGCCAGAGAGCATTGGCCCCGAAGTTGAGAAGCTTGTCGGTGACCTTGGCAATGGCCAGGCACTACTGTTGGAAAATGTCCGTTTCCACCCGGAAGAAGAAAAGAACGACCCTGTCTATGCGGCAGCGCTCGCTAAACTCGCCGATGTCTATGTTGACGATGCGTTTGGCACATCGCACCGGGCTCATGCATCGACGGAAGGTGTTCCGAGCCTCTTAAAAGCCGAAGGGAAGCCAGCGGCGGCAGGATATCTTCTCAAGAAAGAGCTGGACTACCTTGGCGGTGCGCTCGACGAGCCACGTCGCCCCTTTGTCGCAATCCTTGGCGGCGCGAAGGTAAAAGACAAAATTGCGGTGATCGAAGCGCTGCTTCCTAAGGTAGACAAGCTAATTATCGTCGGCGGAATGGCGTACACCTTCTACAAGGGCCAAGGCCTAGAGATTGGCCAGAGCCTACTTGACGAAAACTCGCTTGAGTTCACCCGCAAAGTCTTAGTCGATGGAAAGGGAAAGATCGAACTCCCCAGCGATAGTGTTGTCGGCAAGGACTTTAGCAACGATACCGAGCGAAAGACGGTCAAAATCGCCAATATTCCTGCCGATTTCCAAGGCCTTGATATCGGCCCGGAAACGATCGAACGGTTTTCGGCAATTATCAAAACGGCGAAGACTGTTCTCTGGAACGGCCCAGCAGGGGTCTTCGAGTTCCCGAACTTTGCAACCGGAACTAGAGCGATCGCCGAAGCGCTGAAGGATGCAACAGAAGCAGGAGCGACCACCATTGTTGGCGGAGGCGACTCTGCGGCGGCGGTAGAGCAGCTCGGCTTTGCCGATAGCATCACCCATATCTCCACCGGCGGCGGCGCATCGTTAGAGTTCCTCGAAGGCAAAACCCTGCCAGGCGTCGCGATTCTCGACGATTGATCCGGACGTAGCACGGGCGGCCCTGCCCGTTAACTATCTGAAATGGCATGACCCACGGCCAGGGACGGCCGCGCCGCGGTGAGGAAAGTCTGTCTTACTCGAAGCCATTATTGTATTGGTTTGTGCAAAATGGTACAATCTATCTGTAACGCAATTGTCCAACCGCAGCGTTATGCACGCGGCGGTACGCGACTGGTTTAGACTAGCACCATTATGGCTGAAGAAAAACTGCAACCTTACCGAGTTAAAGTCCCGGACATTGATTACTGGCGCGGCAAGATCGGATGTCAATCTGGGTGTCCGGTTAAAACCGATGCACGCGGCTATGTCATTGCAATTGCCGAAGGCAGATACGAAGACGCCTATCGGATCGCCCGAGCCCCCAACCCATTTGCATCGATGTGTGGACGCATTTGCGGCGCACCGTGCGAGGTGAAGTGTACGCGCGGAAACATCAGCACTGAGGACTCCGGTCCAGTGGCGATCCGTGCATTGAAGCGCTTCGCGACAGAAGTGTACGGTGTTGAGCATGTCAGAGATCTTCGTGAAACCTTAGAATCATCCAACGCTCGTGGTACGGCCTATCCCCAGCTTACTAAGGAAAAGATCGCGGTTATCGGAGCCGGTGTTGCTGGCATGACTGTTGCACACGACTTGGCGCGTCTGGGCTACCGTGTCACCGTTTTCGAAGAGCTGGAAGTTCCTGGTGGCCAGATGGCTACCGGTGTTCCTATCTATCGCCTTTCTCGCGAACTGATGAACCTGGAAGTCGCCGCGATCTGCGAACTCGGAGTCGAGCTCAAGCTGAATTCACCTGTGGGTGTTCCTGGCCGCACCATTCCAGACCTTCGCGCGCAGGGCTTCAAGGCTTTTGTCATCGGCGCCGGTATGATGGGCGGCAGAAAACTTACTGTACCTGGCGCGGATGCGGACGGCATCTTTATTGGTATCGAGTTCCTCAAAGAAGCAAATCTTGGTAGGCCGCCGGTCACTGGCGACAAGGTAGTGGTCATTGGTGGCGGAAATGTCGCGATGGATGTCACCCGTATGTCTATCCGTACGCCAATATTCGAAGGCCTTTCTCGCCTCTCCAAGCCTAAAAATTACGCAATGACCGATGTCGCTCGCCTCCTAGCGCGATCGGCAAAGAGTGTCGATGTGGTCATTCCGGAAAGCCGCGCAAAGATGCCAGCGGATGAGTATGAGATTGAAGAGGCGCTTCTTGAAGGGGCAAAGCTTCATAACAACACTATGCCGGTTGAAGTGATTAAAGACGAAAACAATCACGTGGCCGGTATCAAGGTGAAAAAGGTTCTTTCTCTGATCGATGCCCAAGGCCGATTTAATCCGCAGCTAGAAGAGGGCTCGGAGCGGGTGATCGAATGCAACTCCATTCTCGTCACTATTAGCCAAATGGTCAACTGGAACTTCCTGACCGGTATTGAGGAACTCAAGCGAACCCCGCGCGGAACAATTGAAGTAGATCCAGACACGCTCAAATCGAGTGAGCCGGACATCTGGGCGGTCGGGGATATTGCACTCGGCGCACGCCTCTTTATCGATGCTATTGCGAGTTCACAGAAGTGCGCTCTTGCAATTGATGAAGAGCTGTCCGGAAAGTCGTACAAGTTGGTCAAGCGAGGGTATATGCGGCCATTGCCGATTGTGTCATACGACATGCCCCATCGATATGACTCGTTTGTTCGGCAGGAACCACCTGAGATTCAGATACAAAATCGCTCGGCGGGCTTTGACTTGGTCGAATTTAACTTCAACGAAAAGGCCGCTCGGGAACAAGGCATGCGCTGTTTGCGTTGTCATGTTAACGTAGTATTTGATGCGGAGAAGTGCATCCTTTGTGGCCTGTGCATTAATATATGCCCAGAAAGCATATTGAAAATGGTGCCAATTACCGATGTAGTGGGTGATGAGCAGCTAGCGCAGCTCATTGAGTCCAAGTATGGTGTTCCGCAGGATCAACTTCGTCCTGAAGACGGAACAGTGATGTTGATGGACGGTACCAAGTGTATACGTTGCGCGCTTTGCTCGAAAATTTGTCCGGTAAACTGCATATCGATGGAATCTTTCGAGTACGAAGAGGAATTGGTTCCCATTGAAACCAACACTCGTACATTGATACCGCTGACGGCTTAACCGCTAAGACTAGTGTTACGGACATAGTGTCCGCTTTCAGAAGGAAGAATAAAGATGGCAATCATTGAAGAAGAATTGAAGATCGCGACCACCCCGCTCACTTTATCAAATGCAGCGGCAGAGATGGTCAAGGACTTGATGGGCCAGCAGGACCGCGATGATCTTGCGCTGAGGGTGTATGTTGCCGGCGGCGGCTGCAGCGGACTTCAGTATGGCATGGCACTCGATGAGAATATCGAAGCCGACGACCAGGTGTTTGAAACGAGTGGTGTTAAGGTAGTGGTCGACTCGCAGAGCCTTCGCTACATCGCCGGTTCAGTTGTCGATTATGTCGATACCGGAATGGGCGGCGGATTCAAAGTCGAAAATCCTAATTCGACAGGTGGATGTGGATGTGGCTCGTCATTCTCTACTGAGGACGGTCCTTCGGCATCAGGCGGCGGCTGCGGCTCGGGTTGCGGCTGCAAATAACTGTTCAGGAAAAAATCCCTGCCGCTCGGCGGGGATTTTTTTGTGTTTTCGTCGAGGCCGAAATTGGCTGCTCGGTTCGGCTATTCGAGCATGCCCGGCAGTAATGCGGCGTACGACGGTTCCTCCGGGAAATCCACAAGGTTTAGCGTTCGAAGGAATGAATAGTCCTTTACCATTTCATTCCCACAGCAGCACCGAGGAGGGGTTAACGCCATTGTCAAATCCCTTGGACCCTCAAGTACTGTAATTGTGCAGCCACACTCTTCGGCAACAAACACATCGCCGCGCTGCATCATATAGTTCTCGTTCATAGCTTTCTCCTTGTTAAGACATAGATTCGGACCGTATCTGAGATTGGTGCAAGCACCGATCTACCAGCCCAAGTCTCTGTTATACAGAGTTTTACCCTTCGCACCAGTTGTGTAATCAAGGAACTATCCCAGGTGGCCAAAATTCCCTATTACACAGCACAGCCGGGACGGCTATATCACCAGTTGCCACCTGTGGTTTTGCCTCAGAAAGACAGAAGACACGTGGGAAGTTCTTCTGTTCGCTATAATAAAACCTATGCTTTTATTTACACAGTTTTGTGGTTTCTGGAAGTGAAGATCCTCATTTTGTGCGGAGGCTCTTTTATTGCCCCATTTGTCGCCGAGAGCTTACATTCCTGGGGGCACGATCTTACCCTTTTTGGGCCACACCAAAGTACAGATTGCGCACCAAAGGGAGTGGCATCAATACCCGGTGATCGATCCACTTTATCGGATTTTGGGGACGATCTGAAAGACATTGCCGCCGACGTTATAATTGATATGTCTCCTTCGACCGTTGACGAGGTAGATCAGCTTAAGAAGGTTCTTGATGGCGATAAACAACGTGTCGTTCTAGTGAGCTCCTGTGAGGTCTACAGGGCATATGGCAGGTGGTGGTTGACTGAGCCAGGCGAGCCGGACCTCGTCCCACTGCTTGAAGACGATCCGCTGAGAGAAAAGGCCGGGCCAACGGTGTCGCACAAAGACTTTGTCGGCATGGAGAAAGCAGTTCGGGAATCGTCTACCTTAAGCCCGACGATACTGCGCCTACCAGTCGTCTATGGCCCCGGAGACCCAATGCACGAAGTAGGTGCTTATGTCTCACAAATGGACAACAGCGACGACGATATTATACTGACACCAAAACAAGCCGAGTGGCGCTGTTCTAGTGGCTATGCCAAAGACATGGGCTATGCGATTGCTTTGGCCGCCAAAAACAAGAAAGCGGCGGGGCAGATTTACAATGTGGCGGATTCGTTCGCGTTTACGCAGCGAGACTGGATACGGGCGATTGCGCGAGCAGCAGATTGGCAGGGCACTGTGCGCGTTGAACCTCTGGATTGCGATCCATCCACATTTAACTACGATCAACATATCATTGTCGACTCGACTAAAATTCGTCAGGAACTTGGCTATACCGAGCAGACACCGATCAACGATGCCCTGAAGAAGACGGTCAACTGGGAGCGAAGCGTTTCAAGCAAAACCCCGTCAGGCAAAACCTGAAGGGGCATAGTTTTGATTTGCTCAGTCGCACTTAATTAGGTAGGGCTAAACGTCAGCGCGAAGAAGTTGGTCGGGTCGTCAGTTGCTGCCGCTCTGACAGTTCCTGTTGCGTTTTGTGCAGTTGGCGGAGTGGTTGTGCCTCCGCCCTGAGTAGTTTCGTCCGTCCCAGTTGGCCCGCTTGAAACTTTCCCAGGAAGATACCACTTTACATGGCCGTCGGCAGCAAGGTAGTTTGCTCCGCCGGTATGCAATCCGGCCGCAGCACTAAAGTAGCCATTAGCAACTGAGTTAGCGACATTTTCTAGGCCTAACGCGCTGCCAGTTACATACTTGGCGACGGCCGGCGTAGTTGACGCTGCGTATGTATCATTCAAGCTGGCTCCGTTACCTGCTGCGGAAACCTCCTGGCCCGCCGGCTCTCCTGAAGTGAATGTCGACTCCGTTGTTATCTCTGCGGCATCCCCCGTGATTTCGCAAAGCACAACTGTGTTTGAAGGTGCGGCGAACTGAGCGTTTGTTATTCCTGCACCGACATTGGAATTGTAGGCATAAGAATCGGTATAGGTAGCCGGAATCCCGTTCACGCCCGTTGTTGGATCATCAGGGCACTGGTAGACTCCGGTGGATTTAACATAGGAGTAAATCTGCCCGGCCCATCCACCGCCGTCGCTATTGACA
>Ga0116229_10005239_pt1 | contig 21190 bp, 24 predicted proteins | sample S1TSphgellanicum_3_FD_87313 | JGI IMG/M metagenome (GOLD analysis project Ga0116229, IMG submission 87313) | Host-associated microbial communities from peat moss isolated from Minnesota, USA - S1T2_Fc - Sphagnum magellanicum MG | ecosystem: Host-associated > Plants > Peat moss > Unclassified...
CCCTTCCGGACGGCTCGTTCCCGATCGTCAACGAAGAGGATCTGCACAACGCCATCCGGGCCATCGGGCGCGCGAGCGATGAAGCCGCGGCCAAGAAGCACATCATCAGTCGCGCCCACTCCATGGGCCTCACCGACGCGCTCCCGGCCGGCTGGACGGGCGTAAACAAGGGAAACCTCCAAATGACCGCTGAGCTTCGCAAGGCGCTGGGCCTGCCCGATACGGCTTCCGACACCGACGTCATCAACACCCTTGTCGCGAAGGTGAACAAGGCTGACGCCGACCTCGAAATGGCGCGCAAGGAGAAGGAAGAGGCCGACAAGAAGGCCAAGGCGGCCGAGAAGAAGGCCCTCAAGGCGGCCATGACGCAGGACGAGAAGGATCACACCGAGGGGTGGGATGACGACAAGGTCGACGAGTTCATGTCCAAGCCCAAGGAGGATCGTCTGAAGGCGATGAAGAAGTCCGCAGACGACCTCGTCGAAATCGGCGGCGTGAAGATCAACAAATCCGCCGTGGATCCGGCGGTGGTGGCCCTTCTTCAGGCGCAGGCTTCGCAGATTGCCGGCATGGGCGAGGCGTTCGCCAAGGCCCAAGAGGCGATGAACAACGCCAAGTTCACGAAGATGGCCATCGAGGAGTTCGACTCCATCACGGGCACGGTGGAAGAGCGCGCCGCCATGCTCAAGGCCATCGACGCCATTTCCGACCCCGCCGCCAAGACCGCGGCCATGGCCAACCTCAAGTCGGCTCAGGCTATGGCCAAGAGCGCCTTCATGTGGGCTCGCCCGAACGGCTCCGTTCCTGGCGACGGGAGCGTGGTGGTGAAGAGCGCCGGAACCTCGGCGCAGGCCGAAATCGACCGTCTCACGGAGGATTACCGCAAGGCTCACCCCTCGGTTTCCTTCGCCAAGGCGCAGGACATGGTTCTGCAGGCCAACCCCGGACTCTACGAAAAGGCGGAGTCGGAGCGCCGCAGCCTCGTCGCCAAGACCGCCGCCAACTGATTCGACGGGGCCTTGGCCCTCACACCCATTCGGCTTCGCAGCCGACAGAACCGGAGAGGCTTAGATGCCGGCTAATTTCGAGAAGGTACATTCCTTCACGCGCCTCGCGGGCGCGGACTACAGCGCGTCGCCCCCGTCCGGCGGCCAGTACCGCTTTGCGGCGCTCAACCCCAACCCGGTGAACAGCTACACCAATCCGGACAACCCGGGCCTCTGGTATGGCTCGGCGGCCGGACCGCCGCCCATCCCAGCCGGCAACGTGCTCGTGAACACCACGGCGGGCGCGGACTGTGACTTCGTGCTGATGGGGAAGGCCCTGCCGGGCCAGCCGATCGAATGCGGCTATTCCGGGCGGCTCCTCATTCTGTGCGGCGCCACCATCAATGTTGGCCAAGCGGTCATGTCCGACAACCAAGGCCGTGCGGTTCCCTGGACGTCGGGCAACCACATCCTGGGTGACGCCTTCGAAGCCGGCGTCGCCGGAGACCAGATTTCGATCAACTTCGTCCGTCGCGGCGAAGCCTGATCGCCCATCAACCTTACGGAGCCGGGCTTTAGGCCCTTCCTAGCAAAGAGGAGTTCCCGGGATGCCCGGCAATCCGTCAATCGGCGACGTCCACGTAAACGTCCCCCTGACCAACATCAGCGTCGCCTATATTCAGGACGAAAAGAATTTCGTCGCTGACCGGGTGTTCGCCAACATTCCGGTGCTGAAGCAGTCCGACAGGTACTACACCTACTATCGGGCGGACTTTAACCGCGACGAAATGCAGGAGCGCGCGCCCGGCACGGAGTCCGCAGGCAACGGCTACGAAATCGACAATACGCCGACCTACTTCGCCACGGTCCGCGCCTTCCACAAGGATATCGCCGACCATATCCGCGCCAACAGTGACAGCGTTCTGGCGCCCGACCGGGACGCCACGATCTTCTGTACGCAGAAGGCGCTGATCAAGCGCGAAATCACTTGGGCCTCCAACTACTTCAAGGCCGGCGTGTGGAATTACGGCTCGGTCGGCGTGTCTTCAAGCCCGACAGGCGGCGAGTTCCTGCAATGGGATCAGGACAATTCCACGCCCATCGAGGAAATGCGCGCCGCAAAGCGCGTGGTGCAGGAGGCGACCGGCTTCAAGCCCAACATCGCCGTCATGGGCAAGGTGGTCTTCGACGTCCTGATTGATCACCCCGAGTTCATCGACCGCATCAAGTACAACTATGCGCAGGGCGTCGCGGCCGTGGCCAATGAGCAGATCATCGCTCAGCTTTTCGGCCTGGACGAGGTTCTGGTCATGGAGGCGGTCTACAACAGCGCGCCCCGGGGCGAGCCCGAGAACAGCCAATTTATCGGCGGCCAGAACGTGCTTCTGGCCTATCGCACCAAGACGCCGGGCCTCATGGTTCCGTCCTGCGGCTACACCTTCTCATGGAACGGTTGGATGGGCGCTACGGGCATGGGTCACCGCATCAAGTCCTTCCGGATGGAGCACTTGGAGTCTGATCGCGTCGAAGTCCAGATGGCCTATGACCAAAAGGTCGTCGGCGCGGATCTCGGCTACTTCTTCTCCAATGCGGTCAACGCGGCCGACTCCGCTTAGGGGCGACCATGATCGGAAGGCAGAAATTCCGGGCGCCGTTCGACGCGGCCAAGGTCTTCATCGCGCTTCGGCCGCTCAAGATTGACGGCATAACCGTCCGTCCGAACGAGCGCTTTCCGAGGGACGCCGTGACGATGACGCGGTTGCGCCAACTGTTCGACGGCCGCTTCGTGGGCTACCCGGACGAGCCGCCGAAGACGCGGTTCCTTCCGGTCAATCCGCAGCGCGTCAGGGTCGATGGCCTGCGGGCGCAACCCTACCCGCCGTCCATCCCCCCGAATTGGCGCGATTTGCCCTTTCAGGCGCGCCAGCAACTCGCCGCTCTGTTCTCCAAGGTGTTCCCGCGCGCCAGCGAAGAAGTGGAAGTCGCCATCGAAGCGGAGCTGGCGCGCCGTGCCCGGGCCGTTTGACCGACTGCGCACGGACCTCGCGCGCGGCTTCAACGGGAAGGTCTGGTCGGCGGTCATCTATCGGCCCATCGCCGTGGTGGCCAACGGTCTCGACCCGTGGGGAGATCCGGAACCCAACCCGTCCGGCAATCCCGTGTCCGGCACCTATTCCGTCTGGTCGGGCCAAGGCTTCGTGGACCAATACAGCGACTTCTTCCGCAAGACCGCGGGCATCCCAGAGACCGACTCCAAGGTGTGCATCTTCGCCGGCAGCCTGCCGAACGGCGTGGCGCCTCAGAAGGACGACAAGGTCAAGATCAAGGGCGAGTGGTGGCAACTTCGGCGCGTGAGCACGGATCCGGCGCAAGCGCTCTGGACCTGCCAAGCCTTCATCGGGGAAGCGCCTAGATGGTCGTGACGTGGGATTCCTCGGAGTTTGACGCCAAGGTGAGGGCTGCGGCTCTGCGCGTGGTCGTGCAGACGACCGAGGCCATCATCGAAGAAGGCACGCGCCTGATCGTCTCGCCGCCCAAGACCGGCCGGATCTACAAGCGCGAGAACCCGGACCGCGTCCATCAGGCGTCCGCCCCCGGTGAAGCGCCGGCCGGGGACTTGGGATTCCTCGCCGGATCGGCGACGAGCTCCTATCCGCTGGACGAGGGACCCGACCGCATCATCGGCATCGCGAATTGGGGCGCGGACTACGCGCTTGACCTTGAGCTCGGAACCGAGAAGATCGCGCCTCGTCCGTTCGCCCTTCCGGCGCTGGACTTCTGCTCACCTGGGTTCCTGGCCAGGATGCAGGCCGAAATGGCGATCGTCGGACGATGAGCGCCACGACTCTCGACATTGCCCCGGCTCTGCGCGCGGCCATCATCGCCGCGGACTTCCCCTTGGCCGAATGGAACGGCGCGCCAGCGGTGTTCACGCGCCGGCCGGTTCCGGCGGACGCGCCGTACCCTTTCGTGCTGATCAACGCGCCGGTCGGCATCAGCGACGTGGACTTCCTGACCACGAGACTCCCCGTCGTGCATCGGGACGTGATCGTCTATGGGCTGCAAGGGGAGGGCCTAGCCGGCGAGACGCAATATCGCGCGGTCGACGCCATGGGCTACCAACTGCGCACCCTCTTTCACCGACAGCCACACTCGGTCGATTTGCTTCCTGCTTACAGCGTGGTCGAAATCGTCGTCATGGGGCCCATGATCGCCCCCACGGACGACGAGCGCATCGTGGGTCGCGCCGTGCGGCTCAGGCTCAAGCTACGGGACTTGTCCACTTGATAATGGATCATCACCATCAGCCCGAGTCGGATGGCCGCTTGGGCGCCCATGAAGGGACCACACCATGTCTGTGAATACCGCAGAAGGCGTCACCGTAGCCATCGGGACGACCCTGGCCGCAACAACCCTCATGCAATACGAGTCGGACGTTTACACCGTACTCGGCGAATGTGAGGACGCCGGCCAGGTCGGCGACGAGGCGCAGCTGATCAGCTTCACGGCCCTGGCCGATGGGCGCACCCGAAAGTTCAAGGGGCCCTATGACGCCGGCACAATGGCCATCGTCTGCGGCGCGGACACCCTGGACCCAGGCCAGCTCGCCATGGTCGCGGCCGTGGCCACCAAGTTCAACTACAACTTCCGGGTGACCCTCGCGGATCCGACCTCCCTCACGGGGGAGCCGACCACGCTCTACTTCTCCGGCCAAGTGGCGTCCGAGCGCTGGAACATCGGCAATGTGTCGAACATCATCAAGCGCACTTTCAACGTCGCCGTGAACACGCCTATTCTGGTGGTCGATCCGACCTGACGCCGCCGGGGCTTGGGGTCGGCCTATGAGGACCCTGCCGCATGACGGACACCGCGCTCCCTGGGGACGGCGATCTCGAGCTCGTGCTTCCGCGAGAACCGAAGCCGGTCATTCTCAAATGCAATGCCGCGGCAGCCATCCGATTGTCGCGCCTGCCAGGAGCGTTCGAGAACGCCGACCCGCATGTCTCGACGGTGACGAGCCGGGTCTTGGGACTCCATATCGACACCATGGCGGAGGTCATCCGCGCCGGCGCCGGGGTAGGCCCTTCGGCGGTTCCGGACTTGGGCGAGAAAATCTACGAAGCGGGTCTTTACGAGGTCATGGTCGTTCTCGCCCAATACCTGGGGCGCCTCAAGAACGGCGGCCAGCCCTTCGCGCCACAGAAGGAGGTGGCGGACGATGGCGCCGAGGACCCTCCGAACCTCTCGGCATAGCCGAGTATTATCTTGAGCTCGTCAAGATCGCGACCGGCCGCATGGGCTGGGCGCCGGACGTGGCCATGAACGCCGATCCGATCATGATCCGGCTGGCGTGGAAGGGGCATTGCGAGGAAATCGAGACCTGGGAACGCATCATGTTCGCCGCGGGCGGCAATCCCCTTCCGCCGAAGGGACCGCCCCGACTCGGCCCCGGAAGCGCGGCGTCCAGGTTGCGGGCCTTCGCCATGGAGCACAACTCCCGGCGCAAGCGACTGCCCCCGGCCAAGAAGGTGAAATAGATGGCTGACGAGAACGTCATCGGCTCCGCCAGCGTCAAGATCGTCGCCGACACGACGCAATACACGGCCGATCTCGCCGCCGCCCGGGCGCAGGCGCAGGCGTTCAGCGGGCAGGCCGTGCCCGCAATGGACGCGGTGTCGCGGGCGACCCGGAACCTGACCGCCGACCAGCGCGATCTCATCAGGGAGCTTCTCGCTCAGAAAACGTCCTTGGCGGACGCGCGCGACGCCTTCAACCGCAATGCCGAGGGCCTCAAACTTTACAACGCTTACGTCAAGGCGTTCACGGCCGCGCAGCAGGAGGCCGCCGTGGCCTCGGCCAGCCTCGGCGCGACACAGGCGAAGGCGACCCAGGAAGGCATCGACGGCATCCAACGGCTGAGCGCTGCGGACGTCGCCTTCGCGCAGCAGCGCATGCGCCTGACGCAGCAGATGATGCAGGCCAACCTCGTAGCCGGGGAAGGGGCTGCGAAGGCGGACATTGCGGCGGCTGCGGCGACCCTGGCGTTCCGCACCAGGATGACCAAGCAGCAGGTGGCGGAAGCCGTCGCGGCTGAAGCTCAGGGGCTACAATTCCGGCGCCGGATGACTGCGCAAGCCGCCTCTGAGGACGAGGCGCTCGCCAAGCGACGGGCTGCGCTCATCAAACAGACGATGCCGGAAGCCGCCGCTGCGGCGAAGCGGGATTCCATCGTCGGAGAGGCCGGGGCGCTTCTGGGCGCCGGCGCGATCAGCGAGGCCGAGCACGCCGAAGCGATCGCCAGCGCGGAAGCCAACTACGCCAAGATGACACAAACGGCGGAGAAGGCGGCGACCGCCATCAGGGGCGTCGGTTTCTCAAGCTCGACCACGACCCGCGAGTTGATCGTCATGGGACGTGAAGCGGCCCGCGGCAATTTCAGCCGATTGGCCGGATCCGCCACGATCCTGGCCCAAGGGCTCGGGATCATGCCTGCCCTCCTGTCCCCGGTGGGACTGGCGCTCATTGGCGTGACCGTCGCCACGGTCGGCGCCACGGCCGCGACGATCGCCTATGCAAATGCGCAGGAGCATCTGGCCAATGTCGCCGCAGGGGCCGGGCGCCGGTCCGGTCTCTCGCGCTCCGACTTGGAGGGGGCGGCTGAGCAGGGCGCTCGCCAAAGCGGACAGTCTGAAATCGGGACGCGGGCCGTGGTCGAGGCGATGGCCGAAGCTGGCGTGCAGGCCCAAAAGACCGCCGCGTCCATCGCCGAGCTGACCCCCGTCTATGCGAAGCTGACCGATCAGAAGCCGGCCAAGGCGACCGAGGAAATCGCAAAGGCCATGGGCCTTCTTTACGAAGGCACAAAAGGCGCGAATTCCGCGGTCGAGATATTCCAGAAGCGCTTGGGCGACGTCACCGAGTCGCAGCGCGCACAGATAATCGCCGCAGTCCGGGTCAACGACATCCAGACGGCCCAAAACATCCTTTGGCAGGCCGCCGCGAAAGATCTCACCGCCGCCCGCGATGCCGGAAACGGCGCCGCGGATATGTGGGACAAGATTGCGTCCTTCGCCCTGAAGGCGTGGGACGGCATCGGCAAGGCCAATGACGCCAGTCTCAAGGCGCCCGCAGCCCTCGTGGGAGCCCGGGTCGCCGCGGGAGACGCGGCGGACGTTTATCTGGCGCTGGCCCGCGCGAGCGCATCCGCGGCCACAAGCATGCGCGACGCCAATGCGGCGGCGGCTGCAAGCCGTGCCCGCCTCATCGAGGCGCAGGAAGCCGCCGAGAAGGCGCACCTGCAAACGCCCGAGGGGCGCGAGCAGGATGAGTTCCAGGATCTCCAGGGACGCGCCAGTGCATCAATGGCGGGCTATAAGGCGTCGATAAAGCTCGGCGACAAGAGCGCCGCAGCGAAGTACCTCCAAGACTACCGTGAGGAAGCGGACGCGATCAGTCGCGTCACCGACGCGCACGGCAACTACATTCGGATGCTTGATCGTGAGCACCAGATTAAACAGCTTGAGGTTCAGGAAGCTCAGGCGCGGAAAATCCGCAACACATCAGAGGTTCAAGCGATTTCTGAAAAGATCGCTCTTCTGAAGGTCGGTGATCAAATCGAGACGAATGCCGATGCCCGTCGCGCCGCGTCCGATGCCGGCGCATTGGCGGGGGCCAAGTCCATGCGCGGCGCTCCTCGCACGGACTCCTTCGGCAATCAGCTCAAGAGCAAGGAGGCCGATGCCGCAGCCGAGCTCGCCCTGGCCAAGGCTTATGACGTTTCGGACGCCGCGGCCCTGCGCGCCGAGGCCAGCCGTCGAGCCTTGACCGAGGCTACGGCCAAGGGACGTACCGCCGCGCAGGAGCAGAAGCTCTTGCAGGCCGAACTGAACCTCGCCGCCGGCAAGGAAGCGTCCGAAATGGCCAAGCGCATTTCCATGCTCAACGAGGAGACGGCCGCGCGCAACCGCTACAATGCGGCCGTGGCGTCGGGTGCGATGACGCGGACCGAGGCGGACCGAAAGGCCACGCAGGACGTGGAAATGGGGCGCCTGCAATCGGAAGCGGACGCGGCCACCGGACCGGCCAAATCCGTTCTCGGCGCTGAAATTCCCAAGCTCCGGGCGGCCGATGACGCGGCCAACGCGGCCCGCGATCGCGCGGCCCTCGTCGATGAAAACCGCAAGCTTCAGGAAAGCATCGACAAGCTGAAGGGCGAGATTGCCGCCATCGGCAAGCCGAAGGGCTCGGTTTCGGTGACGGAAGCGCAGAATGCCGCGCGGGACAACCTGGGCGCCACCATGGCCGCGACCCCGGAAGGGCAGGCCAACATCGCCTTGGCTGGCCAGAAGGCGCAGTTGGACACCGCAAAGGCCCAAGCGGAGGCCAACTACAAGATCACCGAGTCCGTCGCAGAGGAAATCGCCAAGCTTCAGGAACAAATCGCCGTCATCGGCATGGGAAAGGAAGCGGCGCTCGAATATGCCAAGACGCAGGAGCTCATCAACGAGTACAACAAGGCCGGGATCGAAATCGACGCCGACAGGGCCGCGTCAATCCTGAAGCTGGCGCAGGCCTATGCGCAGCAGAAGATGGCGGCGGACAAGGCCGTCGAAGGGCAGAAGGCGTCGCTTGAGGCGTCGAAGGCCCTGGCCGACAGCTTCGAAAGCGCCATTGAGGGCGCGATCTTCGATCACAAGAAATTCGCTCAGTCGGCGCACGACATCGCCATGGGCCTCGACAAGGACTTCCTAAAGGGTGCGCTGACGGGGTCCGGACCGTTCGCCGCCATGATGGGGACAGGCGGCGACTCGTCGCAGGGCGGACTCCACGGCGGCGTTTTGGGGCAGCTCTTCGGGATGGGGATGCGCGTCCCCGGCGCCGGATCCAACCTCGGAAGTATCATGACGCCGGGCTCAAGCCCGGGGAATCCGCTTTATGCGACCATCGTCGGGGCGCTCGGCGGCGGTTCAAATCCGCTCGCAGGACTCCTCGGTGGCAATGGCGGTTCCTCGGGGATGCTTTCTTCCGATGGGTCCGCCATCGGCAACGACGTCGCCGGCGTCTTCCATACCGGCGGCTGGGTCGGCTCGCCCCAGCGCCAAATGCCCGTCAGCCCGCGCCTGTTCGTCGGGGCGCCTAGGCTTCACAGTGGGCTTGCGCCCGACGAATTTCCCGCCATCCTGCAACGCGGCGAGCGCGTCATACCTCGCAACGGCAGAGTCGCATCCGGAGGGGTCGTCATCAACCAGACCATCACCGCCAGCGACGCGGGATCGTTCCGGCGCACGGCCGGCCAGATTCAGCGCGAGACGGCGCGGAGCATGCGAAGGCTTCCAGGGTGACCCAAGCCTTCGTCGATGAATCCCTTCCGTCGCAAATCCAGGGTATGCCGTGCCATGCGCAGCCGAGGTTCTCGACCCGCATCGTCATGGCCAAGTCCGGCGCCGAGGCGCGAAACCGGAACTGGATGAACCCCCTACGCAAATTCTCCCTGCCCGAAGCGGTAACGGACATGGACAGTTTTGAGGCGGTGGAATCCTTTTGGGAGGCCATGGGCGGCCCTTTCAGCACTTGGCCCTTCCGCAACCCGTTCGACTTCGCCTCATGCGCCCTGGCCGAACCGAACGTCGCTCCCACGGTGACCGGCGCCGACCAGGTCATCGCGACGGGGAACGGCGTCGACTATCAATTCCAGCTCATCAAGACGCGCGCCGTGGGTCCGGTCAGCCTTGCGAGGCCGATCGTCCTGCCGATTCTGGACACCGTGATCATCGAAATCGGAGGCTTCCCGCCGGCGGAAGTGCCGCCTGGGTTCCCGTTCATGGGTCCGTACACCGTGGAGTCGATAACAAGGCCCGGCGGCATCGTGACCATCAGCCCTCCGCTTGCTCCGGGCATCGTCATGACGGCCGGCTACCTGTACGACACCTTGGTTCGCTTTGAGGGGGACGACACCTTCGACGCGATCGTCCATTCGCTTGAGACGGTCGGTTCGTCGGCGCTGAATTTGGTGGAGGTTCGGTACTGCTAATGGCCGGCGTGTGGTGCGAGAGCTTCCAAGTCTACCCCAGCATCGCGAACATGCTGCAGAACATCTACTTCGCCGAAATCGACGAAGGGTTTGAGCTCACGACCGCCAACCCGTCATCGGGGATCCAGGGGCTACGCGGGACGGGTGGCGGCAACTTCCGGGCCATCTACGGTGAGAACAAGACGACCGCCGGCTTGGCCTATCGGTTCAGCCTTCCCAACCTGCCGAGCACGGAGACGGGCAACGCCTTCGTGCTGGCGGCCTTCCTGGACGCCGCGGCCAATCAGCAGGTCATGTTCATTCTGGGGACGGACGGGTCCGTCGTGGCCTATGGCGGCGGCCTTTGGGCGAGCCCCTACGGCCGCAACGCCAACGCCACACTTCTCGACCGCAGCGTGCCCTGCACCATCGTCGCGGCCTTCAACCACATTGAGTTTCGCGTGACGCCGGGAGCCGGATCGGCGGGGGCCTTCGAAGTGCGCATGAACGGCGTGACGGTGCTGAACTTCGCGGGTGACACCATCGGTCACAACGAAATCGCGCAATTCGGCATCGGTCTCAATCCGATCACCCCGGCAACCTACGACTTCGGCGACATGCACACATGGGACACCCTTGAAGGCCAGGGGCCACAGGACTTCGTGGGGAACGCCGCCGTTCTGTGCCGCACGCTCGTTCAGGACTCGACGCCGGCGGAATGGGCGCTTTCGAGCGGCTCGACCGGGTACACCCTGCTCAGCGACAACCTGGATTCGACCTACATCGAGGCGGACACCACGGGGCTTACGTCGGCATATCTGGCCGGCAACTTCCCTACCGACGTCGAAGGAATCATCTACCTGCAGGCCAACTTCCGGGCCATCAAGACCAACGCCGGGGACTGCGATATCACCCCCGGATTCAGCCATGATGGGAACACGGCTCCGGGCAGCGTGGCCGTCATTTCTACGGGCGAGGCGTGGTACACTTCGATCCAGGCCACCGATCCGGCGACGAGCGGCGTTCCCTTCACCGTCGATGGCGCCGAGGCGACAGCGGTCGAACTGACCAGGACGCTCTGATCGGCCATGGCCGGGGGCGCTCAGGTAAGCGAGGCCAATGTCCAGGCGCTCGTCAAGCTTCAGGCCCATGCGGACGTCGCCGAAGCCAACGTCCAGGCCCTCGTCAAGATCCGCGCCGACGCCAAGGTCTCGGAGACCTACACGCAGGCGGTCGTCAAACTGCAAGCCGGGGCGCAGGTCGCCGAGGCCAATATCCAAGCTCTGGTCTATCGGTCATGTCCGGCCTCGGAGCGGTGCGACCTGTGGAAGATCACGCGCACGGACGGCGTCGTGTTCGGCTTCACGTCCTTCGATTCCGACATCGAGGCGTTCGGCATAACCTTCAAGTCATGCGCCTCGCTTCAGGACTCCGCGTCGGAATCCTCGGCGGACAGCGGATCGACGGGGTCGGTCGAGCTCACCGGCCTCATCAGCGACGACGCCATCACCGACGCGGATCTTTATTCCGGCGTGTTCGACGACGCCTATGTCGAGTGCTGGGTCATCAGCTGGGGTTCCGGGAACGATGCGCAGGCGCCGTTCCGGGTAGGGGCCGGCTGGATGGGAACGATCACGCGCGGCCAGGACAGTTATGTCGCGGAGGTTCTGGGTCCCAAGGCGCGCCTTCAGCAGAACGCCCTAGTGGACTTCTATCAGCCGGGGTGCCGCTGGCAATTCGGGGATTCCAACTGCACGGTCAACAAGACGGCTCTCCAGGTCGAGAACGTCGAATGCACGGGGTCGGCGACCAGGTTCATTATCTACTTCCCGAACCAAGCCGTCCCGACGCAAACGGCGCTCTGGAACGGAGGCTACATCGTCTGGACATCAGGGCAGAACGCGGGCCAATCCTGCCAGACCGAAACCGTGGATTGGGAGGCGGGCGTCATGTCCCTTTGGGATCCAGCGCCTTTCGTTCCGGCTCCGGGCGACACCTTCACCGTCGTTCCGGGGTGCAGCTATGACACGGACGGTTGCAACGTCTATGGCAACTTCATCAACTTCGGAGGCTTCCCCAACGTCCCCGGTCCCGACGCCCTTCAGCAGAACGCCAGTGCCCTGTTCGCAAGCAGCTGACGTCGTGGCGGCGGCGAGGCGCTGGATTGGAACGCCGGTGCGTCATCGCGGTCGCACGCTCGGTATCGAGGTCGATTGCGTCGGGCTCGTGCTGATGGCTGGCCTCGAAGCGGGCGTCCTCGGCGAGGTCACCCCTAGCCTGCCCGTGGCGAGCGGCTACGGTCTCCTGCCCAATCCCCGCTCGATGCGCCAGGCGCTTGAGGCTCACATGATCCGCGTTGCGGTTCCCCGTGACGGGGACGTGGGGTTCTTCGACATAACGGGAAGGGGCAATCCCATACATCTCGGCATCTTCGCCAGCCTCCGCGATCGCCAGACGATCATTCATGCCGACGCCGGCAACCGCAGGCATTGCGTGGTCGAAATCGGCTTCTCGACCCTGTGGTCGGCTAGGCTCGACAGCGCGTGGCGCTATCCGGGACTCGCCTGATGGCGTCCCTCGCTCTTTCGATCGTCGGCGGCGCTTTCGGGGGTCCGCTGGGGGCCAGCGCCGGTGCGCTCGCCGGCAGCATGATCGACCAGGTTCTTTTCCCGACGCACTACCCGCCCAAGCCGCAGATCACCGCTTCGACCTACGGGGACGCGATTCCGATCGTGTACGGGCCGCTCAACCGCATGGGCTGCAATCTCATCTGGACGTCGGGCTTCTACAACCAGATCAAGAAGAACGATCTCAAGCTTCTCTTGGGGCCGATCGGGGCGCTGAAGTCCGAGACGTCGATGGTCGTGGCGGACCTAGCCCTGGCCGTGGCGGCGGGGCCTCTCATGCCCGGATGGTGCGTGAAGATATGGGCCAACGGGGCGGTTCTGTTCGATTCCACCGCAGGCACCGGGCAGCCGACGCCCGACGGCAACGGCGTCGTGACCTGGACCGTCAGCTTCCTCACCTACCAGTATTTCGATGCGATCACGGTCTATCCGGGCAACAACCTTCAGGAACCGGACCCGACCATGGAGTCCTACTTGGGCGCCGAATACACGACGGCGTACCGAGGCACGGCCTACATCGTGATCAAGGGCCTTCAGGTCGCCCAGTATGGCGGCTCGATTCCGGTCATCAACGTGCTCTGCCAAGCCGAGGAAACGGCGACCGTGGGGCAGGCGGTCAACGATATCTGCGAGCGCTCGGGCCTTCCGGCCAATGTGATCTCGACCTCGGCGCTGACGGCCGAATTGCAGGGCTACCAGATAAACAGCCAATCGACCGGCCTTGGCGCACTCGAGCCGCTGGCGCTGTGCTTCGACTTCGACATTGCGGAGGTCGCCGGCGGCCTTCGGTTCACGCCGCGCGGATATCCGCCGTTTTGCTGCATTGAGAACGATCAGCTCGCCGGCCACCCCTACGGCGATGCGCAGCCCGACGCCTATCAGTGGCCGCGGGAGTCCGAAACGGTCATGCCGAAGCTGGCCGCCCTCACGTTCAATGACCCGGCCCGCGACTGCAATCCAAACACGCAGGCGACCCAAAGGCTCACCGGAACCGCCAACTCGAACATCAATCAGACGGTCCAGGTGACGCTGGAAGCGCCGACCGCCATGAAGATCACCGAGCGCATGCTGTGGGAGGCGCATATCGGCAAGCAGGGGTTCAACGCCCCGACCGATGATCGGCTGATATGGGCCGAGCCATCGCGAACCTTCTGCATCGAAAGTCCCGCCGGACATGAGCAGGTCCGCATTACCAAGGCGTCCAGGGGGGCCAACGGCGTCCTGCAACTCGAAGGCAAGCGCGACTACACGCAGCTGTACTTCTCCACCGCGACCGGCGTGGAGGCCAATCAGCTTCCGAACGTCCTGGCCATATCGGGTCCGGTCAACCCGCCGTTCTTCATCGAACCGCCGAGCGACTTTCCGGGCGTCTCAGGCCCGACGTTGTTTATCGCCTTGTCCGGCGGCGAAGACGGCATAGCCAACCCCAACTGGCAGGGATGCACCGTCTTCGTCTCGACCAACGATTCCGATTATGTGCTCGTCGGGACTCAGCTTGGGCCTTCCATGATGGGTCTTCTGGAAGGAGATCTCGAAGCGCCGCAAGGCGGCAACCCCGACACCATTTCCATTCTCGACGTGGACATGGCCATGAGCGACACCGAACCGCCGTCCGTGAGCGCCTATGACGCCGGCATCGGCCAGAATCCCTATTACGTCGGGGGCGAATACCTCACCGCAGAGAACGTCCAGGGTCTCGGCGGCAACAGCTATCGCCTGACGACCCTCTGGCGCGGCCTCTACGGCACGCACGGCGTCGTCCACGACACGGGGCAGCCCTTCGTGCGCATGGACGGCTCGGTCTTCCAGATGCCGCTCCTGAAGCCCTACATCGGCGTTCCGCTCTATTTCCGGTTCGTCGGGGCCGGAGAGGCGCTGACGGACGTGACGACCTACACCTATTCCGGCACGGGCAACGGCTTCGGAACCGGGATAGGCGGCGTTCCCTCCGCGCCGACGACGCCGACGCCGGGAGCCGGCCCGACCTATGTCACCCTGGACGGGATTTCAAACGTCCCGGCGGACAATGTCGATGGCTACACCATCCTGCGGGCCACCGGCGCGGATCAGCCCATTACCGACGCGGTCGTCATCGCCACGGGAGTCAATCCGGGGACCTACATTGACCCGACCGCTCAGCCTGGGGTGACCTACACCTACTATGTGATCGCCACGAATTCGGTAGGGGAATCGACGCCCAGCGCCGGCGTCACGATCACGACGTCCACCGAATCCCAACCGGCCGGCATGGGCTTTGAGGCGATCGGCCTCTTCGTGTCGGGCGAGCTCCTGGCCGTGGGATCATGGCCGACCGAGGTCAGCTTCACGGGTTCCAACCCGGACAGCTACCTCATTTCCGCCCAAGGAAGCCCCGCCGCGGCCGAGGCCGTGTTCAATATCCGCAATGCGTCGCTTGAGCTCCTCGGTACATTCACCGTCGCCGCGGGGTCGAACACCGGCGTTCTGGCATGGGTCACGGATCCTTATGTGAATCCGGCCAAGGCCCAAATGTTCGTCTATGCACCGAGCCCGGCGGATGCGACGCTGGCCACGGTGAATTGCATCATCGCAGGGACCTCGGGCTGATGGGCTTGCTTATCAATCGGGCCGTGGCGAACACCACGACGACGGGCGCCGGAACCGTTACCCTGGGTTCGGCGGTTTCGCCCTATCAGTCGTGGAGCGCGGCCGGGGCGGTCAATGGCCTGACCTATGCCTATCTGATCCAGGACTCCAACGGCGCGTGGGAAATCGGCGAGGGGGTCTATTCGTCGAGCGGCCCGACGCTCACGCGCAACATGGAGCAATCAAGCACGGGCTCCCTGCTCAACCTTTCCGGTTCGGCGACCGTCGCCTGTGTGGCCGGGGCGGCGGACTCGGGGCCCCAGCTCATCGGGTCCGTCACATGCAGCGGCGATCAGGCGAGCGTCAATTTCTCGGTATTGCCGACCACGGGTTTCCGCGATCTGGAACTGCATGTCTGGGGCCGGTCGAGCACGGACGGAAGCGCCGATTATGTGGCGATCCAGTTCAACGGCGACACGGGCGCCAACTACGACTGGCAGCGATGGGGAACCGCCGGGGGAACCGGCTTCAATGGCGGCGCGGCCGGCGTAAGCGCGGCCAACATCACGACCTGCCCGGGGGCGACGGCTCCCGGCAACGCGGCCGGCGGCGGCGTGGCGCAGATCGGCGATTACCAGGGCACGACCTTCTGGAAGACCGGCGTGTGCAACGGCGGAGGCAACGGGGGCAGCGGCGGGTTCGGCCAGGGCGCGTGGTTTGACTGGCAGAACACCGAGGCGATTACGTCGATTCTGGTGTTCCCGGCCGGCTTGTCCGGCTCGGCCTATTGGGTCAACGGGACAGTCATTTCCCTCTACGCGCGACCCTAGCCCGTGGCCGGCTTCAACCCGGTAGGGTCCACGCCGGTTGCGGCCATCGGGGGCCGCTTTCCCGGTGGCGACTTGGCCTTCGGCGGCATCGCCTTCTCGGCGGAAGCATCATCGGCCGGCGGCCTCATGTCGTTCGGCGGAATTGCGATCAGCGGGACCGCCGCCGACCCGACCGTTTCCGACGCTTGGTACACCGGCGACCAGTTCATCGCCCCGCGCGTCACCTTCTCCAACAGCAACCTGACGGCCACCAGTGTCTCGGGCACATCGCCGCCCTACGCCGATGGCGTCGTCCCCCTGCCCGCCCTGGTCACGGCGGCTCAGGGGCGCTCGTCCGGCAAGTGGTACTGGGAGATCACGCTTTCGGGGACCTGGGAGTCGTTCGATTTCAGCGGCGTGGGCATCGCGCCGTGCGTCTCGCCGGGTCCTGGCAACGGCATGGGATTCAGCGGCTCGCCGTCCGGCGCCATCCTGGTCATCAATGGAGGCGCTGGCTCCGGGCCGGTGCTGCGCGTCGACGGGACCGACTATTATCCGGTCTTGGCTCTGGCCAGCGGCGACACAGTCGCCTTCGCGCTCGACTGCGACAACCAGGTCTTCTGGCTGCGCGTCAACAACGGCGGATGGTGCGGATCAAGCGGGGTCGACGGCCTCGCCAACCCCGCGACGAACACCGAGGGCATCAGCCTCGCCGGATCTCTGAGCGCCGGCCGTGTCTTCCCGGCCGCGCAATTCAGCTTCGTCGGGCCGGCCGTCACCGCCAACTTCGGCGGCTCGTCGTTCGACGGGTCGGTTCCGGCGGGGTTCTACCCGGGGTGGCCCTATAGCGACGTCAACACCTTCGGGTCCCTGTACGTCGATAATGTCGACCACCACGGCGCGTTGCCGGCAGTCCCGATTACGGAAGTAAACGCCAACGCCGGCGTGAGTCCCTACTACGCCCCCGCAGCCGGTTCGATCACGTCCGTTGTCGGCAATCCGCTCGAAGCCGAGTCCCCTCTTTCGACGCAGATCCTGATCTACGACGACTCCGGAACCGAGCCGATCGCCAACGGTCCGGGCTTGCTCCTTGGCGCGTCGAACGTGCTCACGAGCCTGACGCTCGGCGAGAACCTCTACACCTTCGATCCGCCCGTCGCCGTGACGAACGGCCAGCTTCTCTGGATCGGGGTTCTGGTCGGAGGCGATAGCACTTCGGTTCTTTACTACACCTACAACAACGTCCTGCAGGCGGACGCGCCGTTCGACTACACCAACGTCCTGGCCGAAATGTCGGGGCCCGGTTCGCCGCAAACCACCTTCGCGCCGGTCGCCAACGACAACACCGCGGTTCGCGTCCAGTACCTCATCAACTACGCGCCGGCGGTTCTGCCATCCGGCCTGGGGGAAATGACCTTCGGGGGTCTCGCCTTCTCCGGGGAGGCCAGACGGGCCGAGCAGGTCTCCGGACTCATGTCGTTCGGCGGCATCGCCATAAACGCCAGCTCGGCGACGCACCTTTCGCTGACGGGGGACATGGCGTTCGAAGGCGTCGGCTTCTCCGGCACGATCAATCCTGGCGAGTCCGCCGTGGGCCGCATGACCTTCAACGGACTAGCCATGTTCGGCGCTTTGTTTGACTATCCGCCTGCGGGCTCTGGCCGGCGGTCGTCCTGGACCTACGGAGCCTGAGAGGGAAATTTCATGGCTACTATGCCCGTCATGAGCGTGCTCGCCTGTCAGGGGGCGCTCAACTACATCACCGGCCTCGTCAACGCCGGGGGCGCCGGGTCGCTGAACATCTACACGGGGGCGCCCCCCGCGACCACGCTGACATCGGACAGCGGAACGCTCCTGGCCACACTGGCCATGAGCTCCACGGCCTTCGAGAACGCGACCAACGAGACGTCCAACGGCCTTTCGACGGCCACGGCCAACCCAATCTCGTCCGACAGCAGCGCGGCGGCTTCCGGCACCGCCGCACACTTCCGCATCAAGTCAGGGGCCGGAACCGTGATCTTCCAGGGGACGTGCGGCACATCCTCGGCGGACCTCGTCATGAACACTACGTCGATCGCCGAAGGCGATACCGTGGCGTGCTCCGCCTTCCTGATCACCCTTCCCTGTGGCGATGGAGTCTCCTGATGGACCGGAAACGCGGTGTCGCGATCGTCATGCGCAAGGACGGCACGGTCCCATTCGACGACGACGTCCCCGAAGATCATCGCGCAATCATCATGGGCGCTCTGGTCGCCAACGGCCATGAAATCCACCTGAATCAGGAAACCGGCGTCCTCACGGTCAAATCCGGCCCGATGATCGACGCGCGCGACGCCGCGGTCCAAAGCTGAGCTGCGACCCATCGTCACTGGCGCCGAGCCTCTGACGCCTTCACCCTCTTCGCACGTCCGACTCGGGTGGGGTTAGAGCCTCGGAGGCGAACTTGCATGGATCTTTGGGTTGTCGCCCTCTGGGGGCTCATGGGCGCGTTCGTCTATGCGGCGCCCCGCCTTCTGCTTCTGCTCAGCGCAAAGGTGGACGCTCGGCGCGTGATTTTCGGGATTGCGGAGTTTCTGGTGGCCCTGACCATCGGCGCGATCGGCGCGACCGGATTTTCGGCTTTTATCGGCGCCGCCATACATCAGACAAATGTGGGAGAGATTCGCGCCGTAGCCCTTACATTGGGAATGATCGCGAACCCCGTGGCCCCTACCATCGTTCATGTGCTTTCCACGGGGGTTGTCCGACGCCTCGGCGCGCCTGGCATGCGCAACAGGAGTGAACGCCGATGATGCTAAACCACCTTACGGGCGCCCTCCTTGTGCTGGCGGGCTTTATGCTCTTCATGCGCCAGCTGCTTCTGTCCAGCGACGCAGATTCCTTTCCGTGCGCGCCGACCTCGGTTCAGATCGTTATGTTCCTGGCCGGGACGGCCTGCGTCGGCATGGGCGCGCTCTTTTGGGGCGCAAGGGAACCGTTCGCCGGACGCGCCTCGACGGCGATCGCCATTCTGGTCGGCGTCATGCTGCTCTACCATGGGGTCATGCTCGTGAACGTCGCCTCGCAGCGACGCCCAGCCGCCGTGTGGAAGCGCCTCGGTCGTATCTGGCAGATCACCTGCAGCCCCAAGCGCAATCGAAGCGAAATTTCGCGCTCGCCCTTCTAAGCGCCTTGGCGCATATTGGCGTCGGCTTCCATCACCGACCAGGGCGCGCATGACCATCTTGATTGTGACGTTCATGGCGTTGAACCTATGCCTCGCCCTGGCCAATCTCGGCCTTTTTTTTCTCATTTTTCGGAGACATCGAATGGCGCTCGCTAACACCGCTGCACTCACGACGATCGCTGCGACGATCGCCACCGACGTTGACACCGTTGTTGCGGCTCTTGCCGCTCCGCCCTCGGGCGACACGGAGGGCACGATTTCCGCCGTGGCGGCCGTGACCACGTCCCTGGCGGAAAGCGCCTCCAAGCTCACCGCCGCCGTGACGCCGCCCGCGCCGCTGGCGCTGGGACCCGCCACCGCGGCCAGCGGAACGGTTGGCGACCCCTACAGCCAAGCGCTCACCGTGACGGGGGGCGTCGCTCCTGTCACGCTGAGCGTGAGCGCCGGGGCGCTTCCGCCGGGCCTCAGCCTCGACACGGCCAACTCCGCTATCGACGGCACGCCGACCACGTCGGGATCCTACAATGCGACCATCACGGCCACAGACAGTTCGGCGACCCCCCAGACGGCCTCGGTCGAATACACCTGGACGCTCTGAGCGGTTCACGCCGACCACAATGACGAAGGCCCCCCGGATCGCTCCGAGGGGCCTTTTTCATTTCCGGTCCGGATTTGTCAGTCGCCGGCAATCTGCTCCGCAAGGAGCGCGTTCTGCTCCTGTAGGGCCGCCGCCGACGCCTGCAAGGACGCGAGGTTCTGGGTCGAGACCGCGGTTCCCGCAGCCGTGGCCGCCGCCAGGGCGTTCGTTGCGATCGTGGCGCCGGAACTTATGATCGAGGCTGCGGCCGTTCCGGCCGGCCCTGCAAAGGCGAGCGCCGGGGCGACCTCCTTGGCCAAGGCGAGGATGCCTTCGACCGACTGCGCAATCAGTGTCCAATTCATGTCGTGACTCCAGGGCTTGGGTTAGGGCGCGGTGCAGGTCGCGCCGGAGGGCTTGATCAGCTGCGTAACCTCGCAGGTGAGGAAGTTGATCTGCGCAATCTGTGCCGTCAGCGTGGTCTGGTCGCCCGCAGCCGCAGCCGCATCCGCCGTGGCGACGTAGCCGGTGCAGACGGGGGGCGCCCCTGCGGTCGTCGAAGCCTTGCAGGTGAGCATCGAGGCCAGGAGCGCCTTGGCCTGCGCCTTGGCCGCGGCATTTCCCGGCTGATTGAGCGTGGGAAGGTTGGCGACGAACAGATTTGCGGCCGTGTTGTACGCGAGATCGAACGCGTAGTCGCCGGCGACCAGGGCGACCTGAGCGTTCGTCGGCGGATTGACCGGGGAGTTGGTCGCGACCTTGGGGGCAAGCGACGCCAGGGTCGAGCATCCGGCCATCGGAAGCATGCACAGCATGAGCAGGATGGCCGCGCCCGTCGTGGTCGTGGACGACCGTGCCTTGGAAAGAAGGCTCGTGGTGACGAGTGTCACGGGCTCCGAGGTCATCCAGTCCGCCAGCGTCTTTGCGGCGTTGGTGTTCTTGTAGAGGATCCACAGTCCCGTGAGCACCGAGCCGATGATGCCGCCCCATGTCGCGGCATCGTTGGGGTTGGCGTGCCCATAGGCGATGAGCGCCCCCGACGCGACGCCGGCGATGAGACGGATGAAGCTGGAAATGTTCAGAGGCACCGGGGAAGGGGCAGGCACAACTGGCAGCGCAGGGCCAGAACTGTTCATGTCGGTCATGGTGAGGACTCCGCTTTGTGGAGACCCATGATCCGACAAAATCGCGTGAAGCGCTATCGCAGGTGGCACTCGGTCCTGGTGCAGCCCGAGGTTTTCACCGGCCCGACGCTAGGTTCAAACGCCAGGATGAGCGCCGCAGTAGAGGCGGCTATGGCCAGAAGCAAAGCGCCCCAGCGCAGGGCCTCGAATATGCGGTCATCGGGCGCCTTGCGGTCCATGCCCGCATATTCACACAGGTTCGTCCGATTCGCTCGCCAGGATTGCGCGTACCGTGGCGCTCAAGGCCGGAAGAAGCATGGAAAGGA
>Ga0116229_10005242_pt1 | contig 21189 bp, 24 predicted proteins | sample S1TSphgellanicum_3_FD_87313 | JGI IMG/M metagenome (GOLD analysis project Ga0116229, IMG submission 87313) | Host-associated microbial communities from peat moss isolated from Minnesota, USA - S1T2_Fc - Sphagnum magellanicum MG | ecosystem: Host-associated > Plants > Peat moss > Unclassified...
AAAAATTTTTATCAAAAAAAACAAAAACAAAAATTTTAAAAAAAATTTTATCTCCACCTCCCCCCATTTTTTTTTTAAAAAAAATTTCCCCCCCCCCCCCCCCCCCCATGTTTTTGCAACTCTTCCCCCAATGACCCAACTTGCAATTAAAATTAGGGTTTTTGGTCTATGAAAGAAAAGAACACGTGGACAAATTGGGATGCATGAATTTAGAGGTTCTTATTTCGTGACTACTTTTTGGTAAAAGAGATTCAAAGAACCTTATCACAAAAGATTCAACGTACCTTTTTAGTAAGTACTTAACTACTGACAAGATTCACCCACCGCTAAGATTCCTACCTTGTGTCAAAAGTCTATGATTCAGATTCCAAGGCAAAAGTGGGGCCAGGGTTTAGGGGGGTTGGGAGGGCCAACTTTAGATGACAATAGACTTCGAGGTGCCAACTTTTCGGTATATAACAATATGAGGATTTTTGAAAGATGATATTTTTGGCTTGTGTTGAATCTTGAGATTAGTTGTAGAGTTATAGTAATATCTCGAAGGATTTTGGTTTCTTTCAAGAGGATTTTTTTGAAGATTAGGTCTATTTTTGCATGGTAAAATATTTGAGTTTCCATAATTCTTCTTTTGCTTTAAGATAAGTTTTAATGTAAATGGCAAGGCCACAGTGTGACACACGCTTTGTTTTCCTTTGGATTTTTCATCAAGTGCAACTTGAGAATAATAATTAATGTTGTATGTGTGTATGCTAGTAATTTTACTATTCATGCATATTCTTGGCCTTTTTTTTTTCATTTTTTTCCCGATTCAGGCATTAAAAATAAAATGATTATGATATTGTGAGCACAATTAAGTTGGATTTTTTTTTGTAAAAAATAGGTACATACTATCATTATGTGCCTCTAACCATGTCCTTTATCCCTCATTGTGAGTAGTACTAACAATATATATAACATCATGACAATGCATACTGCTAATAATGTAAAGCAAAGCTGCGTTTTTTTTGTAGCTTAAGGGAACACAAGCCTTACCAAGGGGAGTAGTTCCTTGGCTTTAAGGGGTAACATTTCATAAAAAACAGAAAAACTAAAATCTCAAAATTTGAAAAAGAAGTGATTTTCGAGGTTTCCAATTGCTAGGGTGAGGTAAAAGAAAAAGAAACCTAAAAATTGCTAGACACATAAATTTGGTTTTTGCTATGTTGGCAAAAAACATAGAAATGTGATTAAATATTTGCACTTTATTTATGATTTATAACCAGATTTGGCTAAATCTTCCTAGGGACAATCATCACTTTTTTCCACATCCTCCTAAGGATAATAACCACTTTGGCTATAAACAAAAATTCCTAAAAAAAACACCGATAAGTACTCTGTTTGAAAATTGTATACCTATGTAATGATAATCCATTTCTTGTGATTGTATTACTAAATATCTTTCCATGGTAAATTCTAACATATTGTAGTTATCATCTAGTAGCACATGGGTTCCGAAGTGCATAATGTGTAGACTAGCCATTGAAAATTTCAATAAGGTTCTTCAAGAAATATGATTTTCACTTTCTTGAAAATGAATCCGATGGGTTTTAGTTGACTTTCATAAACGCATGTTGCAAAATTGATTGCAGAATTCATTGACAAATGGTGTCGTAATGTTCCCTATGCAAATACAATGGGATTTTCCTTGACATGCTTTTTGTTGCATGGCATTGAAGACATGGACAACAAAGACCATAAAGTTACGAATTTGGATGTTATGTAAAGTTTTGCTCCACTATCATTCTCTTTGAAGTAGTTCCAAATCTGAGCTTGTTTCACGGATTTTGGCATCTTATACAAATTCTAAACATTGAAACTTCTCATGTTCTAAAGCTTAGCATGCTATGACATTACAAAGTAGAAAATAAGCTTCCATCAAAATTGAAGTGTTTAGGAACAAGTTGAAGCTAATTAAGAAGATGTCATTAAAGTAATCACAATTTGAGTGATAAGTGCCAATAGTTGGATTGGTTTTGGAGCTCGATTATTTGAGACAAGGCGTGTAAGTCCTCCTAGAGGCAAGCCACTTTATGAACTCAATGAAATGTGTAGTTCAGTTAACTACCTAGGTTGGGTTACACATGCGAGTGGGCTAGCATCCTTAGACCTACCCCCATTGTGCCTCCAAAATGGATCTGACGAAGCCACCCATGCTTGTTTTGAAGGTTTCAACTTCCAAAATTTGAAACATGTTTGATCTTGAACCCATTTGTGTACCCACAAGTTGAACATCCAGGGCGCCTCCTTTGACGCCTTGAACTACACCAACCATTACACCTTTTCCTAATTTTTGAAATTTTCAGATGAAAGGAAATGGCAAAAGATAAAAGAATCAAAGATGACAATATTTGTTGAAAAAACTCATTGGTTTGAAGATTTGAATGTTATAATCTTCAAGGTTGTTTAAACTAGGGTGATGCCTTCTAGGTCAATCATGGGCACATGGTAGCCCATAACCATACACCTTGGATGCTTTTCCATGAATGTTTTTTTTGGGGTCCTTATTGGCTCTCAATGTCACATGTCCTTTTTAGGATTGGATGATAACATTCAATTTGGATCATCATTGTGACAATGTTGGGAGTTGAAGAATGTGTATGGTCATGGGGCCAACTAAAGCCTTGTTGACATGGTGGCCCCTGATCCCTCTTTTTTGATATTCATAGATTAATTTTGTGTTTCAGAATTTTTGTTTCAGAAAGTTCTGGAATCTTTCAAAAGCCTAATGAACTTTCAAACACAATATAAGGATTCATTAAAAAATTCTAGGGGTCAAGGGCATTGGGGAATCCTTATGTAGGACCATTGTACTTGTAAGGACCCTTCTTGACACATGGCATCTCATTGAGACATCATGGCTAGGGGGAGGATGTGCCGTATATACCAGTGTTGGATGATTCTCATTTTAAAAAAGAGAACTCCATTCTCACAATTGCAACCATCCGAGTTCTTGGAACTTTTTTTTAAAAATGTGATACTCACCTAGGATTTGGATTTCCCAAAAAAAAACTACAAGCTAATATTCAGGTAGACTTGTTCTCATTTTTTTCATACTAGTGGGGTTATCATAAAGCTATTCTCTAAAACACTATTTTATTTTTGAAATAAAGAAAATAAATTATTAATACATTAATTTTTGTAAATTTGAACTATTTTTTGAGATTTTTAATATAATTATTTTTTCTTTTTCAAATACTTGTATTTTAAATAGAACCGAGGACTTGCCCAACATGGGTATTAAACTTGGCCCAAGCTTAGCTTTGTTATAGGAGGTATATAATCCAGGTTTGTGTATCAATCTACATCTCCAAATTACTATGAACCAATGGAAAACTAGGAGGTGGAAGAAAACACCAATATCGATGTGGTTGAAGAGACTGAAGAAAAATTACCTATGATCATTTGTGTATGTAGAGGCACAAGTGAATGTGTTGGATGAAGTACCACAATCATATTCACATCAAGGGAATCTAGATTTGGATCAACCAAAGTACACAACCGAAAAATGAGATCATGAATTTGTGGATTCAGAGATGGTCAAATTAATTTCAAGGGTTTGCGCATTTTGTGAAAAGAAAGGACATGCAATCATGGATTGTCCTTTTGTGCCTTTTCACATCAAAGTAGGTATTGTTAGACATGTGGAGTTACAAAATGTGGTAGGAACAATAATGGATCAAACACAAGCACAGGAACCAAGAATTCATGTAATTCAAAAATATTAAGAAGCATGGAGTTGGGAAGCCAAATGGGACCACAGAGTCAACAAATTCATCCATTTGTTCATATTAAAAGCAAAGAACCAAAAATGTATTCACATCCACGTTCTGCACCACAAAGGATACCAATGGGTAACCACAAATTGGAGCATCGTTGGACTAGAATCAACACAACTTCACTAATCGTGTCGGAAGTGGCAGTTTGTTGAAACTTGGAAACAATCTATTAGAGTAGACATTACCCAATCATTGGATGCAAGTATAACAACCACATGAGTTGAAACATTTGTTGTGTTTAACATGGATGTTTTTCAAAGGGGAGTATTAATTAAATCTACAACAAAATTGGGTAATGGATCGAATGGAATTTCCACAAGAAGGAAATAAATGGGAGTATGACATTACCAACAACTATTATTGGAGATGTTGGGACACCTCAGATGGTGTTTACTAATCCAATAATGACTACCCATGTGAATAGGACTATAGATCAACCACCATTGAGTTCAATGGTTGTTGGAAGGTACATAAGTGCAGATGTAACAAATCCAAAAAGAGGATATTGAGAACCATATGTTATAATTGTACCAATTCTTGATCACATAGATTGCCATTATATTAAGCCAAAAAGGTAACTTTTAAGTATCCTGATTTCAAATAAGATGTTGATCCAGATGTTTATGTCAAAATGTTCAATTTTGTAGTAACAGCAAATGTAAAAATTTCTGAAAAAATATCATTAATGCATTTAATTATATGTTACGAGATATAGCATCAAATTAGCGTCAGAATTACATGTCAGACTTCCTTGACCATATTTTTTCGAAACTTACACATGCATTTTGCAAATGTCATCGAAAGACTCAAAATGACAAGCAAATATACATGGAATGAAGAATATGAAGCAAGAGGAGATTGAGAGGGTGGAGGTTTACTATGAGCGAATTCAAAAGTTGGTTCATGGTTTACAAGTTCCAACCATAGACAATTTTCTAACTAGTGTGTTTAAAGCAAGTTTGCAATTGTACCTTAAAATTGCAATTGCAAGGATGAAAAGGTCAACATTACAACAACATAAGGAGGTGATAATGTTGTGTGAAGAAGACATTACTATTGTAGAAGCAAGGAGTGCACTTTCAATACCACATAATCCAAATAGGTGGCATTAATGAAAACACAAAGTAATATAGGGAAGACTAATAAACATGGCACAAATTATGGGATGATGAATCACAATGTGGAAACATGTAGAAAGAAGAAATAATAGACCATGGTGGCAACCACAAAGGCTGCACGACCAAGTCAAAAATCACAAAAGACATCTTCATATGCATGCCACATCTATGGTTTGCATGGATATAAACTGATAGATTGTCCAAAGTTTATTAATATGCAAAATATGTTTCATGGAAAATCTATGATAGTAGCAGAAGTTCAACTCATTGCCGAGGCATAAACAATCATTGCAAATGTGAATGTGGTGGATGTTAATGTTACAACAAGAAGTAATGCAACTAAAAAATAGGTGTTCAAAGATAAAGAGCCAAAGAAAGCAAAGAGTGTCGCTAACTAGAAAAATGAATAATGATTGACAAAATCAATGGTGGAAATAATTCAACAAATTCAGAAGACACAAACCTAGCCAGAAAGGCCATCCACATCCATGGAGGGATGGAACACAACTTGGCCAAGTATGCCAAATATTATTCTTACATAAACATAAAAATCTCAGGAGGTAGAGAATTCACAAGAGAAACTAATTATAGTAGAAGATTTTTTTTAAAACATTGGTAAGCAAATGCTAGAAACAAGTTATACTTTGAACTTGGGACAATTGCCTAAAATAGTTTTTGAATTAAAGAGATATATGTGGTAGAAGTTAAAACCAAAGAAAAATTAGAATGTAAGTAGAATAACCATAGTTGAATAAGTTGGTTTTTTAGTACCAAAGGTAGGGATAATTGTTATAGCAATAAATAATCATATGGTAATTATCTATGTATAGATTGGGAAGAATATAATAGAGGATGTGTTGCTAGATGGAGGTTTTGGAATTAATATTATCACAGAATAATTGAGATTGAGGTTGGGGCTTCCAAAGCCTAAACCTACACCATATAATCTGAGGATGGCAGATCAAACAACCACAAAACCAATGGGGTTGATCAAAGATTTGAAGATATATGTTCATGGCATTCCTTACATAACTACATTTACTATACTTCAAAATAATGTGATAAATTTTAGTTATTCCATGTTGTTGGGGAGACCATGTTGAAGGATGTTAAAGTAGCACATGATTGGGGAAGTAACATTGTTACCATACAAGGGAATGGGATAGTCAGAACAATTACAATCACCAAACATTTGGGAAATGAAGTAAGAAGACCAAAAGTGTTACTATGCTATGATTATCATAATGGCATCATAGATGAAGAAGATATCATCTTTGCCATAGAGCCAAAATTATTCTCAATAAGAACAATTAGTTTACCTGAAATAATTCAATATGTGAAAACCATAGATGTGGACATCATGGATACAAGTGTGAAGACTAATATCTTATAATAAGGATTTGAAATACAAAGCAGAAAGACGAAAATAGCTAATAACAAATATGAACCAAAAGTAGCTCTAAAAGATAAGGTGTATCCGAAGACATATTATAAACATCAACCAAGGAATGTTGTCATGGATGAAACTCCAACAAAAATCAAAGCATAGGAATTGCAAATAGTCGAATGGACGATAAGTAAAAATCAACAAATGATGAAACTCAATCTGGAATTAATGTAAAACCACAGATGGTGAAGATTAATGCACAATTAGAAATGAGTAGGGTGTTGGAATTGGAAAAGATGTTGAAGGAATTCAAAGATGTTTTTGCATGGACATATAAAGATTTGAAAGGGATTCCACCAGAACTAGACAACACATAATTGAGTTGGACATTATTGTTCCATCGACACGTCAGGTTAGGTACAAATTAAATCCCAACTATGCTACATCAATTAAATATGATATAAACAAGCTGTTAGTAGTTGGATTTACTCAATCTGTAAAAGAGGCTACATGATTATCACCCGTAGTAGTAGTACCCAAGAAAAATGGCAAACTGAGAATCTATATAGATTTTAGAAAACTAAATGTAGCCACAAAAAGGGTCCATACCCATTACCTTTCATAGATGAAATGTTGAACATAGTAACATGGTATGTAGCATATTCTTTCTTAGATGGATATTCAAGATATCATAAAATCTTTATAGTTCTAGAGGACAGATACAAGATTACATTTGTTACAAATTAGGGGGGTTTTATATGGAAGGTGATGTCGTTTGGAGTGAGAAATGAACCTCCAACATATCATAAAGTTGTTACCAAAGCATTCAAAAAATATTTGGACAATTTTATGAAGATATTTTATGATGATTTTACAATGTATAATGACATGGAGAGTCATCTGTAGAAATTCAAATTATGTTTTCAAAAGTGTAAAGAATATGGCATTAGTCTAAATCTAGAAAAATGTGTATTTATGGTATTTAAAAAAATGATCTTGGGTTTTATTGTTTCCAAAGAAGGGAAACTACCAGATCCAAAGAAGATATAAACAATAGTAAACATGCCATCACCCAAAAATCCATAACAAATTCAAGTATTTCATGGGATGGCATAGTTTTACAAATGTGTTATCAAAACTTTGTTGCTATTATGGCACCTATTATTAAACCAACCATAAATACAAAGATTTTTCTTTGGACAAAAGAATGTGAGAAAGCTTGAGAATTGATCAAACAAAACTATATTGAAACACCGATATTGATATCATCAAACTAACAGGTGGAATTTCATGTTCATACAAATGTATCCTTGTTAGTTATGGGGGCCATGTTGTCTTAGAATGTAACAGGGAAGGATGATCAACCATAAGTGTATGCTTTTAGGCTTTTGAACAAAGTAAAACATAATTATAACACAAAAAAAGGCTTTAGTAATGGTTTTTGTTTTACACAAGGTTAAACATAATTTGTTGCAAAATAAGTTTGTATTTTATGTAGATCATATGGCATTGGTTTATTTGGTCAACAAACCACATGTTTTAAGGAGAATAGTTAGATGATTGTTATCGTTCCTAGAATATGACTTCATAGTAGTGTATAAGCCAAGCAAAACTCATGTAGTTACAGATGCATTGTCAAGACTACCAAATATTACAAAACCCATAGGTATGTTTGATGAAACCACATATGTAAGTTTGTTTATGTAAAGCCTAAATGGCCAAAGGATGTGAATTTTTTTTTGAAAATAGGACAGATTGAGGGGACATTATCAGTATAACAAAAGCAAAGATTGGTAAGGAGAGCAAAACCTTTCACATTGAAGAATTGTGAATTGTATAAAATGGGCCAAGATAACAAACTGTGAAAATGTTTGACAGCTACAAAAGCGTAGATGGTGATGAGAAAACTACATGAAGGATCGGTAGGAAGGCAGTTTGCAATTGAAATAACACATAAAAAGATATTGGATGTTGGATATTAGTGGCCAACTATGAATAGAAATGTGCATGACTATTGTAAATCTTGTGATGCATGCCAAAGAACAAGAGGATTGGCAACTCAAAGTCTTACAAATCTGGTGACAAGTCTCCTAAAGGAACCATTTATGAAATGGGGACTTGATTTTATGGGGCCAATTAAACCAACAAAAAAATATACAAGAAAAAATAAATCTTGTAACCATAAATTATGCTACCAAGTGGGTGGAAGCAAGAGCATTGAGAACTAATATTGCAATAGTCATAACAATTTCTTTGTATGAATGTATATTAACCAGTTTTGAATGTCCTTTGACGATAGTCACATATCAGGGAGTTCATTTCATTAATGATGCCATCAAGTATTTGACAAATCATTTTTTGTTGAAACATGTGAGTTTTACAACCTATTATTTTTAGGGGAATGGGAAGGATGAATCTAATAATAAAGTATTTGGGACATTGTTGACCAAGTTAGTTAATGAGAATAAAATAGATTAGGATGAACATTTGTCTATGGTATTATTTTCATACATAATTGTATACAAAGTAGCAGCAGGGTATACACCATATCAATTAATGTATGGATTACATCCATTGATGCCCACAAAGTACATTATGTTAATGTTGGTGGAAATGAGAGAAATAATATTATAGTGAGAGTTTTAACTAATAGAATCACAAAGCTAGAAAAGTTGCAAGAAGCTAGAATGTAGGTTATAGAAACTACAAGAATTCAGTAGTGGAATAGAACATTATGGAGTCAACAAAAGAATCCAAAAAAACAGTTCAATTTTGGTGATTATGTTATGTGGTTTCAAAAGGGCAATAAATCACACCTAAGGAAGTTTACTAGGAAATGGTTTGAATCGTATAGAATATAACATTGTGTTATTGGTGACCATTGAAAAATATGAAGCTAACCTTGTGCTGATCAATGTCAATAAGCTCGAACCCTCTACGTACATGGAATCTAAAGTTCAAAAACAAGAACAACATATGCCAATATATTGGGAATAGAATGTAGGTGGAATTCAAGTGTAGAATTTTGACAATGGAAGATAATGAAAATGGTGAAATATATCAAGAATGTTGTAGATGAAGAACAGATCAAAGATCTTATAATGAACATTGAATTGATTTTCAATCTACAAATGAATAATAAATTTGTGAGCAATAACCATAGAAGTGATGGATTTGGGATGTAGGATTTTGAAGATGAATTGTCATGGGTATTAGTTGAATCAACAACAATGTTCACCCAATCATCAAGTGTATTCCCACAATCATCAGATTTGTTGGCATAGTTAGTAGAAAAAGCGATATAGTCAACAAATGTATTATCATAGTCTATAAATAAATGGGTATAGTCGGCTGACAAATGGGTACAATTAGCAGAAGGTGTATCGGGCAAATGAGGTGGCATCAATACAACTAATGTAGGGAGATTACAGATGTGGAATAATCCAAAGATGAAATTTACAACGTTCATTCATAATGATGATGTTAAGTGTTTACACGTGGTTGTACAAGGGACACATAAATTTGTCATGATGGGCCATATTAATTTTGTGGATCAAGTGTAAATTAAAAAATGGCGAGAGGGAAAAAAATGAATATGATGGGCAGGATGTTCAAGGACAAAAAAATGAAGTAATTATAGAAAATAATTTGCGTTTGTTGTTAGATGTTGTGCACGTTTCGAACTTATGGAGTTCAAAACAATATGAATGCATAAAATGCCATTGAAAAACTTCAAATAATAACAAGGGAAAAGGAAGTGCAAAGGAGTGAGCACAAACGAAAGCAGTAATAGGAAGCGGAATCATTGAAAACAACAAAAATAGAAGAGGAGTTGAAAAAAATAAAAAGAGAAGATGTGTTGAATATTTAGCTGTTGGTTGCAAGGTCGTTTCCGCATTCATCATCATCATTGAAATGTGTAGAAAAGAAGGTGTATAATGTGAAGATACAATTTGCACAAACGATAATTCAAGACATAGATACAATTGGAATATCTATAGTTGAGTTTTTGTGTAGAAGCAGAAGACGTTGGCATGCAAAAGAGCGAATAGGACTAGGAGCAACATTAGTAGATCTAATGTTCATTGAAGAATCGGAGGACAACGAAGCTATGGAATAGCATTTTGTGAAAACATAGACATCATAAAAGGATGCAAGGGAAGAAAATATTATTGAGGTGGAATAATAGTTATCCACAACAATACAACAAACCACTGAGGTGTAGGTGGTGACAAAAACAAAGCAAAGGGTGATGGAGATGGAGAGGCCTGAAGCAGAAGTTATAGCAAAGAAAAGAGGTGTAATCTTGGATAGAGCTACACTTCTAGAGAAAGGTATTAAAATTCTAGACCCTAAGCAATTCATGTGGACATAGAAGAAACAAAACTATGACTAACATGTTGAGCGGATGGAGAACTAAAAGGAGATTGCCGAGGAAGAAAATTGAGCTTCTAAAGTAGGGCTTGTTCCCTTGTTTTTAATGGAATGGGAAGCACCAATGCCTGATGTAATGTTGGAATTTTTTAACACATTTTTTATCAAAGGCACATATATTTACTTTGGGCATAAGGATAAGGTATATGTAACAACAAACAACTAATTGTAAATGTTTTTGGAGTGTGTGGGTATGTAGAAGAATTGAAAGGATAGGTCAATAAATCACTAGCAGTTCAAGCATTATAGAATTGTACATTTGCACTTGAAAATTCTTCTACAGATTAACGGAATGCAAAGAGTTTGGGTTTGCCATACTTTGTTAGATATCCTACCATTATATCTCTCTGATGCACCCCCAAATTCCTTGGTTGACTCAAATGCGAATCCCAAAATGAAAACAACGAAAGGAGTTAGGGTACGCTCCTTCGTTCAAAGCACTTTAGGGGTAAAAGGGCGTGTTGAAGCTTTAGGATGGAGGTTATGACAATTGGCAAGCATGACAATTATTCATATCGATCTGCACAAACTAAAAAACAATTTGGTTAGTGCATAATTGGAGTACTTTTGGTGCATAGATTAGTCACGAACATACATATATTCATAAAACTTAGCACGACCTAGACTTGGGGGAAGCCACCACCTTCCCCCTTATAATTTTTTTGTGATTGGCCACGGGAGTTGCACCTAAATGTCATTTTTCTCGAAACTTCCAAGTCGGGAGTCTCAAAATTCCCGAAATTGAAACTTTCACCACTTTGAAAACCCATAATTTTTTGTGTGGACCTCCTATTGAGGTCAGATGTAATGCAAAGTTGTAGCCCTTGTCATGAACTTTCTAATAATATGTGGCATGACACCTGCACACATGTAATTCAAGGCAATTCCTAACTTTTAATGGTTGGGAGGCAAATTGACATTTTGACTCATGGCCCTTTTTTTGGCCATAACTTATGTTGTAAGTATTCAAATGGATCATACAAGCTCATTTTAAATGTCGATGTCTTAAAGCTTTTCAATGGTATAAGTAAGTTTTCAATCTAATGAGTTTTGACCTTTTAAATTACTCTATAAAGATTTGAGACTTCATAGGGATTCCATTCCCAAAGTGGGAGTTCACTTCGAAATGTGTGGGCTCATTCCTTCACACTTTCTCACACTATTGGGAGTGTGAATGTGATTCTCGAATTGCATTTTCAGCCTGCACCTTTCCATGCCCTCATTTTGGTTACAAGCCCAAAACTAAGGTTGTGACACTCTCCCCCACTAAAAGAAAAGATCAATGTCTTCATTGACACTTAAAAATTATTTCCTTAATGCAATTGCTTTCATTTGGATCTTTGGCCATTAATTATTAACTCTTGTAACAGGATTTTGCCTTTAGCTAATTTAGGTGTACCCAAGTTTCCAACATTTTCTTGGCAAGTCCAAGAAGGGTTCAAGATAAACCTTTAACCCTTGTTTTGTCAAAATACCTAAACTAGCCTAATTGACAAAACCTTCATTTGGGAGGCAATTATTTTATCTTTCCCCACATGAAGAATTCAAATCAAGTATAATCTTGACCTAAATTACTTGACACGACTTCTTTCCCAACCTAACACCTTGATCACAACAATGAAGCCTAATTAAAGGTATGCTTATCAACGTATGAGAAGCGACACTTACGCTTTGCGAAAATCTAAGTCCCAAGCTACATGATTTTAATACACAAATGAGGTCATGACTTCCCATGTCAGTTGCCACTACTAACCGACCTTTTGGGATGCATTTTGAGCATGTGCGCATCCCCACAAGCTCACTTTGCTTGCCTCCTCTTTTGGGGCCAAAATTTCTTTTAACCGTAAGGTGGGAGTTTGTTTTTGATTTGAATTTTTGCAAGGAAGTTTCATTTGTCCCATGCCATTTGATATTTTTTTTAGTAATATTCATTTTGTTCATGATGTAATCTCTTGGAAACATTTAACCTTTATTTCACTTGTAGTTTGATGTGGTACATTTGTGTAATCTCCTCCCTCACAAAAAAAATGATGTCCTCATCACACTCTATGTTTCTTTTGTTTATTTGTCGATCAATTATGGAATTTTTTTAATGGCTTTTTTGGCATGTTCCATGTCTAATTCATTCACCCAAGATGCCTCTTTTGGATGGTATCTTTTCCACCTGACCAAGTACTCCCCTTCCCGCCCCCTTAATTGCCTTAATTTGAACATAACCTCCATTTCAAATTCTAGTTTGTTATCGATGAGATTGGGTGGAGGCCTTGAGTTGTATTATCGATTAGGCCTTGAAGCATCATGGGCAACCAATTTCAAAAGTGAAACATGAAATATGGGATGAACTTTAAGGTTTCCTAATAATTCTAATTTGTAAGTGTTGAAAAAAAAAAATTCCAACATTTTGAATGGAACCACATATGGACCTAAAAACGTGTGGTTCAAACCTTCTGGCAATCGAAATTTTTTGATGTTCAACCACATTTTGCTCGTTTCTTCAAATTCACCTCATGTAAGGACTTGTTTGCAAAATCCTTGTATCGAATATGTGCCTTTTCGAGATTGACCTTGGCCATCTCCCACAAGCACCACCTTTCTTCATGACGTCGTGTGACCATTAACACTTCTTCACATGCATCACTTGGGGGTTGCCCGTGTGCAACCCAAGTCGTAGGCATAGTTGGTGACTTGCCCATCACCATTTGAAAGTGGGTGGACCTTATTGCTGAATGTTTCAAATTGTTGTAACAAAATTCCGCCAACTCCAAATGATCCACCCACTTTTGTTGATCTACCGCCACATAATTCCTTATGAATTTTTGGATAACCAAGTTCACTCTTTCAATTTGTCCATCTGTTTGGGGTCGAAATGAGGTGTTCATCTTGAGCTCCGACCCCATGCATTTCCACAAGGTTCCCCAAAACTTGCTTGTGAACTTTGGGTCTCTATCTAACACAATGTCCTTGGGGGAAGCCATGATGTTTGAACACATGCATGAAAAAAAACCTTCCCGTTTCTTGGGCCATTGCACTTTTTTTTGTGCGAATGAAATGTGCCATCTTGTTAAATCGATCCACCACCACCATGATTGCATCAAATCCCCTTGATGGTGGCAAACTCACCATGAAATCCATGGACACACTTTCCCACAACCCTTCAAGAATTGATAATAGTTGCAACAATCCTACTTGTTTTTTATCGAATGTTCAATTTTGTTGGCATGTCAAACAAATCTTCATGTATTCCTCCGCATCATCCTTCAAATTAGGCCAATAGTAGGTCTTCTTGATGAATATTATGGTGTGTTTTGCACCACCATGGCCCATAAAGGCCCATCATGACGGTCCTTCAAAAGCACATCTTTAAGCTTCCCTTTTGGAACATAAAAATGATTTTGCTTATATCACAATAATCCATCTTGTAAGTGAAAGTGTGATTTGACTCCTTTTTTAATGTTTTGCTTTATTTCCTCAGTAAACTCGTCACTATGGTTTGCTAGTCGAATTTCCTTTTGAAGGTTTATTTCCTCCACATACACCACCTTAAGTTGGTGTTTTCGATTTAACACATTGGGCACCACGTTATCCTTCCCTAGCTTGAGTTGAATGTCCACATTGAACAAGGCCAATGTGTCTTGCCATCTCACTTGTTTTTAATGATAACCTTGGTTGAGTGGCAAAGTATTTCAAGGTGACATTATTGGTCCACACCACCACATCTTTTGAGCTTATGTAATGGCCCCAAGTCTTGAGGCAATGTATCATGGCCCACATTTCCTTTTCATGTGTTGGCCACCTTCACTACATTTCATTCAATTTTTTGTTTTCAAATGCAATCGGCCTTCCATCTTCCATTAGAAGTCTCTCAATCGCAAAGGCGGACAAGTCGGAATGGATTTCAAAATCTTTGTCAAAGTCGGGCAACTTCAACATTGGGGCCTTCACCAAAATGCCTTTCAAGGTTTCAAAGGGTGCATTACATGATTCATCCCATTCATAAGTTCGAGATGATTTCTTCAAAAGGTTTGTCAAAGGCATGGCTATCTTTGTAAAATTCTTGATGAACTTGTGATAATAGGAGGCTAATCCTAAGAATGACCTTAAAACGAGAATTGATTTAAATGGCTCCTAATCCGAAATTGCCTTCACCTTTTGGTCATCCATCTTCAAACCTTCTTGGTTGGTCCTATGTCCAAGGAAATCCACTTTCATCACTTCGAATTTGCACTTCTTGAACTTAGCATAGAACTTGTTCTTTTTCAACCTTTGGAACACTTTTCGAAGATGCTTCACATGTTCTTCCATACAATTGTTATAGACCAAAATGTCATCTATGTATATGACCAGAAAATCATCGAACCACTCCCAAAAAATGTCGTTCATGAGTGCAAAATGTGGCAAGTGCATTGGTGAGTCCAAAATACATCACTAATAATTTGTATGGGCCATACCTTGTGCAACAAGTAGTTTTTCTTTTTGTCCCCTTCTACAATTTAAATTTGGTAATATCATGAATGTAGGTCAATCCTACTAAACATTTTAACTTTCGAAAGTTGATCAAACAAGTTGTCAATTCGAGGTAATGGGTATTGATTTTTCACCGTCACTTTGTTGAGGGTTCTATAATCCACACACATCCTCAACATCTTGTCCTTCTTGTGAACAAAGAAAATGGTTGCCCCATATGGTGATTTGTTAAGTTTGATCTAACCTTTTGTGAAGAGTTCCTTAAGTTGAATATTAAGTTATTTCAACTTTTGATGATTCATCTGATATGGGGCCTTGGCAGGAGGTGCCACTCCCAGCATCCCCTCGATTGCATGGTCAAATTGTCTTTTCAGGGATAATTCATCGAGTAACTCTTCGGGCATCACATCCAAGAATTCATTTAACATTCACTTAACACATTTAAAAAGACTTACCAAGTTGGTAATTTCCTTTGGCTCAAACTCATCAAACACACACATCATACACAACATGCCACAACTTCCCATGCATTCCTTTTCCAAAATTTTACTTAACATCAAGTGGATGGTTGATCCACCCACATTAGGCATTTCATGTGCCTTCACCCAAATGATCCCATTTTTGGATGGGATTTTAACTAGCCTATTGTGACTTTCTACGAAGACATTGTTATGGGTGAAAAATTCCATTCCCAAAATGCATTCCATTCCCCCCAAGGTGGAAACCAACAAATCCACCTTTCCTCTCCAATTCTTTAGTTGAAGAGGCACATTTCTTTCTTACAACACAATTCAATGGGGAACCTGATCCGCAAAGTGCACCTCAATGGGTGCCTTGAACTCCTCCAAGTAGAGCTCCATTCTTTCAGCATTATCTCAAGTTATGATGTTGTGAAAGGCCCATGTGTCCAAAAGACATAACACCTTTCGCTTAGAAACCTTTCTTTTAAGAGCATAAGGTGATTACATTCACCTTGGACTAAGTTTGTGGTAAGGGCAATTGTTTTGGAAGCCCCATTGCCTAGTTTGGGTTTGGGGCAATCCTTGGAATAATGTCCCATTTTATTGCAATTGAAACATGTTCCTTTGGGCTTTTTGTTATCATCCCCTTTGGCTTAGTTCCTTTTTAAAGGAGCTATTTTCTTGACAAAATTTCCTTTGGGTTTGAAATCCGAGCTTTGTAATTGTTTGGGCCACTTATTGGTTATTTTGAAATGACTTTACATGTGAGTATTGCATTTAGGGTTGGGTTTTCACCTAAGGTTGCATAAATCACCTATGGATTATTTAAAAATGAACTTGCATACAAGTATTGCATCTAAGCCTTGGTCTTCATTTAAAGGCACCCAAACTACATATTGGGTATTCCAAAACAACCCTACATGTGGGTATTGCATTTAAGGTTGGATTTTCATTTAAGGTTATTTAAATCACCTATGGGTTATTTCGAAACGAACTTGAATATGGCTATTGCATTTAGGGTTAGGTGTTAATATATTTTATAATACTTGCACACGTACTTATTTTCAACAACTAGAGATTTGGCTTTAATTTTTCAAACAATTAAATAAAATTTGTAATAAAACACAAAAAAAAATGTCTTTTACCATTTGGTAATATCTTGAAGTTGATTTTTTTCACTTTATTTTAAAAATACATAAAATGACATTTTATTATTTTGCATATGTTTAAGCCTTAAAAATTCCCCAAAGTGCACCCTAAATTTATTTTAATTATTATAGACTTGTAAAAAAAATGTTAATTGTTATATGTCCCAAATTTTAAATCTAAATCATAATCCAATAATATATACTTGTAACAATTATATGAAAAAATGTGTTTTTTTAATAAGTTTTTAAAATTCAAATTTAATATGTTATAATATAAAAAAGAATAGACATTAAATTATAAAAAATGCTTATTAGGCTTACGTGGCCTAGGCTACTACCCTAGGTGACCTAGGCTAACAAACTACTTACATAGCTAATAGGTTTACCTAATAAGTTAGAGCACCTTGAATACCTATTTCGACCATCTAAAATACCAACCTAGAAGGCCTACACTAGTGAGTAAATTACATAATAGGCCTATATTACATAAATAGCATATTAGGTACACTTAGGTTAGGGTACTGGGTAATTAATTAGGTTACTTAACAAGTGGCCTACTATGAGGCGACTTTCCGTCCCCTACTCCTGATTCTATGAGGTGATTATACTTGAAAACACAAATGCTATCGGTGAAAGAAAAATGCAAGTGTATTTCTAGATGTTAGATTGCGTTTGTAATTGAAACTAAATAACTTGCCGCCTCTGCATCATTTATGATTAGAATTGATAAATATATTTTCCAAGCTCAAACTTTTCACATCCTAGAATTTTATGTCAAATTATCATTCTTTTAAACCAACGTTTAAGGATTAAACACCATGTTCAACTTAACTACAAACCACTAGTCACTTGAAATATTGTTTCCAACACATAGGTTATTCAAATCCGGCTTGCTTTAGCTCATTAGAAAACTAACATAATTTGTCATGAAATTTTCATTTGAATCAATTTTGGTGATGTCACGTTTTTATTGCATAATATTAATTTATTTAAAATTTAATAATTTATGATCAAAGTTTAGTTGAATGTGAACATGGTTTTAAATAATTTGTGTGTTTGGGGCATTTATCCTCAATGCGTGGTTTTGAAGTCGCATCTTTCACATAATGAGTTTCTAGAACACACCAAACAAACAAAAAGTGTGATTGACACCAGATTTTGTATTTTCATTTCATTTTGTATTTTGGACTTCGATTCTTGCCAAGACAAGGTAAGTACACTTTATGATGTGAAAGATTTGCATGAATGTTTTCATGTGTGCGACTTTGTTAATTTCAATAATGTTGAACAATGATCTAGTAATGCATGATAGTGGTTTGCCAATTTAGTCTTGAGTTTTGCCCTTTTTGCTTTCTTGTGCCTTAGGTAGGTAACTTAAGTAAGTAGTTAGAAGGTTATGTGGATAGGTAAGTAGGCAAGTAAGTGGGTAGGTAACCTAGGTGGATAAACCTTTTAAGTAGGCACAAGGTTTTTAGGTGTAGTTAATAAATAATCCATGGTCAAGACTTTGATGAACTTGTCGTTATGTTAAAAGGTAAATCCTAATTTACTCTAGATGACAACCCCCCACTCATTATTTCCATTAATTCAAGTGATGTTTACAATTAGTTTAGCTAATTTTCTAAAAGAACTAGGTGGTAAGTTAGTTGCAACAAAATTAAAATTATTATTATTATTATTATTATTATGACACAAATGAAACAAATTCCATTGTGAAGGAAAAAAAACCAAAGTACACAACCCATAGGCCGAAAAGATGCACAAGGCACAAACAACTATGGCACAAGGGACTAAAACAAACCAAGAACTAAATGAAGTCACCCCACTTGTAAAATAATATGTTTGTGCAAAATCTATGGGTTTCAAAGTGTAAAAATGGCACAAAAAATACATATATTATTTTTAAATAAATGATATGTCTTTTTTATTTTGATGATGTCTTGATGTGAAGTATGTATGATTACATTTTAACTAAATATGTGCAATTATTGTGATGTAATTTTGCATAAAACTATGTGATTTCATGTATTAAACATGAACATTCATGTATGCCATTAAAAAATAATGTTTCATCCATTTGAATATTTAAGATATTGAATATGTAAAAATATTGTTGATATTAACTATAACATGGAATTCATACAATTTTTGTACAAACCTATGAAAATCAAATTTCACACAAAATTTGTATGAGCCTATGAAGCTTGGTAAGTTTGTAATGTAATGTCCTTTTCCATTCCAATTTAGCATAATCCAAAAAGGCTTCCCAAACAAATCTATGAATTTTTTTTTACTGCCATGGTTATTTGTGAAAGACAAATTCATTACACTTTATTCATATGATGTGCCATAGAACAATGATTTTAAAAAGAACCCATGTGACATGAAACTTGTGGACCTACTTTGGGGGAGTTTGTTATAAAAAATGCAATGTTTTCAAAAAAGGTATTTTCCAAGGTTTCAATTGAGCTCTTCCTATTTACATGCGTTTAATTATAATGAAGCCCACTTTTAAGCTCACTATTGTTTGTAAACATTCATAAAAACAATGTAAAATAGTTTTTTTTATGTCCATGTGACAACATTCAGATGCCTTTGAGATGTTCATGTTTGGGAACACTTGTTAATCATTGATGGCCATGGTTTAATGCTATATCAACCACATGAATCTAATTTTTTTCTTGGCTTGCTTATAGTGTCACACTATTTTCCATCCTAGTTTCACATATTGGTAAGACAATTTCTCCAATTTTGCTAAACATTATTTTCTAAAGCTTTGCATATTCAACCATTGTCAATCATTTTTTGATGTATAATTTAATAACTAGCTATTTTGATTCCAAGTTCACATGTTGAAGTCAAACTGTAAGTCCTTTAATTTTCCTCCAAATAACATGAATTCATGTTTAATTAATCCCCTATTTACAATATTCACTTGGACTTGGTGAAAGGAGCCTTGCATTTCTTTGAATTTTACCTAAATATCATCAATAGTGTATTTTTTGGAGTAGGTGGTTTTGGGTGCTAATTACATTCATTTTGAAATTAGGGGGAAAATAGTTTAATCTCGTGTTGGCATCACATTTAAGTTTAAATTGGTTGTTGACTTGGCAAACTAACAAGGTTAATTATTCATTGTTCCAAATCTTGGAAAGGGGTCATTCTATGGTGGAATATGAGATTAGGAAAGCATTGTATGCATTCATTGGTGTGCTTAAAAATCCCAAAATGCATTGGCTAGACACTTTAGGTTGGATAATGGTTGAACTTATGTATGCTTAAGTCATTAATGCAATTATAACCATTGTTTCTATTGTTAATTATGTGTCATTTTCATGTGATGAGGTGAGCATGGTGGATAATGGTAGTTGGATCTCCATATATGCATATGTGATGTAAAATTGGGTGAGAAATTTGATTATAATTTTTTTTCAAAAGGTTGTTGATGGAATAGGGGCTAAGAACTTGACGGTTGGGAGCAAATCATGCAAAGTAGTAGGCCAAAAAAAATCCTTCAACACTATAATATTTCATTTTTGATATAAATGTAAGGTAAATTCAAAACATTTTCAAGTATCATTATGAAACTATTGTGCACTTCATTAAGTTTATAGTATTTGTTGCATACCAAGTTTCAAACAATTTAATGCTAAAAAAAATGATAAACAAGTTTTAAACTAGCCAAATAAAATGTGCTAGAACTTTTTTTTAAATTAAAGATTTGGCAAACATGACCTTTAATATGAAAAAACTTAAATTGATTAATACATTTTAGTGTGACATAAAGTTGAAGTTACCAAAAATCCAATTTAATTCTTATTTTCATGTATTTACATTTAAAAAAAAATATTTAAATGCATATTAAGAACATCAAACATAATATTATTATATTAAATTTTAAAAATCCTCATATTGATCATTAAATTAAAATATATTTCATTTTAAAAAAAAAACTTTATGGCTATGTTCATTAAAAAAAATACAATCATTAATTAACCTATTTAACATGCACTATTACAATTCATTGTTTTTCAAAAAATTCAAGTTGATCAACAAGTCCTTTTTGACTTGTGCACATGTACAATTTGATTAAAGGCCTAGGGCTTGAATGACATGTGTATTTTTTGATTGGTGAACTTGATTAAAGTGACTTATTTGACTATCTATCAAATTGAATATCCAATCAAGTTAGACAAAAAATGACAAACTTTGTCAAAATGGACAATGGTTTTAGTCAATTGAAACATTTGGTCAAGTTGAACAAAACAAAATGACATTTTTAATCAAGATGGACAATTGTATTCTAGTAAAATGGGACATCTTATGCTACCTAACATGTGAAGATGGCTACAAACTAGGCTA